>Ga0265296_1003469_pt1 | contig 14585 bp, 14 predicted proteins | sample MunlanPumphouse1_FD_189073 | JGI IMG/M metagenome (GOLD analysis project Ga0265296, IMG submission 189073) | Groundwater microbial communities from a municipal landfill in Southern Ontario, Canada - Pumphouse #1 | ecosystem: Environmental > Aquatic > Deep subsurface > Groundwater | place... | reverse complement strand
GCCTTCTTTCTTCTATGGATGAAGCGCAAGGTTCAATTTCATTAAACATTGCAGGATACAAATCCGCGATCTCCGTCTCCACACCAATAAGTTCTTACGGCTCAGTTTCTGAAACCACCTTGCGAAATGCAGACTGGATCAGAATTGAAATACCCGGATTTGGTTCCCGTGACATCCGTGCATCAAGGGGTGCAGGGGTTGCTAATGAAATGGTTGCTGAAGATGGTTCTGGAACAGTGCGTATAGAAGTAATTTAATTAAATCAACTCAAATGATTTTAAGGAACTCTAACTATTGTCCTTGCCGTTGCAGTAAGACCATCTAAATTTGTACAGTAAACCCTTACTTGAAATGTTCCAGATCGATCGTAACCATGAGAGAATAATCCGTCAGGATCTAAATCAAAACCAGGATAATCTCCCCATTCTACCCTATACATTCTCATTTCTGGATTGCCCGCACTTCCTAATGGTGGATCTGCACTGCAGTTGCAAGGTTGGTTACTCAGATTAAGTCTAAGACTTGCTCTCACTGCTCGTTCATATTCAGTAAGGAGGTTTGGTGCACAAATTGGGGGTACTCCCATTGATCCACTATCTACTGGAGCAGCATCTGGATACACAACTCCTCCATCACGAGGAAGCATTGCATCCGGGTCTGTTCTTGCATCCTGATAAGTCATTCCTGCATCATACATTCCGCTATCTAAAGGTCTCATCGCATCAGGTTTAGGCATAGCATCTGCATAGGTCATTCCCGCATCGGGAGTTTGAGCGTCATCATAGAATCCGGCATCTGGTTGAGGCGTATACACATCCGCAACATCTTGAGAAGGTTTTGAACCATTATCTGGAGAAGGAATATTCATTTCTGCAGGACCGCATGCTGTTACTAATGCGACTAGTCCTGTACTCATTCCTCTTTTTACACGTTGCAGCAGGTTGTTCATTAGTTTTTTCCTTCAAATTCTAACCTACTCATAGGCAACCATTCTATATAAACCTTTCCAGATGTGTAACTCCCCCGTAACAACATTAACATATACAGTACATACACTATATACCCACCCTATTTAAACAAAAACCAAAAACTACCCAAACAAAGAATCACACCATCCTAACCGAATAACCCGATGAAACTTTTCTCCCAAACAAAATTCAGATTAATCTTCTTCTCAAATCCCCAAAACCTTCAATAAAAAAAGAAGTGGAAAATAAATCAAGGACCACACAACAATTACTTCCAAGGGTAATTGTTTAGCTCCACCAAACAGGAGCTGAATTGAACTCCTCTTTGATTAAACATTTTAAAAATTCCAGCAAAGAAAGTCAAAACGAACCCTAATTAGAAAAATTTTTAAAATATCAAGACCAAGCTAAATAATTAGAATTCCCTTTAGCAACAACCTTCGGCGATTCAAACGGTCCTAATTGTTGCTCTAAACCTATATCCCTTACCTTCTCTTGCCAGGTCTTTTTTTATCAGGAGACTTATGACTTTTTACTTTAGGTGGAGCTTTCGGTTTGATCGGACCTTTTCCTTCTTTTTTAATTGGCTTTTCTTCCTCTTCTTCAATCTCAATCTTTGGTCTTTCACTTTCTAATTTTTCAACTTCAGTTGTTAATTCATTAATCTCACCTTGAATACGATTAATCGTCTTCGTATTATCATCCGGCACCATTAACTGCCCGCACTCCACACACATGAACTGATTCTCCATCGCAGTCTCTACATTAGCCCTCGTACACTTATTCATACAAATATAGAACTGGTTTGTTCGTTCTCGATCTATCCTTGTCTGCAACATTTGGATACGCGTTCGTTTAAGCGTAATATACGCTCTTTCTGCTCGATCTTCTAAGAACGTCCAGAAGTAAATATACCACCCTTTCTTCCTATCCTTCTTCCTATTAGAAGTAAGTAAATTATGACTTTCAAGACGATACAAAATATTTCTCACTTGATTAATAGTTAACTTCAGCTTTTCAGCAAGTAAAAACTCGTTAACATCCACCTTTCCCTTCAACGCTTTATAAATAGGTAAGCCTTCTTGGCCAGAGATCTCTACGATCATCGCCCCTATTTGATTTTCGGTTATACTCATTGGTTAGGGTGCTTAAACGGATAAGCATAGTAAATTTTAGTGAAAAAGATATAAAAACCTTTGCATTTTAGTCAATTTTTACTCCTTTCGAGGTGTAATAAAGCTTTTTAAGTGCTTAATTTCAAAACAAACATAAATAAACAAAGGGGGATTAAGACAATGGGATTATTCGGCATAGGCAAAAAAGAGGACAAAAAACCGAGGATGGACTTTGAACGGTTACCACCCCTCCCAGAATTTCCTTCAGCAGAACAAGAAGTTGCTGACTTACCCAGTTACGAACCTTCTATCAGTGATCTAAAACGAGAAGTAGACCGAACAAGCGACATCGACATCCCAGTTCGAGAGAGAAAAGTCACACCCGTCTTTTCACAAAACACTCAACCCTCAACACCCCAAGTAGACCGATTCACTACAAACGTCTTTAGAGAAGAAAAACCCCTCTTTATCAAAATAGACAAATACAAAGAAGCATTACGCGCAATTGATACACTCAAAGCGAAGTTAATGGAAGCAGAAAAAGTTCTCAAAAGCCTCGAAGATATTAGAGATGAAGAAAACCACAAACTTGAAGCATGGAAAAGTGAACTTGAAACTGTGAAAACCAAACTATTAACTATTGACCAAAGTTTATTTGAACCATGAAAGCAAAAAAACACATACACGAGAAAAAGGCACCAATCCATATGATGGTAGATCAACCTTTACTCTTACGAAAAAATATTCTTTCTTGTGCAATAGATGTTACTAAACTCTTAAAAGAATACGAAGAATTCATTGCACTCAAAAATAGAAAAATAAAAACACTCAAACTCCTACAACGAGAAATGAAGAGCCTTAAAACATTATCAAAAGAATTTAATGAAAATCACTTTCCCAATGTTCCTCACGAATTACCCCATCAAAAAGTAGAACGACATCCAACTAAAGAAGAACCGATGAATAAAATAAGTATTAAAGAACTAAAAGAAACACTCAAACCCCACAAAGAACATAAACCCCACCTAAGCGAATTAGATAGACTTAACCAAGAATTACGAGATGTTGAATCCAAGCTAGGACAATTGTAAAAAAACATACTTATGCGAATCTTAACAGAATACGAAGCAGAACATTTTCTCGAACAAGAAGGATTCCCCATTGTTAACAGAACATTATGTAAAAACGAGAAAGAAACACTTAGTGCACTAAAAAAATATGATCGCGTTGTCTTAAAGTTAGCATCACAAGAACTCTTACATAAAACTGAACGTGGCGCTGTGAAAATAAATGTAACTGAGAAGAACTTTCATTCCCAATATAAAGAATTAATTAACATAAAGGTAAAACAACAAGGTGTCATCGTCCAAGAATATGTTGAAGGAATGTATTTTCTCTTAGGCATAAAAAAAGAGACTGTCTTTGGACACGTCTTACTCTTTGGATTAGGAGGAATTTATACAGAAGCATTCAAGGATGTAACGATGAGAATCTTACCCATTGAAAAGAAGGAAATTAAAACAATGATCAATGAATTACAAGCATCTCAAATCTTTCACTCTCGAGAGAAATTGAATGTAGCACTCTTAGAAAAAGTATTATTCCAATTAAGTAAACTCGTAGAAAAATATCCCAACATCCAAGAACTAGACATTAACCCTTTAATTTTAAATAAAGAAGAAGCGACAATTGTAGATGCAAGAATAGTATTTGATTAAAGAACTTTTACTGCACGATTAATATCATCAAAACAAGGAATATTGTTTTCTTCTAGAATTCGCTTTGCACCTTCAATCGTTTTAGCACCAAGAAAACAAGCAACAAGTGGACGTTTAGATTTTTTAAAAAATAGTACAATCTCTTTTGCAACATTTTCCGCATTCGCCATCATCTGCGGTGTAAACATCACTAGGGTACTATCAAAAAAACTTTCTTTACTTAATTTATTAAAAACTACTTTATACCTATCTGCATCAGCATCACCAAGAACATCAATTGGATTATTCCACCTTAACCTCCTTGAAACTAGCGGAACCTCTAAACCCCTTTCAACCAACGCATCCGCAGCAAGAATACCCGGCCCACCAGCATTTGTCACAACAAGCACCCTCTTTCCCCTAGGCTTTGATTGAATAGATAAGAAATGCGCTAGATCAATTCCTTCCGTTAACGTATCCACACTCATTGCACCACATTGTTTGAACGCAGCCTTGTACACTTCAAACGAACCAGCCAAACTCCCCGTATGGGATAATGCAGCTTTCATTCCCGCATCAGTCTTCCCTGCTTTTAGAATAATAATCGGCTTCTTACACTTCTTTACTACTCGCATAAACTCTTTTCCATCAATCAAACTTTCAAGATAGAGTAACATTACGTTTGTATGAGCATCCTTTTCTAAATGTTCAATACATTCAGCAAAATCAACATCCATCCTATCTCCAAGTGTAATCACTTTTGAAAAACCGACAAACGAGGATTGACTTAGATCAGCAAGACCACTCCACAATGCACCACTCTGTGAAATGAACGCAATCGCTCCTTTACTTGGATGTGTCTTCGCAAAAGTTGCGTCAAGAAACAAATCAGTATTAACAACACCAAAACAATTTGGACCAAGAATACGAAGATTATGTTTCTTTTTAATTACTGTAATTTCCTCCTCTAACTCTTTATTTCCAGATTCACCAAAACCTGCAGAAATGATAATAATTGATTTAATTCCTTTCTTTCCGCATTCATCTAAGACTAAAGGAACCGCACTTGCAGGAATTGCAATAATCGCTAATTCAATCCTCTCTTTAATCTCACTTACTGAAGAAAAAGAAGAAATCCCAAAGATAGACTCCGACTCTTTATTTACAAAAAACACTTTTCCCTTAAAACTTAATAAATTCCTTGCCAAGGCATATCCCACCTTTCCTGGTTTATTTGAAGCACCAATAACAACGATAGACCTTGGATTAAGAAAACTTTCAATCCCCCTCTTTTCAAACATCATTGATTGATTTTTAATGTCGATTTATTTAAATCTATTCCTCTTCAAAAACGAGCTTCTCTCCAACTTCAATCTTACCCGCATCTTTCAATTCAATAATATACTTCGATTTTGGACCAGGAATATATACTTCAAAGGGCATTATCTTTTTTTTAATTCCGACGACTTTCTTTTCTTTATTTAAGTAAACAACATCAATCTGAAAGAAGACAAATAACATATGTAAGGACCATTTCTGTTCACTTCCAAAGATAAATAATAATCCATCTTCAACAGGCTTTTTTGCAAACATTAACCCCCTACACTTAGAAAATAAACTCTCACACACCTTTACTTTTAACGTCCTCTTTCTACTTCTAATGAGCATCACTCTTTTCAATTAATAACCTTGATAAAGGTTTAGTTTCATTACTTAAGACATGAAAAAGACAATTCTGTTCTTTATTTTTCTCCTTCTCCTTTTAACAACCGTCCAAGCAAAAGACTACAAATGGACCGACATCAAAACAGACCTTTACTTACAACCAGATGGAACAGTCAATGTCGTCGAAGAACAACACTATCACTTTGAAGGACCCTTCACCTTCGCTTACCGTTATTTTCATTTTGATCAGATTAATGGAGTACGAGATATCCGCGTCTATGAACACGGACAAGAAATAACGGATAAAGAAATTTACAATGAAAACGGATACAAAGTCTTCAAATGGTATTATAACGCACAAGATGAAGATCGCGTTTTTACCTTAACCTATACTGTTGATGGATTAATTCAAAAAGGAAGCACTCAAGATAAGATCTTTTGGACAGCAGTCTTTAAAGACCATGAAAAACAAGTAGATCACGCAAGCTTAACCATCCATTTCCCTCAACCATTTGATGCACCCCAACTAACCCGCAGAACTATTCCAGAAACAAGCTTCTCCATTCTTGATCAACAAACAATTTCATTTACAAGTCTCACCACTTTCCAACCCTATGAAATCCTGGATATCGAAGTAGGATTTCCAAAAGGAGTTATTCCCTTTACTTTTAATGCACGTAACGCCGCAATTACTTCACTCTACATCCTCATCTTTTTTCTCTCACTCACACTCCCTATCTTCCTCTTTATTACTTATAGAAGAATCTACACATCCCACGTTGAAAACCCAACCTTACAAGAATTAAGATTAAACAATCTCCCTACACTCAAACCCGCCATCGCAGGAGCAATTATTGACCACCAAGTAGAAACCAAAGAAATCACCGCAACAATCATTGACCTTGCACAACGAGGATACATCTACGTCCAAGAAACAAAAGGATTCTTTAGCACAAAGGATTATACTTTAATCAAAACAAAAGACGATACAAAGAACCTACTTCCTTATGAACAAAAAATATTTAACCAATTATTCTCAGGAAAGAAACAAGTTAAACTTTCAGAATTAAAAAACAAATTCTATACTCACCTGCCCACACTAAAAACTGCTATCTATGAAGAAACAGTTGAACAAAAACTCTATGAAAATAATCCAGAAGCACTGAGAAATAAATATAACGGGAAAGGATTTTTTTACACCCTCGTCCCCTTCCTTGCTATCTTTCTTAACGCCTTTCTCTCTTTCAACATCTTTCCATTTATCATTCTTGGATTTGTTGTTATCGTCGCCATTACTACTTATCTAAAACACAAAAAATTAAACAACACACAACCAAATAAACGCAGACCACTCCCTAAAAAAACATTCTTCAAACCAGACGCGATCATTACCCTACTTGTTCTCCTCTTCTCCTTTTTCCTCTATCTCCTAGGCCATCCTCCCTTAATTTCCCTAGTTATCTTCGGTATCTTTAGTTTTATTGGAGGTTCAATTATTATCTTTTATACTAAAAAACTTGCACAAGTAACTTCTCTAGGAAAAGCACAAAATAAAAAAGCAGAGGACCTCAAAGAATGGCTCAAAAAATATCCTTTAAAAGAAGCAAGAATCTTTAACGAATACTTACCTTACAGCATTGCCTTTGGTGTTGAAAACTACTGGTTTAAGAAATTTGAAAAACTCCATTTACCTGCACAAACAAATTGGTACAGCGGATCAGCCTTTAACGCAGCAACATTTCATCATTTTTCAAGCAATCTAACCTCAAGCATTAGCTCTTCACCAGGAAGAAGCGGAAGTGGTGGAGGATTCGGAGGAGGAGGGGGTGGCGGTGGTGGAGGCGGAGGAGCAGGATAGATTTATTTCTCTTTCTTTAATTTCAATCAAGAAGCTTTATAAATTCTCTACCTAGCCAGATTTTATCGTATGACTAAAGAAAAACAAGATCTTCAACCTGAAATCAATATTGGTCTCATCGGCCATGTAGACAACGGGAAAACAACCACACTAGAACGTCTCACTGGAAAATGGACAGACACCCATTCTGAAGAAGTCAAACGAGGAATCACCATCAAACTAGGATACGCAGACGTCACCCTCTATCACTGTCCTGAACACCATACTAGTTCAAAAAAATGCTGTGACAAAGCCCGACAATCACGCATCGTTTCTTTTGTAGACGCACCAGGTCACGAAACATTAATGGCAACCATGTTATCAGGCGCAGCAATCATGGATGGTGCATTACTTTTAATCGCAGCAAACGAAGAATGTCCACAACCCCAAACACGAGAACACTTAATGGCACTAGAAATTATTGGAGTAAACAATATTATCATCCTTCAAAATAAAATAGACCTAATTAGTAAAGAAGAAGCACTAAAAAACTATGAACAAATTAAATCATTTGTTAAAGGAACTATTGCAGAAAAAGCACCAGTCATCCCCATTTCAGCGTTACATAAAATAAATTTAAATTATGTCTTTGAAGCAATTGAAACAAACATTCCCACACCAAAAAGAGACCAGAGCAAAGAACCTATCATGCTTGTCGCACGCTCCTTTGACATTAACAAACCCGGAGCAGAAATTGATAAGCTCGTTGGGGGAGTCTTAGGCGGATCTTTAAAACAAGGAATTTTACCTAACGGAACAGACATTGAAATCTCACCCGGCAGACTTGTTATTGAAAAAAATGTAGAACGATGGATTCCACTAAAAAGTAAAATTATTAGTCTTAAAACTGGAGGAGCAAGTGTTGAAAATGTTCACCCTGGAGGATCAATCGCAGTCTTAACAACCTTAGATCCGTCTATTGTTAAATCAGATCAATTAGCCGGAACACTCTTAGGATTACCTGGAAAATTACCCCCAGTCTGGACAGAACTACGACTCGAACCAAAACTATTACAACGCGTTATCGGATCCAAAGAAGAATTAAAAGTAGAAGCAATCAAAAAAGGAGAACCATTAATGTTAAATGTAAATTCTGCAACTACTGCAGGAATAGTCTTAAGTTTAGAAAAAAATAAAATCTATCTTAAATTAAAACGACCAATCTGCGCAGAAGAAGGAGCAAAGATTGCCATCTCTAGAAGAGTAGGAACAAGATGGCGCTTAATTGGAACAGCACAAGTAAAGAAATAAGTTTATAACCTTTTCTTTCTTCATAGAATTATGACAACCAGTAGAGATTTTATGAGAACAAGTATCGACCCAGGATTCAGCGATCATTATCGTGGACCACTGACCGCACTTTATTCTCCAGAAGCATACTTAGTATTTTTAACCGAGAATTCTAAACTAAATCCGGGAACGACAATAACCTGGCCTGGAACAGACGGACAACCACTCGGCGGCTTTACTTATAGCCCAAATAGATTCCCCTCTGCAGTCATTAAATGCACTACCCATGGACTTCCCCTCGGCCAATTAAGCATTCAACTCCTTGGAAACTCACAAGCTCGAACTGAACTTGAAGAGATTTTGATCGGAGAAGAAACAAAGTTAGAGCAATAGAAATCTTTATGTAAGTACTTTTCTAAATCTTTTTAATGAAAAAACTACAAGCTTTACTTTCTTTAAGCCTTTTTTTTCTTATTCTCTTTGGAACACTCTACTTTGTCTCATTCGATAAAGAATTTTATGTAAATAAATTTGAACACTATAATGTTTACCCCCAATTTGAAGAAGATAAAACAACGATCAATCAAGAATTCTTTAATGTTTTAGATTACTTGAAATATCCTTGGAAGAATTTAGAAAGTAACTTCTTTAATGAAAAAGAAAGAGCGCATTTAATTGATGTGAAGAGACTATACCTCATTTTAGAAGTAATCTTATTTCTTTCTTTAATCGTCTTTATTGGATCAACTTATTACTTTTTAAAAAACAAATTAGTTAAATCCTACACCCATTCACTTATCCTTGGAAGCAGTCTCGTTTTAGCATTCTTCTTATTCTTAACAACTTGCATTTTAATTAACTTCGAACAAACATTTATTCTCTTTCATAAATTACTATTTACCAACGATTTATGGATGCTTAATCCAGAAACAGATAACTTGATTAAACTCTTGCCAGAAGAACTATTTTTTTATATTGCACAACGATTTGTTCTTTGGAGCAGCGGAATTGCGCTTCTAATTTTACTAACATCTCTTCTTTCAATTAAGTTCTTTCATAAAAAAGTAAGAAATTAGGAACCGGATTTTCATTCCCATCACCTGCTCTAAAACTTCTTTTTCCAGATTTTTCATATGCTGAACTGCTTGGACCACCATCCAATGCAACTACATTCTTACACCCATGAGTCTGAACCATGTATTCAGCCCCTAAACCAAAATTTGTATTTTTGAAAACGACTCCAACAATACCCCCCTCATTAAAACCAACAAGTGTTCGTGGTACTTTGGGAGTGGAAGATGATGTAGCATCGCTATACGCTTTTACCCCTTCAGAAACCAACAGATTCACCTGCATCCCAAATTGCATATTCCCCAAACTTCTCTCTAAACCGGGAAGAGGAGTAACATTTAACTCTCCACTTTTATTTACATATAAAATCCCCCCACCTGTTCCTTCAACAACACCCTTCACTTTTTTTCCATTAACAAGATAAAAACCGCTTGGACTCCCATCCGTCTCATAAAAACTTCCATTAAACGCTACTGATGATTTACGAACCTTTCCTACTTCTCGAGTCGTTGCAAACGCTTTTCCTACAGCAACAATCCCCATTACCATCTCCGCACGATAACTACCTGCCCCTGCACGCATTATCAGAGCATGATTCCCATTCTTCCAAGATTTTGTTTCAACAGAAATGCTAGAACCAGCATCTGCTTCAGAAGCATACAGTAATGCACCCAACGGACCAAGGGCGAGTAAGTCTCTTCTTGATAAATTACTCATCTTCTGAACCCTCTAGACGCACTAACCTTCCACCAAGCCCACTAAATAGTTTTTCCTGACCTCGCTTCATAGCTTGTACCTGCGCTTCATGTTTTTCCCAAGAATACTTTCTTATTCCTTCAATTATCTCATCAGGAACATAACACTCTGTCCCAAGACCAGTAAACTCGAACCTAATCGGACCATAAAGACTTCCGACCTGAAGCCCTCTCTTCTCCTCCTCTTTCATCGCAGCAAGACGCCTCACTTCATAGAAGGCACCTGAATGAACCCTTAACATAAAGTTTTGAGCTATCTGTGCAAGAATCGGAGCTTCTGCAGAGCTGGGAGCAAAGGCAGTAATGTCTGTTTCATCTTTTAATCTAATTAGTCCTTCAATACTTTCTAATTCTCCCTCAGACTTTCTTAATAGTTGAATCGTTCCCACTACCTCTTCCACTTTTCGACTCAAGACGGTTAGTTGATCACTTACTGACCTCGCTTCATACCAACCTGGATTTTCAAACATCCGATCAAGAAGGCGATAATATCCCAACTTTACACTTGTTGCAACTTCTCTAACTGTTGTTTTCATTTTCAAATCCATCCAACGTAAAATCCCTTGGTTTCTTCGGCTCTTCATTCACATTATTTTTTTCTAAAAATTCTTTAATTTCTTCGTCACTAATCTTTGGCTCTAGTTTAATCTCTTCCTTGAATTCATATTCTTTAGAAAGATCTTCATCCAAATTTACTTCTTCAACTTTATTTTCTTCAATGTCCAAAGGAACTTCACTTTCAATTGTAGGTGCATCAATTTCTTCACCAGGAAGAGGAGCTACTTCAACAATTGTTTCATCAGGCTTAAATTCAGACACTTTTCCTTCTAACGCTTCTTCAGAGAGAATCTTAACGACATTAACTACTTCGTCATTATCATCTAATCTCATCACTCTTACACCTTGCGTATTTCTTCCAATAACTGAAATACCAGTAATAGGCATTCTAATTAAAACTCCTTTCTTTGTTACACAAAGAATATCATCATTCTCATTTACTACACGAATAGCTGCAACAGGACCATTCTTCTCAGTGACCTTAATGTTAATAACACCAGAACCACCACGATTTATCAATCTATACTCATTCACTTCAGATCTTTTTCCAAATCCTTTTTCAGTAACAGTCATGACAAAAGGAGAATCACAAATCTCCATTCCAATCACTTCAGATGCTTTGACATTAATTCCGCGAACTCCAATTCCAGATCTACCTACCACGCGAATATCCTGCTCTTTACATCTTACAGCTCGACCATCTTTTGTTGCAATCACTAACTGCTGAGTCCCATTTGTTAATTTAACTGTGACAAGACTATCTCCTTCTCTAAGCGTAATACCAATAATACCACCTTGACGTGGACGAGAATAATCTACAAGCGAAGTCTTCTTTACTACTCCTTTCTTTGTTACCATAATCAAATATTCATCTTCTTTAAACTCTTTAATCGGAACAATTGCACTAACCTTTTCTCCATTTTCTAATTTTAATAAATTAACAATCGCAGTACCCTTCGCATACCTTCCTGCTTCAGGAAGCCTATACGCTTTGAGCCAATGCACTTGACCGCTACTTGTAAAGAAGAGGATTTGATTTAAATTTTCAGCAACAACTACATGCTCCACAAAGTCTTCATCATTCTTTGTTTCTGCAGCAATAATTCCTTTACCGCCCCGCTTTTGGGCCTTATACACTTCAAGAGGAATTCTTTTTACGTATCCAGAGTTAGTTAACGTGAGAACAACTTTTTCATTTTCAATTAAATCCTCCATCTCAAGGCCCTCTTCACCTTCACCCTCTAACACTTGAGTCCTTCTCTCATCACCATAATTTTCTTTAATAAATAACAACTCATCTTTGATAATCTTCCTTACTCGTTCTTCAGACGCAAGAATGGATTTTTGATCTGCAATGAAACTCATGAGTTCATTATGCTCGTCTAAGCTCTTTTGCTGTTCTAATGCTGCCAACTTACTTAGTCTCATTTCTAAAATTGCATTCGCTTGAATTAGAGATAAAATATAATCAGCCATCAATCCATTTCGCGCAGCTTCAACATCATTACTTTGTTTAATTAATTTAATAATTTCATCAATAGATTTTAATGCAATTAATAATCCTTGTAAAATATGATCTCTCTCTTCAGCTTTTCTTAAATCAAACGCAGTTCTTCTTAAAACAACTTCTTTTCTATGTTTAATAAATTCAACACACATTTCCTTCAAGGACAATACCTTAGGCTCGCCATTGACTAATGCAAGATTAATAATACCAAAACTAGTTTGTAACTGGGAATGCTTGAATAATTGATTTAATACTATATTTCCATCAACACCTTTCTTGGTTTCAATAACAATTCTCATTCCATCCCTATCAGATTCATCCCTAAGATCAGAAACGCCTTCAACCACTTTATTTTTAACTAAATCTGCAATCTGTTCTAAGAGTAAAGATTTATTTAATTGATAAGGAATCTCAGTAATTACAATTTTATCACTTTCAACAACTGCTTTTGCTCGCACAATAACTTTTCCTCTACCAGTTTTGTATGCTGCTTTAATACCTGCAGTGCCAAGAATCTGACCACCCGTAGGAAAATCAGGACCTTTAATCAAATTCAATAATACTGCAAGTTCAGTTTCTTCATTATCTACTAACGCTGAAACAACATCAACAACCTCACCCACATTATGCGGAGGAATATTTGTCGCCATTCCAACAGCAATACCACTAGACCCATTTACTAATAAGTTCGGTAAACGAGAAGGCAACACTGTCGGCTCGCTTGTGCTTCCATCAAAATTAGGAACAAAATCAACAGTTTCTTTATCAATATCTGCAAGCACTTCGTCTGCAATCTTTCTTAATCTTGCTTCCGTATAGCGCATGTGAGCTGCAGGATCTCCGTCAACAGAACCCCAATTCCCCTGACCCCACACTAAGGTGTATCTTAATGAAAAATCCTGAGCCATTCTTACTAAGGCATCATAGACAGACTGATCACCATGAGGATGATATTTTCCAAGAATTTCTCCAACGATTCTTGCAGATTTTTTATAGGCCTTTGTACTCTGCATTCCTAAATCATTCATCGCAAACAAAATTCTTCGATGAACGGGTTTTAATCCGTCTCTCACGTCAGGTAATGCTCTTCCAACAATAACTGACATAGAATAATCTAGATACGCTGTTCTCATTTCAGTTTCAATTAATGTTGGGATAATTGTTTCCATGTTAAATATCTAAATTCTTAACCTCCTTCGCATGAGCCATAATAAAATTCTTTCTCGGCTCAACTTCTTCACCCATCAAAATAGTAAGCATTCTCTCTGCTTCAACCGCATCTTCAATAGTAACTCTCTTCAAACTTCTCGATTCAGGATTGACAGTTGTCTCCCATAATTGTTCTGCATTCATCTCACCAAGACCTTTATACCTCTGAATACTAGTACCCTCTTCACCCATCTCTTTTAAAATATCTTCCTTTTCCTTATCATTCATTGCGTACTGAACTTTTTTTCCTTTCTTAATTTGGTATAACGGAGGAAGAGCAATGTAGAGATATCCATTCTCAATAATTGGTTTTAAGTATCTGTAAAATAAGGTTAGATTAAGCGTACAAATATGAGAACCATCAACATCTGCATCACTCATTAAAATTATTTTATGATATCTTAATTTAGCGATATTAAACTCTTCACCAACGCTGCACCCTAGCGCAGAAATCAACATCGCTAATTTTTCGCTGCTTAACACTTTGTCTAACCTTGCTTTTTCTACGTTTAGAATTTTCCCAAAAACAGGAAGCACTGCCTGTGTCGCTCTTGTTCTCGCTTGTTTTAATGTACCTGATGCGGAGTCTCCCTCCACAATAAACAACTCACATTTCGCAGGATCTTTTTCTTGACAATCTGCTAACTTACCAGGAAGACCGCCCCCACTAAGAAGACCTTTACGTCTTGTTAATTCGCGAGCTTTTCTTGCAGCTTCACGCGCTTGAAATGCATTCACACACTTATCAATAATAATCTTAGCAACATTTGGATTTTCTTCAAAGAATGAGGTTAAATATTCAAACGTTAAACTATCCGTAATCCCTTTAATTTCAGAATTGCCTAACTTTGTTTTTGTCTGACCTTCAAACTGAGGATTCTGTACTTTTAATGATAAGATTGCAGTTACCCCT
>Ga0265296_1003468_pt1 | contig 14601 bp, 14 predicted proteins | sample MunlanPumphouse1_FD_189073 | JGI IMG/M metagenome (GOLD analysis project Ga0265296, IMG submission 189073) | Groundwater microbial communities from a municipal landfill in Southern Ontario, Canada - Pumphouse #1 | ecosystem: Environmental > Aquatic > Deep subsurface > Groundwater | place... | reverse complement strand
TCTCTTATAAAATCATTTTCATCACTTTTATAATCCGCCATACTAAAAGCTAAGGGTTGAAAATCCAGTTTGTATTTCCATACTCTGCTCAAAAATTGAGTCATAAATTTTAGGCGATTGCATTCAGTTATCTTTTTTGAAAATACAGCCAAATCAATATCACTTTCTTTTGATGGTATTCCTTTTGCATAAGACCCATATAATATAACCAGATCAATTGGACATATTTGATTTATCTCTTCTAAATATTTTTTTAGATTCTCTTCTATTATATTTTCTCTTTTAGCCACAAAAATAGTTCCTTTGATTTGTTTAAAATGCTTTCCGACTTTTCATTATTTAATAATTCTGAAATTTTTTGTTTATATGTAGGATACCTGCCTTCTATGTAATATGTGGAAAGCTCTGCGAGGAGCTCTAAATATTCCCCTGATATTTGTAAGGAAATTAGCCCTATTAAATAAGACAGATTGTGACTTTTCGGGGCTTCTTTTTCCTGCTCTTTAAGGTATATAGCTTTAATGATTTTTTCAATAGCTTGCTGACACATAAATACTGTATAAATATATCGTCTGCTTTTATGCATAATATCTGCGCTTTCCAGATCATATTCTGCATTTTCCAGCCAATAATCTATCTTATTTTTAAGAGTCAAAATTATCCTCTCCCATTGGCAAAAACTTTAGCATAAACAAAAGAAGAAGTCAAAAAATTTGATGAGAAGTTGGAGTGGAAAAACCAGCCCTACTTTTGCCTCTGCCGCAGCAGCCACAGGTTATAAGTTATCAAGTCAGTTAATCCCTGTCCCGGAAAAACCATATGGGTTACATCATTTCCCGGAGTATTTTGAGCTAAAATATTACCCAATTGAGGGATAGTTTTAACTTCTCCCTTATGAAGAAGATCAAACATAAGATTAAGAGTCTGTTGATTGACATCTGTTGTCCCAATTTGAAGGTGCCCCATAAAGAAAAAGTAATTATCTTTGAATTGTTCTGATAAATTACCGATATTGCTATAACTGCCGCAGGAGCCGTCAAAAATTATTACCGGATAATCTTTAGGTAATTTTATTGCTTTGTAGGTTTCTTCTCGATGATAAGAATGGCCTCTGTGTGCAAAAATGGCGAAATCATTCTCCTTTTGAAGTTTGGGAATAACGTCAATGTTTTTTGCATCTACGCAAAATATCTGGACGGATTTGCCGTTATATTTCTTTGAGAGTACAATGACTTTGCCGACAAGCGCTTTTTCTTGTTTAAGCTCAACAAAACCTCGCGCTGCAAAATAAGATCTCATGTCAAACAAATCTTCCGGCAGATGGAATACCATTAATGTTTTTAAAACCCCCTTTTCGAAGTATTTATCATAAGGGATATTGAGTTCGGTTTTAACATTAGAAATATAATTATTCCAATCATCCCTTCCGATCTTAAACGCTTTCTGATTCCGCTTTATTATTACAGAAAGGATGCATTTTAATTCTTTGTCCTGTGCGTTATTGAACGCAGAATAAATCATGCTCGACATTTTACTAACCAGATCTTGATTTTTTGATTTTAGGGATTTATCTATACCGTAGGAAAGCATTATTAGATTTTCTTTATTGTTTAACAATTGTTTAAGCGCCTCAAAAAGAGGAGGAGATGATTCCAATGCCGAATCTAACTTGCCAAACTTACCAAGCGTTAGAAAAAATCTTGGTAAGAGTTTGCAGTTAGGGTCGAACTTTTTAATAAAGCTTGCGTAATTGAGCCCGCTTTGTTTAACCCGCTTAGCTAATTCGTCAAAACAGATCAAAAAAGTGCTGGTATATAGTTCGTTGCCTGCGGCTGATATTAATACATATAGATATTTAGAGTCTAGATTTTGAATCGTTTTTTCTCTTTCCACATCCAGATGATGGTCATGTAGCTCGTTTATTTTTGCGGCAAATTTCTCAAATTGGCCGAATATTTTGGAGATCATGTCTGTGTTTTTTTCTCGATTTAATAAAGCCATTAAATACTCGAATGAAGTTTTAATTCTAGAACTGAGCTGTATTTTTTCATTGCTTAATTCATAGTAAATTAAAGCATCAAGCGCTCCTCCTCTTACTTTTGGGACATCAAATTGATCTTCAATTATTTTCTTTAATTCAATTATTCCATTTTTTCCTAAATTTTCCCCAATATAATATCCAGAAATCAAACCCATTCTCATTTCTTGATCGTCTGTTTTATCGTTTATTATTTTTTTTATTTCTACATTAACGAAGTTGGGCAATTTATCTTTCGGAGTTGCCCCAGCATGTAGAGAGTAAATATTTCGAAGTCTGCTAACTATCGACAAGCGAAGCCAACATGGATTTTCTTTGTTTATAAAATAAGCGGTTAATTTTTTAATGGCATCTTCATTTTTGGTATGTAACAGGGCGTGTACAGCGCTAGAAACTGCAAAACTAAAACTGCCATCTGATGAATAGTAATTCATCTCCTTTTTGTTTTTGGCAATATTTAATATGGCGAACCCTTTCTGAATTGAAATATTTTTTTTAATGGATTGCATGCCTAATATATGCATTAAATCAGGGTAATTAATATCTGGCTTAAATCCACCTTCTTCAAGATATTTCCATGCCTCCTCTGAAGTAATTATTTCATCTTTGTTAGAATCAACGCTTTTATATGACTCATACCCTTCAGCTTTTTCTATTTTGCCGTTATGATTTTTGTCTTTTGCTTTAGTGAAATATTGAAATATATTGATATTGTTTATTGGAGCTATTTCTGACATTGCTTCTCCCCTATACTTATATATCGTTAAAATCAAGACGAAATTTCGGTGGAATGTTATAATTCCGATATGCCAAAGACTGAAACAAAATTCGCTTGCCAGGAATGCGGATACATATCTCCAAGATGGTTTGGAAAATGTCCTGAATGCAGCGGATGGAATACATTTGTAGAAGAGATTTCGTCGTCCGCGTCAATTAAACATTCAAAGAGTTCCACATCAAGCTCATCCCCTGTAAAGCTCTCGGAAATTACAGCCACTCATGACCAGAGGATAAAAACAGGAATAATAGAGCTTGATCGGGTTCTTGGGGGCGGGATTGTCGCCGGATGCGCCGTTCTTGTAGGCGGTGAACCTGGAATCGGAAAATCAACTCTTATGCTTCAGCTTGCCGCCTCGCTGTCCGGGAGCGCAAAAAAAGTATTATATGTTACAGGCGAAGAATCTCCAAAACAGCTAAAAATTCGCGCGCACAGGCTAAAAGCTGACTCCGATAATATTTTTATACTTTCCGAAACGGATGTCGCGTCAATTGAGTCAAACATCACAACCCTTAAACCGGATTTTGTAATAATCGATTCGATCCAAACTCTTTCCATGGAAGAGATTTCGTCAGCTCCGGGGTCCGTCTCGCAGGTCAGGGAATGCGCCTTTGCGTTGATCCGCATCGCAAAATCCAGCAATATACCGATTTTTATTATAGGCCATGTGACAAAAGAAGGCCTCGTTGCAGGCCCCAGGATACTGGAACATATGGTCGACACGGTTTTATATTTTGAAGGAGAAAAATTCCGCGAATACAGGATACTGCGGGCAACAAAAAACCGGTTCGGATCGGTAAATGAAGTCGGTTTATTCGAAATGAAGGATTCGGGCCTCGAGCAGGTGCAAAATCCGTCAAAAATATTTCTTGATGAAATATCGGCGGCAATATCCGGTTCGGCTATTTGCGTGACTCTACAGGGAAGCCGCCCAATAATTATTGAGATTCAAGCGCTTGTTTCTAAAACAAATCTTGCAATTCCAAGAAGACTTGCGACAGGAATTGATTACAACAGGCTACTGCTTGTAAGTGCCGTTCTTGAACGCAGAGCCAACATTCATCTTTCGCAATATGATATTCATCTAAGCGTTGCCGGAGGGATAAAAGTATTTGAACCTGCCGCAGACCTGGCTATTGCCGCCGCCATTGTTTCATGTTTAAAAGACAAGCCGATTGATATAAAAACAGCTATTGTCGGCGAACTTGGCCTTGGGGGAGAAATACGATCAATAAATCAGTTGGACAGGAGAATCGCGGAGATTGAAAGACTAGGTTTTAATAAAATAATTGTTCCTAAAGAAAATTCAAGAAAGATCAAGTCACAAGAATTAAAAGTTGTTGAAGTATCGAATATCAAAGATGCTATTTTGTCTGCGGGGTTGTAAAAATCATCTCCGATATCGCTTCTCTCAAACGCTCACAATTTTTCCTGACTTCCGCAAAATCATTTTCATCATGCACATGAAGATAAAGCGGTTTGCCAATAACAAGATTAACCTTCGAAGGAGTTACAGATAATTTTCCCTTCGGGATTATATTATAACTTCCGGATATGGCAATGGGCAATATCGGAGCTTTTGTCATTGCGGCAAGTCTAATGACACCACTTTTGAAAGATCCGAGATTTCCGTCGCGGCTGCGAGTCCCTTCCGGAAATATATGAATGTTTTTGTTTTTTAAAATATGCCGCCCTGCCTTATCGAGACTTTTTTCCGCATTTTCACGGACTCCTCTGTCAATAGCTATATCGCCGCGGATCACTAAATCCAAACCAAAAAATGGTATTTTAAAAAGTTCTTTTTTTGTCAAAAAATTAAAGTTTAATGGAATATGTCCTATTAATATAGGTATGTCCATAATGCCCTGGTGATTTGACGCCAAAATTATCGCCGTATTTTTGGGAATATTTTCCAGTCCGGATATCTCAATTTTTATCGCACAGATAAATAGAACAAACCTGCACCATGCCCTGGATATAATTTGTGAACTTACATAGCGGATACCTGAAAACGGATAGAACAAAGCCATAGCAATGGTTCCGATTGAGTAAGATATAAAAAACAGGATATAAATTAATATATTATGTAGAACAGTAATCATATTAATTAATCATAACATAAAAGTGAAATTTATTAAAAAAACACTCGAGATATAAGTGTCCGCCAAAGGATGAACTAATGGAAACTCCGCAGCTTATAATCAGGCTTCCGTCGGTTGATTGCTGTGACAAGAAAAAAAAGAAACCGGTTACAGGCAACCGCAAATGCATTTTTTTCCCGGATGTTGCCTGCGAATCGCCAACCACAAAACTCGAAATCTGCAAGCGCTGCATGCTTTGTAGGATAAACAGCGTAGTTTCGTCTGTCAGCACAATTTACAATTCGGTTACCGCCAGTTTTCGCAGACATCTGCTCAAGGAAATCTATAATAAAATTATTTGGTTAAGCAAACCCGATAAATCTCGGAAAGATTAGTAATCCCGTTTTCAACTTTTTTCAACCCGTTTTCCATCAATGTACGCATCCCGATTTTCTTTGCTTCTGCTTTTAGATCACAATCCGAATGAGACTTTTGAATAGTTTCCCTTATTTCATTGTTTAAACTAAATAATTCGTATATCCCTACCCTTCCTGAAAATCCCGATAAATTGCACGACAAGCAGCCAACACCATTGCACGCAAGGCATAGTTTTCTTACAAGGCGTTGGGCAACAACTCCTATAACCGATGAGCTTATAAAATATGGTTCAATCTCCATGTCAAGAAGACGTCCAATCGCCGAACACGCGTCATTTGTATGCAAGGTGGCAAATACAAGATGTCCAGTCATGGCCGCGGAAACAGCTATTCTCGCCGTTTCGACATCTCTTATTTCACCAATCATTATCACGTCAGGGTCTTGTCTTAAGATTGATCGCAAACCTCGCGCAAACGTCAGGCCGGATTTATAGTTTACCTGTGTCTGATTTATCCTTGCCAGCTTATATTCGACAGGATCCTCGATTGTCATGATATTTATTTTTGTTGAGTCAAAATAGTTTAGTGATGAATATAATGTAGTTGTCTTTCCTGATCCCGTCGGTCCCGTCACCAGAATCATGCCATAAGGCATCTTTAATAGAGATGAATATTTTTCAAAATCGTCCGCTTCCATTCCAAGATTTTTAAAATCGATCATCGAGATATCTTTTTTCAGAATTCTTGTAACAATTTTTTCGCCGTATACGACCGGCATTGTTGAAATCCTCAAATCAACATCAATATCATTATATTTGATCCTTGCGGATCCGTCTTGAGGAACCCTTCGCTCGGCAATATCAAGATTGGACATTATTTTTATACGTGAAATAACCTGGGAAATATTTTGTTTATGGATATCTTCTTTATCATATAAAAAGCCGTCAATCCGAAATCTTACCTTCATTTCATTTTCAAATGGTTCAAAATGGACATCGCTCGCCCCCGCAACAATCGCTGCTGTGATGATTTCATTAACCAAAGTATATGCGTTCATATCAGATTATGAGCAATTTTGATGCCAAGTTTGCGAGGATTTTCAGACAGTGTCGAAAATCACTATTTTTTGAGTGAATCCTGGACGGCTTTTCTCATAATCTCAATCGGGGCATCTTGACCTGTAAATATTTTAAACGAGAGAGCTCCCTGGCGGACAAACATGTTTAAGCCGTTTACCGTTTTTGATCCTGCTGCTTTTGCGTCTTTTAAGAGTTTTGTCTCTGCAGGGTTATAAATTACATCAAACACAATAACATTTTCTTGAATAAAATCAGCAGGGATCGGGCTGTTTTGAATATTTGGGAACATCCCGACAGGAGTTGTGTTTACCAACAAATCTGAATCCAGGATATCCTGTTTGAGATCTTGCGATATTTTTATATCAGTTTTAAAATTTTTTTTCAGATGATTGAATAATTCCTTTGATTTTGATTCAACAGAATCATAAATTGTTAGTTTAGAAATACCCGCCGCACACAACCCGCCACACACCGCTCGTGACGCCCCTCCGCAACCGAGAACCGCAGCACTCCTCCCTTTTGGATCAAACCCGACATCTATCAACAATGAGTCCAGAAATCCCTGGTAATCGGTGTTATATCCGACCAGCTTCCCGTTTTTATTTACAACAGTATTGACTGCGCCGATTTTCTTTGCAAAATCATCAACTTTATCCAAATACTGAATAATATTTTCTTTGTGAGGGATTGTAACATTTATACCATGAATTTCATTCGATTTGATCCTGCCGATAAATTTTTCCAGATCTTCGGGCTTAACCTCAAAACTTTCGTATGTAAAATCTAATCCGAGTAAATCAATTGCAGCAGTGTGCATTTGCGGGGAAATACTATGTTTTATTGGATAACCGATAACGCCAAGACGCTTCATTTAGAGGAATCCCCTGTTATTGCCTCAATAATCCGTTCAAGATCCTCCTGGGAAAAATAATCAATCTCAATCCTGCCTTTTGCGGGAGTTCCTTTTACTTTTACCTTTGTTCCAAGGTATCCTGTCAATGTCTCGCAGACGTTTGAAAGCTCCGGGTTTGTTTTTTGTTTTTTCTTGGATTTTAACGCTGATGATGGTGTTTGTTCATATATTAATTTTTCGATATCCCTTACAGTCAGGCTGTGCTTGAGAATTTGCTTCCAGGTTTGAATTTGTTTATTTGTATCGTTTAATCCAAGGAGTGGTCTAGCATGTCCCGCGCTTATTTCGCCGCTGCGGATACTTGCCTGAATTTCTTTTGGAAGAGATAAGAGCCTCATTGTATTTGCCACGGTTGACCGTTCTTTTCCCACTCGTCTTGCAATATCCGCCTGGCCGATCTTAAACTCGCTGGCAAGAAGGTTATAGGCTTCTGCTTCTTCGATTGAATTAAGGTCTTCTCTCTGCAGATTTTCAACTATCGCAATCTCCAGAGATTGTTCATCTGTTAAGTCTTTTACTATAGCCGGAATAAGGGTCAGGCCTGCTTTTGCAGATGCGCGCCATCGCCGTTCTCCCGCTATGAGCTCATACTTGTCGCCTTTTTGCCGGACAAGTATCGGCTGCGCGATTCCTTGAGCCTTTATCGAATCCGTAAGGTCCTGCAATTGAGCCGAATCAAAATGTTTTCGAGGTTGCCTTGGATTTGGGACAATTTTTGAAAGCTCCAAATTTACAATTGTTCTTCCGCCGACTAGAACTGATCCGCCGGATAAAAGCGCGCCCAAACCTTTTCCCAAACCTCGTTTTAATTTTTTATCCATTTAAAAGCTCCTTGCTCAAAGATTCGTACGCGACGGCACCGGATGATGTGGGGTCATAATATATTATCGGCTCCCCAAATGACGGCGCCTCTGATAATCTTACATTACGAGGTATCACTGTTTCAAATACTTTTTCGTTAAAATGGTCGCGGGCCTCGTCAACAACCTGTTTGCTCAACAGCGTCCTTGAATCAAACATTGTAAGAACTATCCCTTTTACACGAAGATTCGTATTTAAATTGAGCCTTACAAGCTCAAGAGTATTCATCAGATTAGAAAGGCCCTCCAGCGCGTAATATTCGCACTGGACAGGAATAATGACTTCATCGGCAGCGACAAGAGCGTTAATTGTTAATAGCGATAAAGATGGCGGCGAATCTATTATAATGTAGTCATAAGATGACTTGATACCCTTAATTGTTTCTTTTAATCTGTTTTCTCTATTTTCAATATTTACAAGTTCTACATCTGCGCCTGCCAGCCGCTGCGTGGAAGGAGCAAGGTCAAGATTGTTCGTTCGGGTTTTTATTATTATATTTTTTATGTTTTCGCCATCGATCAGACAGTTGTATATGCACTTGTCCAGCTTTGAGACATCCACACCCACTCCGCTGCTTGCGTTACCCTGCGGGTCAAAATCTATAAGAAGAGTTTTTTTACCAAAGATTGAAAAGAACGCGGCAATATTAACGGCTGTTGTTGTTTTGCCTACTCCGCCTTTTTGATTACATGTAACAATTACTTTTGTCATATTATTTTATATACCTGTCGACATTTACTACATCGGCCACATTTTTAATGGCGCTCATCACTGACTGAAGATGATCTTTGTCGGTCACATCAACGATAAAATTAATTACGGCAAAACTTCCTCTTTTTGTTTTTACCTTAGCTCCCGAGATATTCGTTTTTGTTTCAGAAATTTTCGCTACAATATCACGAAGCTGGCCAACTTTGTCAAACGCCTCAACCTCGATCTCTACAGGATATGTTACATCAGGATCAAGCACCCAGTCTACATCTACCATTTTCGCCTTGTCGTGAGATTCGAGAAGAACATTTTTGCAGTTGCGCCTGTGAATAGAGACACCTTTACCCTTTGTGACAAATCCTACAATCTCATCCCCCGGAAGAGGGGCGCAGCATTTTGAGATTTTTACCAGAACGTTCGAAAGACCTGATACTTTTATACCTGACTTTTTGCTTTTTTTCCTGTGATAAATTATTGATACCGTCTCTTTTATTTCTTCTTCCCGGGGAACCAGTATTTTTTCACTTGACAACTTTGATGATAATTTTTTGTAAACCTGAAACGGAGAAATCTCGCCCTGACCGATCAGGACATATAAATCTTCTATATTCTCAAGATTAAATTGAGATAAAATCCACTGGAGGTGATTGCCCTCAAAAAATATATCAGAATTTAAATCTTCGGCTTTTAGCTGCGACATAAGAGATTCTTTTCCTGAAATTATATTTTCTTCCCTCTTTTGTTTTTTGAACCAATGTTTAATTTTTGATCTTGCGCCGGGTGTGCGCGCCATCGATATCCAGTCCAGTTTTGGATTGCCCGTCTTTGCCAATAGTATTTCGATAATATCGCCGCTTTCAAGTTTGTGATCAAGATTTACGATTCTTCCGTTTATTTTTGCGCCTATACACTTGTGCCCGACTTCGGTATGAACCCTGTAGGCAAAATCAATAGTAGTGGAACCTGCGGGGAGTGAGATAACATCCCCTTTTGGCGTAAAAATGAATATTTCATCGACAAACAGGTCGGTCTTTAGATTTTCAAGAAAATCTTTCGCATCAGCCATATCTGACTGGACCTCAAGCATCTGGCGAAGCCAGGCAAGCTTTGAGTCAAATGATTTTACGCCGCCGCCTTCTTTATATCTCCAATGCGCTGCGATGCCATATTCTGCGATCCGGTGCATATCCTTTGTTCTAATCTGAACCTCGACAGGTTTTCCGCCGTGTCCAATTACAGTTGTGTGAAGCGATTGGTAGCCATTTGATTTTGGCACGGCAATATGGTCCCTAAACCTGCCGGGAATCGGTTTCCATACGGAGTGGACAACGCCCAATACGGCATAACAGTCTTTAACGGAATCAACGATTACCCTGACGGCAAAAAGGTCGTACAAATCATCAAACTCGATATTTTTTATCATAAGTTTGCGGTAGATGCTGAAAAAATGCTTCGCCCTGCCGTAAATATGAGCGGTAATATTTACCTTTGACAGCTGTTCATTTAACCTTTCAATAAATTCGTTGATGTATTGCTCCCTGCCCTCTCTCTTTTGCAGAACCTGATTTTTTATCCGGCGGTAATCATCCGGGTTGAGCACCCTAAAAGCCAGATCTTCAAGCTGCCACTTAAGACTCCACATTCCAAGCCTGTGGGCTAACGGCGCAAATATTTCCCTTGTTTCCAGCGCCACATCCCGCTGGCGTTCAGTCGGCAAAAATTCTATTGTTTTCATGTTATGGAGCCTGTCTGATAATTTAATTATTATGACCCTGATATCCTCGCCCATTGAGAGAAACATTTTTCTAAAGTTTTCGGCCTGGCGTTCTTCCTTTGATTCAAAAGATAATTTCCCAAGTTTTGTGACACCATATACCAGAGTCGCGATCTCGGCGCCAAACTTTTTTGTAATATCCTCAAGCGTTACATTTCCGTCTTCTACGGAATCATGCAAAAGGCCAGCGGCAATTGTCATAGGATCCTGTTCCAGGTCAAACAGGATATTCGCAACGGCTAAAGGATGGGTAATGTATGGGTCACCGGAGAGTCTTTTTTGGTCTTTATGCACCTGTGCGGCAAATTCAATCGCGGACTGAACAAGCTGAACATCCTCACTGGAATGAGCAGTTTTAAGTTTATTTAATAGTTCATCTGCTTCAGACATATATGTCTTATCTGGGTTGAGATTTAAACGCCCGTGATCTTCTAAATGCAGTCCTGTCCATAACCCCGAGTCCCGGTGGAATTGCCGATTTGCGCTGATGATATTCTCTTCCCGTCTGCTGCTGCTGCGGCGGCGGTTTTTGACCGCATATTCTTGATATCGCTAGAATCTTGCAGGAATTTTCAAGAATTGAAGTATAAAGAAGGCATTTTTCCAGAGTGTCTCCAATTGCAAAGGATCCATGACCTTTTGAAAGTACAATAGAATATCCGTTATTAAACATGCCAGGCAGCATTTTTGCAACTTCATCGCTTCCGATCGAAGTTCTTGTTTTTATTATAGGGATTCCCTGATTAAAGTAAAAAAGCCCTTCGCTGTCCTGGGTAATAACTTTGTTCTCGGTAATAGAAAGAGCGACCGAATATGGGCCGTGCGCATGAATAATAGATTTGGCAGATGTCGTAGCGTATATTGCCCTGTGAACAAGAAGATCCTTTGACGCAAAAGAATTTACTTCACCCTCAATCGGCACCTCGATAATATCAGATTCAATAATATGTCCAAGCATACATCCTCGTCTTGTAATAAAAAGCTTATCGCCCTCCCGGACGCTCATGTTTCCGCCGTGAGAGTCCACAAGATGGCTTAAAAATAAATCACTGCCGACAGATTGAAACTGTTCTAACATATTTGCCTCCTATTAAAAAACTGTATTTAATTATGCGTAACTTGTATTGTGGGGGACTAGTTGGCCTCGAATTCCTTGCTAATCTCAATGGAACGCTTATATGCTGCTATTATAGCAGAACCCACGGCTTCTTCAAACTTGCTTTCATCCAGTTTTGAGAGTCCGGCAACGGTTGTTCCTCCAGGAGATGCAACCATAGAAATAAGTTCATCAGCAGACTTATCTAAATCTTTTAACATATGTCCCGCGCCGATAAGAGTTTTTATAACAAGATCTTTTGCCGTTTTGGGGTCAAGTCCGGCTTTTACTCCGGCATTAACCATTCCCCTGACAAAAGAATATACAAAGGCAGGGCCTGACCCGGAGACAGCAGTGACAGCATCCATCATTTTCTCTTCAACCACAATTACATGCCCTACCGATTCAAAAATATCTATTGCGGTTTTTAAATCAGTTTTCTTTGCTTTTGATCCTTTTGAAATTGCTGTTGATCCATGGCCTAACAGCGCGGGAGTATTCGGCATAGCCCTAACTACAATCGAATTATTAAGATGCTTTTCCAAGGTTTTGATTCTTATGCCCGCGGCAATGGAGATAAAAAGCTGCTTTTTTTTGACATCATGTTTTATTTCCGACAAAACAAGATTTATATCCTTTGGTTTAACGGACAAAATTACAATATCCGAAATCTTTACGGCAGATATATTGTCAGGACATTTGTTTGCTTTGTATTTTTTTGAAAGATAATTTAAGCGGGAGGTAGCCAAATCTGAGATAAAAATATTTTTTGGCGGGAACAATCCGGCCTTGATAACTCCGCCAATCAACGCCTGCGCCATCTTGCCGGATCCGATAAATGAGATTTTCTTCTTCATCTGCCGGTAAACATTTTGTCCTTTTGAGAAATTTCGACGCCTTCTGCCGGCCCCTGTTTTTCGCCGATATCGACAATACCGACATTATTTGGCGTAAACAAGAATATTGATTCCCCTACCCTCATCATGTGGCCGTTTATCGCGTAAGCGGCTCCGCAAACAAAATCTATCAGGCGGGTACCGTCAGTCTGGTCTAAAAATTTAAGATTGATAAGAACCGGACATCCCTGTCTAAGTTTATAAGAGATACTTAATGATTCTTCATAAACTTTTGGCTCGCAAATAGCTATCTCGTAATCTAGAGCTTCTTCGGTCTTTTTCGGTGTTCTAAAACGCAATATCCCGCCCATGCCACCTGAATTGTCAGTCGCATCCTGCGTAGTATTAGAATCTTCTGTTCCTTCACCTTCGAGACCCATAAACTGCTTTGCTTTAAGCCATATTTTATCAACCATTAAGATTCACTCCTTTTTTGAAAATATTGAGGATCCCACTCTTACAATGTTGGCGCCTTCCTCAATTGCCACATCATAATCCTGTGACGTCCCCATTGAAAGATATTTTATTGTAACATTTCCAATCCTCAAAGTCTTCATTTTTTCGCTCAATTCCCTTAATAACCTGAAATATGGACGTGATGACTGCGGATTAGTCGTAAACGGAGCCATTGTCATCAATCCGGACACCCTAATATTTTCCATTTCAGAAATATTGTTTAGCAACTCCTCCAGTTCATTTAGCGTTGTTCCGTATTTTGATAATTCGCCCGATGTATTTACTTCAACTAAAACCTCAACCCTTTTTCCCTCAATAGCAGCCACTCCATTTATTTCTTTTGCAAGTTTTAAGCTATCAACAGAATGTATTAATTCGAATATAGCCAGTGCTGTTTTTACTTTGTTTCTTTGAAGATGCCCGATAAGATGCCAATTAATATTATATGAGGATAATTGTCCGTATTTAGACTGCGCTTCCTGAATCCTGTTCTCTCCAATATCAGTTATGCCAAACTCAATTGCTTCTTTGATTTTTTCAACAGAAACCCATTTTGTGACTGCAACGAGTCTAATATCGTCTTTTGTCCGTCCGGACTTTTTCGCGGCAGCATCAATGCGGTCATTAACTTTGGCGAGATTTTCTTTTAAATCAGCGTTCATTTATACTCTCAACCTGATTGTAACATGATAATTTTAGTCATTGCAATAATTATAAGAAATATGATATTCTTTGGTTGAGGTTATTATTGTGCAAAAATCGGTTATTGGAATTTATTTTGTAATTCTATCTTGTATCCTGATTATTACCCAGGGTTGCGGCGGAATGGGTGTTTCTAACACTTCTTCATCAAGTCCAAGCACAAACGATACCACATCTGAAACTTATTCTATTTCCGGAACTGTAAGCGGCACAACCCGGGAAGGCGTCACTATTACATTAACAAAAAACACTGGAACAGTAAGTACCAACAAAACAACAACAACAAATTCAATCGGAACTTATGCTTTTGCAAGTCTTAGTGTCGCTACCTATATAATTACCCCGTCTTTAACAGGATATACTTTTACTCCAACAAACAGAACAGTTACTACAGAAAGCATGTTTATTATTGCCGACCAAGATTTTACATCTTCAGCAGATACTGTTGCCTCTGGATCCGGGAGCTGGACTCAAGTTCCATCAGGAATTACTACCGACCTAAATGGTGTTAAGTTTGTTTCTTCTATAACCGGTTTTGCCGTCGGAGAAAATGGGGTAATACTTAAAACTACCGATGGCGGCAATAGCTGGACAAAAGTAAATGAAATTAGCGGCATAAATTTCAATGATATCAGTGCAGCTTCAGAGACTATCTTATATGCCGTAGGAAGTACAGGGAATATTTATAAAAGCTCTGATAGTGGCGCCACTTGGACAAAAGAAACCAGTGGAACAACCAGCAGTTTAATTGCAGTTCATTTTTCTGGCACTTCCGGATGGGCAGTGGGAAATGATGGAACCATTCTAAAAATCCAATCAGGGGGGAGCTGGACCAAACT
>Ga0265296_1003467_pt1 | contig 14604 bp, 15 predicted proteins | sample MunlanPumphouse1_FD_189073 | JGI IMG/M metagenome (GOLD analysis project Ga0265296, IMG submission 189073) | Groundwater microbial communities from a municipal landfill in Southern Ontario, Canada - Pumphouse #1 | ecosystem: Environmental > Aquatic > Deep subsurface > Groundwater | place... | reverse complement strand
AAACGGCTCGTCGACCGCGTGGCCCACGGCCCGAGCGAGGCCGACCTGTACGAGCTCGCCGCCGGGCAGCCCCTGGAGGCGGTGCTGGCGGCGATGGCGCTCGACGACAGCGGCAGCGCCGCGGTTCGCCTCGGGCGATTCGTGGACGAGACCCGCCACGTGCGCCTCGAGATCCGCGGCGACGACCTGCTCGCCCTGGGCTTCAGCGCCTCGCCGCGGATGGGGGAGGTCCTGCGCAGCGTCCTCCACCTCAAGTTGAACGGGATCGTGCGCAGCCGCGCCGACGAGCTGGCCGCCGCCGCGCGGCTGCGAGAGTCATCGTGATAGGCAACGACCTCCTGGTGCGCTTCCTCGTCACGCTGCCGCTCCTGCTCGTCAGCCTCGTGGCCCACGAGCTCGCCCACGGCTGGGCCGCGTGGAAGCTGGGGGACCCCACCGCCAAGCTGCACGGCCGCCTGAGCATCAACCCTCTCAGACACCTCGACGCGTGGGGTACGGGGGCGCTGCTCGTGACGTTCATCGGTTCGGGCGGGAGCTTCTTCTTCGGCTGGGCAAAGCCCGTGCCGATCGTCCCGGGGCACTTCAGGGACGAGCAGCGCGGCATGATGCTGGTCGGCGCGGCGGGGCCGGCGGCGAACTTCGCCCTGGCCGCCCTTGCCGCCGCGCTGGTCTGGGGCACCTACACCTGGAGCCTGTTCACTGCCCGGGCGCTCGTCCTCGCCTTTGTGCTGAACGTCGTCCTCGGGGTCCTCAACCTGGTGCCCATCCCGCCACTCGACGGCTCGCGGGTGTTCGGAGGCCTCCTGCCGCGCGAGCTCTACCGGCGCTGGGCGGCGCTCGATGTCTACGGCAACTACGTCTTCATGCTCCTGCTGGTGGTCATGCTGGCTACGCCGCAGGTGTTCTCGGCCACCATCGGCAGGGTGCTCACCTGGTCGTACGCTCTGCTCCCCGGCGGCTGAGCCTGTGGCCGTGGGCTCCACCCTTGAGTGGCACCGGTCGGGGGGGATCTCGTGGCTGGCGTGGGAGGCCGCCGGCGTCGCCGCCGCCTTCCCGGCGCGGGGAGGCGGTACCTCGCCGGCACCCTACGACACGCTCGATCTCGGCCTGACGACCGCCGACGCGAAGCGGCACGTCATCGAGAACCGGCGGCGCTGGTGCGCCGCCATCGGGGTGGCGCCGGAACGTCTTGTGGTGCCCGGGCAGGTGCACGGCACCGATCTGGCCTGGGTGGGGAGCGCCGAGGCCGGGCGCGGGGTGCTCGCCCAGGAGGATGTGATCGCGGGGCACGATGGACTGCTCACGGCGCAGCCGGGCCTCGGGCTGGCGGTCAGCTACGCCGACTGCGTGCCGGTCGTGATCGTCGCCGCCGGGGAAGAAGGCCCTCTCCTTGCCGCGGTGCACGCCGGCTGGCGCGGCATGCTGGCCGGCATCGTCGGCCAGGCGGCGGCGGAGCTGGCCGGCCGAGGCCGGTTGGCCGCCGCCGCCGTCGGGCCGAGCATCGGGCCCTGCTGCTTCACCGTCGACGACGCCCTCAAGGCCCGGTTCGCGGCGCGGTTCCCCGCCGCGGTGCGCGGGTCCACCGTCGACCTCTGGGCCTGCGCGCGGGCCGAGCTGGAGAGCGCCGGTCTGCCCGCGGCCGCGATCGCGGTCGCGGGCCTGTGCACCGCCGGCGACCGGCGCTTCTACTCGCACCGCCGCGACGCGGGCACTACAGGGCGCCACCTCGCGGTGGCTTGGCGGCAGGAAGCTTGACGCCTCTCCAGAAGTAGCCTCTCAGCAAGCAGACGCCCGGGAGGGCAGACGTGGTCCGCCAGTACATCCCAGTCGTGGAGACGGTGCGCGAGCGCTACGCGGAGGTCGGCCGCCGGGTCGCCGCGGCGGCCGCGGCGGCCGGCCGTGGCCCGGCGGACGTACGCGTGCTGGTGGCCACCAAGTACGTGGCCGCGGAACACCTCGGCGCGCTGCGCGACGCCGGCGTGAGGCTCATCGGCGAGAACCGGGCCCAGGACCTCGTCGCCAAACACGAGCGCTACGGCGACGCCTTCGAGTACCACTTCATCGGCCACCTCCAGAGCCGCAAGACGAAGCTCGTACTGCCGCTCGTGAGCCTCATCCATTCGGTGGGCAGCATGAGCGTGGTGGAGGAGATCGAAGCCCGCACCGAGGGCGTCACCGACGTGCTGCTCGAGGTGAACATCGGCGGCGAGGAGAGCAAGAGCGGCGTCGCGCCGACTGCCGTGGACGCCTTCGTGGAGCAGGCAAGCGCGTTCGCCAAGGTCCGCTTCGTCGGGCTGATGTGCATGCCGCCGCTCTTCGAGGATCCTGAGGGCGCGCGCCCATATTTCGCCCGGACGCGCGAACTGGCGCAACGGCTTTCGACAGGGTGGAGCGGCAAGTATACTTTCGCTCAGCTATCGATGGGCACGAGTGCCGATTACGAAGTGGCCGTCCGCGAGGGCGCCACCATCGTCCGCATCGGCAGTGTGCTCTTCTGACCCGCTAGGGAGGGACCCATGGGCCTAGGCGACACGTGGCACAAGGTGGCGGTCTACTTCGGCATCGCCGATGAGGACGAGGAGTACGACGAGGACGAGACGCTCGCACCGCACGAGGAGCTTGAGCGCTCCTACCAGGAACGGCCCAACGTGCGCAAGCTCAACGCCGGGCGCGGGCGCAGCGAGTACGACGAGATCTTCGCCGACGAGCCGCGCCGGCGCGGCTCGTCCCACGTCGTGCGCGCCATCGAGCCCGCGCGCGCCCCACGCGTCGAGGTCCACCTCGTGATCCCGAAGAACTTCAACGACGCCCAGCAGATCGCCGACAAGTTCAAGGTCGACGTCCCGGTGATCGTCAATCTGCAAGGCTCCGACACCGAGCTGTCCAAGCGGTTGATCGACTTCGGCAGCGGCCTCACCTACGCCCTCGACGGCGGCATGCAGAGGGTCGGCGACAAGATCTTCCTGCTCACACCGCGTAACGTCGAGGTGTCCGCCGAGGAGAGGGCGCGGCTCATCGAGAAGGGGTTCTTCAATCAGTTCTAGCTTCCCGCCGCCGCCATGATCGTCGGGCTGATCGGCGCCGGCCACATCGCGCAGGCGCTGGCGGAGGGGTGGAGCCGCAGCGGCCTCACGGCGGCTCCACGGCTCCGTTTCTACGACGTCGACTCCGAGAAGGCCGCGTCGCTGGCCGCCCGCTGTGGCGGGGAGGCCGCGGCCTCGCTGGCCGGGCTCGTGGCTCCCTGCGACCTCATCGTCGTCGCCGTCCGGCCCCAGCACGTCGACGGCGTCCTCCTTTCGCTGGCGCCCCTGATCGAGGAGCGTGTCGTCGTGTCGGTCGCGGCCGGCGTCACGATGGATCGCCTCCTGGGCTCACTCCCGGCGCGGAGCAGGGTGGCACGGGTGATGCCCAACATCCCTGCCGCTCTCGGCCTCGGAGTCTTCCTCCTCGTGCCCGGCACGGTCGGGCCGGCGAGGCAGGACGTGGAGAGCCTGTTCGCTCTGGCCGGCGAGGTCGTGGCCCTTGAGGAGGAGCTGTTCGACGCGGCCACCGCCGTGGCGGGTTGCATGGCCGGGATGCTCGCCCGCTTCGTGGAGGCGTTCACCGCCGCCGCGGAGGCACACGGCGTGCCGGCCGACACTGCCGCGCGTCTGGCCATGGGCGGCGTGCACGGCGCGGCTGCGCTGATCGCCCGTGAGGGCGACGCCGCGGCGGTCAGCGCTGCGGCGGCCACCCCCGGCGGGATGACCGAGGCGGCGATCACGGCCCTCGACGCTCGCGGCCTGGCGGCGGCGGTGGCCGCTGCCGTGGACGCGGCTACGGCGCGCGCCAAAGACCTGGCCTGAGGGTCGCGCTAGAATGGGAGTCACGCCGACATCCGGAAGCGGCGCGGGCCGCGCGCGAGAGGGGACCGTATGAAGCTCACACCGTTGGACATCCGCCACAGGGAGTTCAAGCGCGGCATGCGCGGCTACGCCGATGTCGAGGTCGACGAGTTCCTCGACGAGGTCGCCGACGAGTACGAGCGGCTCTTCAAGGAGAACATCGACCTCCAGGAACGGGTCGAGACGCTCGAGGATCAGGTGCTGCAGTACAAGCGCATCGAGGACACGCTTCAAAAGACACTGGTGACGGCGCAGTCCAGCGCCGAAGAGGTCAAGCAGAACGCCGGCAAGCAGGCGGAGCTCATCCTGCACGAAGCCGAGCTGAAGGCCCGCGAGCTGGTCAACGAGGCCTACACCGAGAAGCAAGGCATCGAGCAAGCGATGGCCAAGCTCAAGAGCACCGAGAAGGACTTCCGCTTCAAGTTCCGGCAGCTCCTCGAGGGCTACCTCAAGCACGTCGAGGAAGCCCCGGCGGCCGGCGTGGCGGCGGTCGGCGGCACGGCGCACGCCGAGTTCGCGCGGCACGCCGAGGCCATCAAGGCGGCGATCGCCCGCGAGGCCCCGGCGCCGCCGGTGCCGCTGACGAGCCCGGACCCGGTCGCCGCGGCGGACGCGCCCGCCGCTTCCGGCGTTGCGGGTGCCCCGGGCGGCGACGATCCCGAGATCACGGCGGCGCACTCGCGGCCGGCGGACGACGAGGAGCCGGCCGGCGAGCAGGCGGCCGCGAGCCCATCGGAGGCGCCCGCCGACGAGCAACCTCCGGCCAGGGAGAAGATCCTGTTCGGCGAGAGCGACGACCTGCTCGCCGACGTCGATAGCGGGGTGAACGAGAACGAGTTCAAATGGTGAAGACGGGCCGCTGCGCGCGGCGGCCGACGGCCTGCGTCTCGCCGTCTGGGTGACGCCGGGCGCGCCGCGGAGCGAGCTCGGTGAGGTCGCCGGCGGCCGCCTGCGCGTGCGGCTCTGCGCCCGGGCGCACGACGGTTTGGCGAACGCCGCGCTGCTCGAGCTGATGGCCGGCGCGCTCGGGGTCCCCAAGCGGGCCCTGGGCCTCGTCTCCGGCGGCGGCAGCCGGCGCAAGGTACTGCGCATCGAAGGGATCACGTTCGACGACGCCAGACGGAGACTCCGCCTGTGAAGGAGGTATGACATGGCCAAACTGGCCTTCTGCAAGATCTGCAACGCCACGTACCCGCTCAACATCGTCACCAACGAGGGTGGGCGCTCCGGCAAAGTCAAGGACCCTGCCTGCCCGATGGGGCACGCCGAAGTCGAGGAGCTCGACGCGCCGCGCCGCCCAGGTGGCAAGAAGTAGCCGCGGGCTCAGGGCCGGGCTGGCGCTGGCCGGCTTGGTGCTCGCCCTCGACCAGGCCGCCAAGTGGCTGGTGCGGCATGAGGCCGCGGCGCTGCCCCACCGGCTCGCCGGCGGCCTGCGTTTCGACCTGACGTACAACAAGGGCATCTCGTTCAGCCGCTTCGCCGAGGCCGGCGACGTCGTGGTGGCCCTGGTCGCAGCCGTGGCGGGCGGCGTCGCCGTGGCCTTCTGGCTGGCACCCCGCCACCGCCTGGCGCTGGGCGTCATCCTTGGCGGAGCCCTGGGCAATCTCGTCGACCGGCTGCGCTTCAACGGAGCGGTCGTGGACTTCATCGGCGTGTACGGGTGGCCGGCTTTCAACGTCGCCGACGCGGCGATCGTCGTCGGCACCCTGCTGCTCGTGGTCAAGGTCCTGCGTGACGGCCGATCCTGAGCGCCGCGATTGCTTCACCGTGACCGCGGCCGAGGCGGGGGCGCGCCTTGACGTCGTGCTCGCGGCGCGCGCCCGCCTCAGCCGCTCCTCCGCCCAGCGCCTCATCGAGGACGGTCGCGTGACCGTCGCCGGCGCTCCGGCGCGCAAGCGCCACGAGCTGCGCGCCGGCGAACGGGTGGCATGGGAGCCGCCGGTGCCGCGGGCACCGCTCCTCGAGGCCGAAGCGGTGCCCTACGGCCTGGTGTACGAGGACGACTGGCTGCTGGTGGTCGACAAGCCGCCGGGCGTCGTCGTACATCCAGCCCCCGGCCACGAGCACGGTACCCTCGTCCAGGGGCTGGTCGAACGCGGCGCCCGAGGCGGCCACGAGCGGCGCCCCGGAATCGTGCATCGCCTCGACAAGGACACGTCGGGGCTCCTGTTGGTGGCTCGCAGCGAGGAGGCGTACCAACGCCTGGTCGCCGCCATGCAGCGACGTGAGATCAAGCGGGTCTACGTCACCTTGCTTCGCGGCGCGCTGCCTCAGGATGAGGGCACCATCGACGCGCCCATCGGCCGCCACGTGCGCGACCGCAAGCTCATGTCGCTGCACTCGCACGCGGCGCGGCCGGCCGTGACGCACTTCCGGGTGCTCGCCCGAGCCCCGGGCTACACCCTGGCCCGCGTGCAGCTGGAGACCGGGCGCACGCACCAGATCCGCGTCCACTTCGCCGCCCTGGGCTACCCGGTGGCGGGGGACGTGCAGTACGGGCGGCGGCCGCGCCCGGAGGGCCTCGACCGCCAGTTCCTGCACGCCGCCCGGCTCGGCTTCGCCCACCCCGCGGACGGGCGGCAGCTCGAGTTCTCGAGCCCGCTGCCGCCCGACCTCGCCACCTACGTGGAGTCGCTGGGGCTGCCCTCCCGGCTGCAGGTCTAGGCCTCGCGGCAAGGCCGCCTCCAGCCTTGCCGCGCTTTGGCGCGGCTGCTACAGTAGTGACGACCTTTAACCACGTCCGGAGAGACGGAAAGGGGGTGCAGCGCTGCGGTACGCTACCAGGCCCGCGGCGGCGCTTTCGCATGTCTGAGCCCAGACCAGCCAATGAGGTCGTCGTCATGACGGCCGAGCAGATGGCGCGGACCACCACGCGCATCGCTCACGAGATCCTCGAGAAGAACCCGGGCGTGGAGAACCTCGCCGTCGTGGGGATCCACACGCGTGGCGCCTACCTCGGGAGCCGCATCCACACGCTCCTCTGCGAGGTCGGCGGCCGGCGGTACGCCACGGGTAACCTCGATATTTCCTTCTACCGCGACGACGTCGCCGCCCGCGGCGCCGTCGGCGTCATCCCACACACGCCGCATCCGGTGGTCAAGGATACCGACCTGCCGTTCGTCATCGACGGCGCCACCGTGATCCTCGTCGACGACGTCCTCTACACGGGCCGCACCATCCGTGCCGCCGTCGACGCGCTCTTCGACTACGGCCGGCCGGCGGCCGTGCACCTCGCGGTGCTCGTCGACCGCGGCCACCGCGAGCTGCCCATCCGGCCTGACTACGTCGGCAAGAACCTGCCCACGGCTCTGCACGAGCGCATCAGCGTGCGCCTGCGGGAGTGCGACGGCGTCGACGAGGTCGTGCTCGTGCGCGCCAAGGAGGCCTGAGGATGCCCAAGCGCGACCTGATCTCCATGGCCGACCTCACGCGCGCCGACGTCGAGCTCCTGCTCGACACCGCCGAAAGCTTCCTCCCGGTGCTGGAGCGCGATATCAAGAAGGTCCCGACGTTGCGCGGCCGGACGATCATCAACCTCTTCTGGGAGGCGTCGACGCGGACCTCGTCGAGCTTCGACCTGGCCGCCAAGCGGCTCTCGGCCGACACCCTGGCGCTCAAAGCGAGCGGCTCGGCGGTCGAGAAGGGTGAGACGCTCAAAGACACCGCCATCACCCTCTCGGCGTACTCGCCAGACATCATCGTGCTGCGCCATCCGTCGGCCGGCGCCTGCCAGACGCTCTCGGCCAATACCGACGCCAGCGTGATCAACGCCGGCGACGGCAAGCATCAGCACCCCACGCAGTGCCTGCTCGACCTGTTCAGCATGCGTCAGAACCTGGGCCGCGACCTCGACGGCCTGCGCGTGTTCATCGTCGGCGACATCCTGCACAGCCGCGTCGCCCGCAGCGACATCATGGGGTTCAAGATGCTGGGCATGGACGTCACCCTGGTGGCGCCGCCGACGCTGATTCCTCGCGGCATCGAGGAGATGGGCGTCAGCGTGAAGTACGACCTCGCCGATCTCGCCAGCGCCGACGTCATCTACCTGCTGCGCATTCAGCGCGAACGCATCAAGGCCGGGGCCAACTACCTGCCGTCGCTGCGCGAGTACGCCCGGATGTACGGCATCTCCCAGGCGCGCCTGCGGCCGGGGCAGCGGGTCATGCACCCCGGCCCCATCAACCGGGGCGTCGAGATCGCCTCGGACATCGCCGACGACGACGAGAACCTCATCGCCCATCAGGTGTTCAGCGGCCTCGCCGTGCGCATGGCGATCCTGTACCGGACCATCGTCGGCTACAGCGACGGCTCGGCCGGCGGGGAGGTGCTGTGATGGAGCGGACCTGGTGCAGGCACGCCCCGGCGGCCGACCTCCTCATCACGGGCGGCCGGGTCGTCGACCCTGGGGCCGGCATCGACGCCCAGCTCGACGTGCTGGTCGCCAAGGGCAAGGTCGCCGAGATCGGCGAGGGTCTCTCCGCCGGCAAGAACACGCGAGTGGTCGACGCTGGCGGCATGCTCGTTCTGCCCGGGTTCGTCGACCTGCACACGCACCTGCGCACGCCGGGGCGCGAGGACGAAGAGGACGTCGGCAGCGGCACGCTGGCGGCCGCGGCGGGCGGCTACGTCGCCGTGTTCGCGATGGCCAACACCGACCCGGCGGTCGATACGGCGGCGGTGCTCCGCGGCCTCATCGAGACGGCGCGCCGCGAGGCCGTCGTCCCCGTCGGCTTCTTCGCCGCGGTCACCCGCGGCCTCGCCGGCGAGCAGCTCACCGAGATGGGCGAGCTCGGCGCCTGCGGCGCCGTCGGGTTCAGTGACGACGGGCGGCCCCTGCCGACGGCGGCGCTCATCCGCCGCGCCCTGCAGTACGTCAAAGTGAGCGGGCGCTTCATCGCCATCCACGCCCAGGATGATTCGCTCATGAAGGGCGGGCAGATGCACGAGGGGCCGGCGTCGGCCCGCCTCGGGCTCACCGGCATTCCCTCGCTCTGCGAAAGCCTCGATGTGGCCCGCACCCTCGACATCGCGGCCTACGAGGACTCGGCCGTCCACGTCTGCCATGTGAGCACGGCCGCCTCGCTGGCGGCCGTCGAGCGTGCCAAGGCGGCGGGCGTGAGGGTCACCGCCGAGGTCACGCCCCACCACCTCACGCTCACCGACGAGGCTCTCGAGGCGCTCGACCCCAACCTCAAGATGAACCCGCCGCTGCGCGCCGAGAGCGACCGGCAGGCGCTCGTCGCGGCGCTCCGCAGCGGCCTCATCGACTGCGTCGCCACCGACCATGCGCCGCATGCCGTCGAGGAGAAGGACGTGCCGTTCGAGGAGGCGCCCTTCGGCATCGTCGGCCTCGAGACGGCGTTCGCCGTGCTCTACGGGGAGCTGGTCGCCGGCGGCGCGCTCGACCTGTCCACTCTCGTGACGCGCTTGAGCGCGGCGCCGGCCCGCATCGCGGGTCTCCCGGCGCCCAGCCTCAGCCCCGGCGCCGCCGCCGCCGACCTCTGCGTCGTCGACCCCGAGGCGGAGTGGACGGTGAGTCCGCGGAGCCTGCAGTCCCGCTCGTTCAACTCTGCCTGGCTGGGGCGAAAGCTCGGCGCCAGGGTGCTGCTCACGGTCGCCGCCGGCCGGGTGGCCTGGGACCAGCTTGCCTAGCCCGGCCCTCATCGTGCTCGAAGACGGCGCCGTCTTTCGTGGCGAGGCCCTCGCCGGCCAAGGCGTCGTCGGCGGCGAGCTGGTGTTCAACACCAGCATGACCGGCTACCAGGAGATCGCCACCGACCCGTCGTACTGCGGCCAGCTCATCACGTTCACGTTCCCGATGAACGGCAACTACGGCGCCGACCCGGACCGCGACGAGTCCGCCAAGGCGCACGCCCGGGCCATCATCGCCCGGGAGATCACCAACTATCGCTTCAACCGTGCCTCCCGGGTGACGTGGCTGGACTGGCTGGCGGAGCACGGGGTGCTCGCGGTCAGCGGTGTCGACACGCGGGCCCTGACGCGCCACATCCGCGAGAAGGGCGCTCTGCGCGCCGTGGTGAGCACCGAGACGGAGGACGTGCGGTACCTGCGCAAGGCCGCCCAGGGGCTGCCCAGGATGGGCGGCCTCGACCTGGCGACGGTCGTCACCTCGGCGCAGGAGTACGAGGCGCCGGCGCCCGAAGGAGCACTGGCGCCGGACCTTCACGTGGTCGCCTACGATTACGGCATCAAGCGCAGCATGCTGCGCTACCTCGCCGAGCGCGGCTTCCGCGTCACCGTGGTGCCGGCGCAGACCAGCGCCCGCGAAGTGCTCAAGCGGGCGCCGGACGGCGTCTTCCTGAGCAACGGACCGGGCGACCCCGCGGCCGTCGGCTACGGGGTCAAGGCGGTCGAGCGCCTGCTCGGCAAGGTCCCCATCTTCGGCATCTGCCTCGGCCACCAGCTGCTCGCCCAGGCGCTCGGCCTCAAGACCTACAAGCTCAAGTTCGGGCACCGCGGCGCCAACCACCCGGTCAAGGACCTGCACACGGGCGTCATCGAGATCACGACTCAGAACCACGGCTTCGCGGTCCGCGCCGACGCTCCCGCCGCCGACGTGGAGATCACCCACGTGAACCTCAACGACAAGACGGTCGAGGGCGTCGCGGCCCCGGCCCGTCACGCCTTCTCGGTGCAATACCATCCCGAGTCCACCCCGGGGCCGCACGACTCGCTGTACCTCTTCGACCGTTTCCGGGCCACCATCACCGCTTTCAAGGAGGCGGGTTCCTGATGCCGCGCCGCAGTGACCTCCACAAGATCCTCATCATCGGCTCGGGGCCGATCGTCATCGGCCAGGCCTGCGAGTTCGACTACTCCGGCACGCAGGCCTGCAAAGTGCTCCTCGACGAGGGCTACGAGGTGGTCCTGGTCAACAGCAACCCCGCCACGATCATGACCGACCCTGCGTTCGCGACCCGCACCTACATCGAGCCGCTCGAGCTGGCCACGCTGACGCGGATCATCGAGGTCGAGCGTCCCGATGCGCTCCTGCCTACGCTCGGCGGTCAGACGGCGCTCAACCTGGCCATGGAGCTGCAGCGTGCCGGAGTGCTCGACCTCTGGGAGGTCGAGATGATCGGCGCCGACGAGAAGGCCATCCACCGCGCCGAGGACCGCCTCGAGTTCCGCACCGCGATGGAGGAGATCGGGCTGCGCGTGCCGCGCAGCCGGCTGGCCAGCAGCATGGCCGAGGCCGAGCAGGCGGCGGCGGAGCTCGGCCTGCCCCTCGTGGTGCGCCCCGCCTACACCCTGGGCGGCAGCGGCGGCGGCATCGCCTACGACGAGAAGAGCTTCCGCCGCATCGTCGAGCACGGCCTGCAGCTCAGCCCCATCTCCCAGCTGCTTCTCGAAGAATCGGTGGTGGGCTGGCACGAGTTCGAGCTCGAGGTCATGCGCGACACGGCCGACAACGTGGTCGTGATCTGCTCCATCGAGAACATCGACCCGATGGGGGTGCACACCGGCGACAGCGTCACCGTCGCGCCGGCGCTCACGCTCACCGACGCCCAGTACCAGGAACTGCGCGACGCCGCCAAGGCGATCATCCGCAAGATCGGCGTCGACACCGGCGGCAGCAATGTCCAGTTCGCCGTGAACCCAGAGAGCGGTGAGGTCGTGGTCATCGAGATGAACCCTCGCGTCTCGCGCAGCTCCGCCCTGGCTTCCAAGGCCACCGGGTTCCCGATCGCCAAGATCGCCGCCCGGCTCGCGGTCGGCTACACCCTCGACGAGATCGACAACGACATCACCCGCAAGACGCCCGCCAGCTTTGAGCCGACCCTCGACTACGTGGTGGTCAAGATGCCACGCTGGGCGTTCGAGAAGTTCCCCCTCGCCGACCACGAGCTCACCACCCACATGAAGAGCGTAGGTGAAGCGATGGCCATCGGGCGCACGTTCAAGGAAGCCTTCCTGAAGGCCCTGCGCTCGCGCGAGCTCGACAGCCCGGCCGAGGTGCCCGGCGAGCGCGGGGCGCTGCGGGCGGCGCTCGCCATCCCCACGGCCGAGCGCTACGAGCTCGTCCTGCAGGCCTTCCGCCAGGGCATGGAGGTCGGCGAGATCCACGAGCTCACCGGGATCTCGCCCTTCTTCCTCAGCGAGCTGCGGGACATCGTGGAGCTCGAGCGCGAGGTCCGCGCGGCGCCGCAGCTCACGGCTGAGCTGCTGCGGCGCATGAAGCGCTACGGCTTCAGCGACCGGCGCCTCGGCGAGCTCACCGGGCGCGGCGAGCGCGAGGTCCGCGCCCTGCGGCTCGAGCACGGCGTGCTGCCCGTCTACAAGGCGGTCGACACGTGCGCCGCCGAGTTCGAGGCCGAGACCCCGTACTTCTATTCCACCTACGAGGAGGAGAACGAGGCTCACCCGGGCGAGCGCGAGCGCATCGTGATCCTCGGCTCGGGCCCCAACCGTATCGGCCAGGGCATCGAGTTCGACTACTGCTGCGTGCACGCGGCGCTCACGGTCAAGGAGCGCGGTTACGAGGCGATCATGGTCAACTGCAACCCCGAGACGGTGAGCACCGACTACGACATCTCCGACCGGCTCTACTTCGAGCCTCTCACCTTTGAGGACGTCGCCAACGTCGTCGCCAACGAGCAGCCACTCGGCGTGATCGTCCAGTTCGGCGGCCAGACGCCGCTCAAGATCGCCGGGGAGCTGGTGGCGTCGGGCATCCCTATCCTGGGGACGCCGCAGGAGTCCATCGATCTGGCCGAGGACCGCGGCCGCTTCGGGCGCCTGCTCGAGCAGCTCGGCATCCAGTGCCCGCCGTACGGCCTCGCGACGACGGCCGCCGAGGCCGCGGAGGTCGCCGCCAGGGTCGGCTACCCGCTCCTGGTGCGGCCGTCGTACGTGCTCGGCGGGCGGGCCATGCGTATCGTCTACAGCGATGCCGAGCTCGAGGAGTACATGAGCACCGCGGTCAGCGCCAGCCCCGAACACCCCGTGCTCATCGACAAGTTCCTCGAGGACGCCATCGAGGTGGACGTGGACGCCATCGCGGACGGCGAGGACGTCTACGTCGGCGCCGTCATGCAGCACGTCGAAGAGGCCGGCGTCCATTCCGGCGACTCGGCCTGCGTGATCCCCTCGATCTCTCTCGGGGAGGGCACGCTGGAACAGGTCCGCAAGCAGACCCGTCAACTGGCCCTTGGCTTGGGCGTGCGGGGGCTCATCAACGTCCAGTTCGCCTACCAGAACTACCAGCTCTTCGTCCTCGAGGTGAACCCGCGCGGGTCGCGCACCGTGCCGTTCGTGAGCAAGGCAACGGGTGTCCCGCTGGCGCCGCTGGCGACCCGGGTCATCCTCGGCGAGCGGCTCGCCGACTTCGGCCTGAGCCGCCGCGTGCCCGAGTACGTCTGCGTCAAGGAGGCGGTCCTGCCCTTCGAGCGCTTTCCCGGCACCGACACCCAGCTCGGCCCGGAGATGCGCTCCACGGGCGAGGTCATGGGCATCGCCGCGACCTTCCCGGAGGCGTTCAGCAAGGCCGCCTTGGCGGCGGGGGCGCAGTTGCCGCTGGAGGGCAACGTCTTCCTTTCGGTCTGTGACAGCGACAAGTCGGCGGCCACCATCCTGGCGCAGCGGCTGCACTCCCTGGGGTTCACGATCTACGCGACGAGAGGGACGGCGACGGCGCTCACCAGTCTCGGTGTGCCCGTCCAGCTGGTGAACAAGGTGTTTCAGGGGGGGCCACACGTCGTCGACCTGATCGAGAGCGGGGAGATCGACCTCGTGATCAACACACCCTTCGGCCGCGGCGCGCGCAGCGACGGCTACGAGATCCGCACCACCGCGCTCCGCAAGGGCGTGCCCAGCATCACCACGTTGGCGGGTGCCTCCGCCGCCGTCTCGGCCATCGAGGCGGCGCGCCGCCCGAGGGTCCAGGTCCATTGCCTGCAGGACCTTCACCGGGAGGCGGGGGCGTGAGCTTCGACGCGGCGCACCACACGCCCGGCGGGCAATGGGCCGAGACCTCCCATTGCCGAGTGGCCGCTGTGCGCCGGTTCGGCGCCTTCGCCGCTCTCGAGCTGGTGGCGCCCGGGGTGGCGGCGCGTGCCGCGCCGGGGCAGTTCGTCATGGTCACGGTGCCCGGAGGAGCCTTTCTGCTCCGGCGCCCGCTCTCGCTGTTCAGCGTGCGCGGCGACCGCGTCGGGCTGCTCATCGAGGCGCGCGGCGCCGGCAGTGAACGGCTGACCAGGCTCGAGGTGGGGGAGACCGTCGATCTCGCCGGCCCGTTGGGTAGTGCCTTCGCGCTCGCCGGGGTCGGCAGCGCGCTTCTCGTGGGAGGAGGCATCGGCTGCGCTCCGCTGCAGTACCTCGCCGCTGAGCTCACGGCGGCCGGTGCCCACGTCACCGCCGTCTTCGGCTTCCGCGACTTTCGCGCGGCGCGCGCCGCGGGGGCCTTCGACATCGAGCGGCTCTGGGTCGCCAGCGAGGACGGAAGCACCGGGCGCCGCGGCACGGTCATGGATATCCTCGCCGAGCTGGACGCGCCTCCCAACACGGTGGTCTACGCCTGCGGGCCCCTGCCGATGATCGCCGCCGTGCAGCGCTGGGCGGCGGCCGAAGGCCTCGGCGGTTACGCCTCGCTCGAGGCGCACATGGCCTGCGGCACGGGGTCCTGCCACGGCTGCGTCATCGATACCGCGAGGGGCAAGCTGCGCGTGTGCAGCGAGGGTCCGGTCTTCGCCCTCGACGA
>Ga0265296_1003466_pt1 | contig 14604 bp, 16 predicted proteins | sample MunlanPumphouse1_FD_189073 | JGI IMG/M metagenome (GOLD analysis project Ga0265296, IMG submission 189073) | Groundwater microbial communities from a municipal landfill in Southern Ontario, Canada - Pumphouse #1 | ecosystem: Environmental > Aquatic > Deep subsurface > Groundwater | place... | reverse complement strand
GCAAAGCGGCTGAACGGCACCAGGCACCGCTGCGCCGGGCGTTTCAGCATATTGGCCCAGAACGGGCTGGCCAGGTTGCGGACGTTGGTGACATATTTGGTCACCGTCGTCCCCGGCCGCTTGCCGGGCAGGGTCAGCGGCACTCCCCACGCCATCTCGCCCGCGACGCGCGCGCCACCCTCCGTCCGCACGACCTCACCCATCCGCCGCGGCCACACGTCGATCCGCGTGTCGGAAAAGGGCGCGTCATACGGCAGCGCGCCGATATATTCGCGCCACGTCGGAATCGCCTCGGGATGATTCTGATAATGGTTGCACATGGTGGCGGCATCATGCCCGAAACCGGCGCATTGCCAAACCCCCAGTACCCGGCATAGCCGCCGCACAAGGCGTGATGGCCGTTTTCCATCAAATCGCCATTTCGTTGAAAACGACGGCCCGATCTTCAACGCGCGTTGAAAACTGCCACGACCCCCTTCGCGCCTTTGCGCCTTTGCGTGAGTCCTCCTTTTCTCAAGCGGTGCTGATAAGCCGGAACAGCGCGACAACGGAAATATTTTGTACCATATCGGTAAATTCTTCTTTCCTACAATAGCTGTTTATGGTTCATCCTGTCGGATGGAACAGGATGCCCCCTCCCCTCGCCCCGCCGACGCCTGCGATGACGCCGCCTCGGCTTCCCCCCTCACCCCCGTGGCGGTGCGTGCGCGCCACGACGGCTGGACCCCCGAACGCCATGTCGGCTTTATCGAGGCGCTGGCCGAAACCGCCTGCGTCACCCAGGCGGCGGCCGCGGTCGGGCTGTCGGCGACCGCCGCCTATAACCTCCGCCGCCGCCCCGAGGCGCAAGCGTTCCGGCTGGCGTGGGACGCCGCGCTCGATTTCGGGGTGCGGCGGCTGGCCGATGCGGCGCTGTCGCGCGCGGTGCATGGCGTGCCGCGCCCGATCTATTATCAGGGCGAACGGATCGGCGAATGGCGCCATTTCGACGAGCGGTTGACGATGTTCATCCTGCGCCTGCGCGATCCGGTGCGCTTTGGCGACTGGCGCAATGCGCGTGAGGCGGTGCAGCATTTCGACGGCCCCGCGCTCACCCTGTCGCGCATGGCGAACCTCGCCTGCGACGCCGCCTATGAGGGCGAGGATCGCGGCACCCCGGCGCCGCCCGATCCGCACATGCTCGCCGCCGCGCTCGGCGGCCCGGCGCCGCGGCGCAAGCGCGCCGGGCGCCGCAATCGCGATGAGGCGGTCGACCTGGCCGACGCTGACGCCGGGGACGACGCCCACGAAATGGACGAAGCGCCCGACGCGCCGCCGCTCTACGACGAAAACGGCCGCTATATCCCGCCCGACAGCTTTCCCCCCGGTTTTGAGTGGTCGCCCGATTTTCCGGGGTCGATAGAGTGACAAGTTTGAGAACTTCCGCGCCGCGCACCCTTTGCCGCTCGTACAACGCTCGTCCGCCCGGGCGGAACCATGCGCCCCACCGGGGGTCTATCAACCAGAGGGGTAAAACATACGACCCCGCGTGCCCGGCACGCGACCCCATTGGAGAGACTTCGATGAAAAAGATGATGATGATCCCCCTCGCCGCCGCGACCGCGCTGGCCGGTTGCGCCGGTACCTATGGCGGTGTCGGCGCGGGTACCGGTTATGACGATGGCGGCTATGGCTATTACGACCGCGACACCTACACCCAATATGGCAATTATGATTATGACCGCCCCGACCCGCGTCACGGCGGCTATTATGCCGACAATTATTACCGCAGCGACCGCCGCTACAAGGAACGCCGCCTGTCGTCGAACGACCGCGTGTATCGCGGTCGCGACAATAAATATTATTGCCGCCGCAACGACGGCTCGACCGGGCTGATTGTCGGCGGCATCGCTGGCGGCGTCGCGGGCAACGTCATTGCGCCGGGCGGTTCGGAAACGCTGGGCACCGTGCTCGGCGCGATCGGCGGCGCGGTCGCAGGCCGGGCGATCGAACGCAGCGGCAACAACAACGACGTGCGCTGCCGCTAAGCCTCGACGAACAGGAAGGGGGTCGCCAGCCGGAACGGTCGGCGGCCCCTTTCCTTGCCAGTCTTCCGTGATAAGCTCCCCCAATGTCCCACCCCTCGAACCTCGTCCACTGCACCGGCCCGCACGATCCGCACGCGCTCGACGGCATTTCGGTCCGTCACCGGACCGGCGATCTCGACGTCCGTTGCCCGGTCTGCGCGGGCCATGGCCAGTGGAACAGCCAGATCGACCTGGTCAGCCACCGCTCGATCCGCGTCCCCTGTCCCAAATGCGGCGGGCGCGGCTGGATCGAGACCGGGGCCGACATGGTCCCGTCGCACGACATCGCGCTTTCGCCGAACGGCCAGCCGATGTGGACGGTGCGGCTCGATCCGTCGGACGATGTGGAATGAGCGCAGCCTGATCCAGCGCGCCTCGCCTAGGGACTTGCCAGACCCGCGCTACATATGTAGCACGCTACAAATGTAGCGCACCTCGGGAGCCCCCATGCTGACGACCCTCTTCACCCTCGCCGCCGCGACCGCAACACCCCCGCCCGCTACCCCTGCCGACCTCGCCGCGATCGAGGCGACGTGCTTCGACTATGTCGACGGGCAGCTCGAGGGCGATCCCGAGCGGGTGAAGCGCGCGCTGCACCCCGACCTCGCCAAGCGCCGCGTCCTCGGCGACACCCCCGATGAACGGCTCGGGCTGCAACGCATGAGCCGTGAGGAGCTCGTCGCCCTGACGCGCGAGGGCGCGCTCAAGACGCCGCGCGAGCAATGGAACCGTAGCTGCAAAATCCTCGACGTCGTCGGCAATGCGGCGGCGGTGCGCGTCGAAACGCCATGGTTCGTCGACTATTTCCACATGGGGAAATTCGGCGACCGCTGGATCGTCGTCAACGCGCTGTGGCATATGAAGCCGCGCCCGGCGGCGAAATAGGCGCCGGCGCGCCGTTTTGACCGCGCCGCTATCCGTCGATCTCCGCCGTCGCCGCACGCTCGATCGCGGCGCGCCAGCTGCGCTGCACCGGCAGCAGGAAAATCTCGCCCAACGTCCGCTCGATCTCGTCGGCGGTCAAATATCGCCGGTCGATCCGCCCGTCGGCCAGCCGCGTGGTCAGCCGGTTGTCGCGCAGCCCGTAGCGGGCCTCATCGGTCGTGCGCGCCGCGATCAGCTGGTGGCGAAAATGCGACTCCGGGTGCGTCGACGTGTACCAATTGCCGACGACGCAATCGACCGGCGGCGCTGCGGCATCGTCGAGCCGGTACAGCGGCTTCCATTCCTCGCCGATCTGCGCCTCGACTTCCCATCCGAAACCGCCGCGCAGGACGCGATAGCTTTCGTGCCGCGTCGGCTGCGGCGCTTCGCTGTCCATCGCCAGCGGCTGCGGCGGCACCGCGGCACCGAACCCGACATCGGCCAGCCAGGGCCGCCCATCGAGCGTCACCAGCACCACCTGGTGCGTGCGGGGGGTCGCGGGGGCGTCGTCGGGCAGCATCCAGCGCACCCGGCCCAGCATCGCTTCGGCCTCGAACCCGATCGCCTTGAGCACGCGCAGGAACAGGCTGTTCTGTTCAAAACAATAACCGCCGCGCCGCCGATCGATCAGCTTCGCCTCGACCGCCTCGGCACCGATGTCGATTCCGACGCCGGTCAGCGCGTCGATCGCCTCGAACGGAATCGACGCGATATGGGCCGCCTGCAGTGCCGCCAGCACCTCCAGCGTCGGCGCCACCGGCCCGGCATAGCCGATCCGTGCCAGGTAGCGCGTCAGCAGCGGCGCCCGCTCGGACGGCGCAGCATCGCCATCGTCGGCGCTCAAAACAGGGGCAGCGGGATAGTGCAACATCGGCAAAGGCTCCATTCGCGAATCAACTGCCGACGCTTATGAAAGCTCAAGCGCAGTTGAGATCAAGCACCTTCGCGGCATCGCCGACGCCCGCCCGCTGGTCGGCGTCCGCCCGCACCTTGTCGAAGCCAACGCGACACACGCTTTGAGTCCCGCCATCATTGGCACAGTCGGAGCACCAGCCGCGGCCCGTCCCCGCGACCGGGTTCCGGCGCTTTGGTCGCCAACTCGTCGGGAGCCAGCCCATGCGTATCGCCCTCGTTGCCTTCGCCCTGATCGCTGCGCCCGCTGCGGCCCAAACCGATGCCCCGATCGTCGTCATCGGCCAGCGCGATATCGAACAACAGATCGAATCCTTTGTCGGCGCGCTGACCCCGGCGTCCCCGCGCGGCCAGATCGCGCGCTTCGAAACCGCCGTCTGCCCCGGCGCCTTTGGCATGGCCGATGCGCAGCGTACCGCCGTGCAGGACCGCATCCGCGCGGTCGCTAAGAGCATCGGCCTCGACGTCGCGGCGGCCGATTGCAAACCCAATCTCGTCGTCATTGTCACCGCCAACAAAGCCGCGTTCCTGAAAGCGCTGGGCAAGGACCATGGCTATATGTTCGGCGACCGGACCCCGACCCAAGTCCGCAAAATTCTTGCCGAACCCGGATCCGCCACCGCCTGGCAGATCCAGACGATGGTCAACGGCGACGGCCGGGCGATCTCGAACGAGGGCGACATGCCGATTAACCGCACGACCCGCAACCCGTCGCGGATCACCGCCGCGGCGCGGCCCGCGTTCATGGCCGCGGTTGTCGTCGTCGAAGGCAAGGCGCTGGAGGGGCTGTCGACCACGCAATTGGCCGACTATGCCGCGATGCGCGCACTGGCCCGCATCGACCCGACGCGGATCGATGCGGCGGCGCCCGCGACGATCCTGCGCATCCTCGACGCCGCCGCCGACAGCGAAGTGCCGGTTACGCTGACCCAATGGGACTTTAGCTTTCTCAAGGGGCTTTATTCCAGCCCCAACAATCTCTACGCCCCGTCGCAGCGCACCGAAATCGGGCGTGTGATCGAACAGGAACTCGACGACGACGACGCGCCTCGCCGTTGACGATTTCGCTGTTGACGATTGCGCCGGGGGTCAACCGGGCAAAGGGGACGTGACCGACTATGACGACCAGCCAGGCTTTGGATATCGGCGCCGCGAAACAGCGACTGGCGCTCGCGCTGCGGCCGCGGATCGCTCTGATCGGTCTGACCAGCTGCGCGCTGCAATTTGGGGGCGATGCCGAAGATCGCATCGCGGTGACCGACCGCATGCCGCATAGCGACGCCGCCGGCCCTGGTGCCGCGGCGTGGAGCGCCGCCACCGTCGCGCTCGTCACCGCGCTCGACGTCGATCCCGACCTGCGCGCGCTGCGCCAGCGGTTGTTCGACGTCGGGGTCGCGTCGGCGTTCGAGGGTGATCAGGACGACGCCGGCCTCTGGACCAGCATGGTGCTCCGCTGCCCGCGCACGAGCCTGTCGACCCTCGAAACACTCGCCGCCGACGACGCCGGGATCGCGCGCACCGACCGGAACGAAGTGTCGGCGCAATTCGCTATCTACATGCTGCGCAACCATCATCGCGACTGGCAGGCGAACCGCACCAAGCTGCCCGACGTCGGTGAAAGCCCCTATACCCCGCCCGAGGAATGGAACCTGCTCGTCGGTACCTGACCCTAATTCTCCAGGCTATGCTCCAGCGTGATCTCGCAATCGAGCAGCTTCGACACCGGACAGTTCATCTCGGCTTCCTTGGCGATCTTCGCAAATTCCTCGGCGTCGATCCCCGGCACCTTGGCGACCAGCGTCAGCGCCGATTGGCTGATCTCGAACCCGCCCTCGACCTGGTCGAGCGTCACCGCCGCGCTGGTCTCCAGCGTCTCGCCGGTATAGCCCGCACGCGCCAGCCCGAACGACAGCGCCATGGTGAAACACGCCGCATGCGCCGCGGCAATCAGCTCCTCGGGATTGGTCCCCGGCTGCCCCTCGAACCGCGTCCCGAATCCATAGGGTTGCTTGTCGAGCACCCCCGATTTGGTCGTGATCGACCCCTTGCCTTCCTTGCCGAAGCCTTCGTAGCGGGCGGATGCGCGATTGACGGTCATGCGATATCTCCTTGGTTTGGAAAGAAGGAAACGGACAGGCGGTGCGTCAGCGCGTTACTCCCGCCTTGTCGAGTTCGGCCCCCAGCCGCCCGGTCAGCCACAGCCCCCACATTTTGAAATCGGCGGCCAGGCTCCACAGCGGATAGGTAAAGGTCGCGGGCCGGTTCTTTTCGACCCCGAAATGCGCGGCCCACGCAAAGGCATAGCCTGCCAGCGGCAAGGCGATCAGCCACCCCCACCGCCCGCTCACCACCGCGGCCGCCGCGATCAACACGACCAGACTGGTCCCGACATAGTGCAGCGCCCGTGTCGACGCCTTGCTATGCTCGCGCAGGTAAAAGGGCCAGAATTCGGCGAAGCTGGTGTAGAGTCGCGCCATCGCCGCAGGATGCGGCGATGGACGGGCGCGGTCAAGCGGCTACCCCCGCTTCAGCCGCACCAGCGCGCTGTCGAGCGCCTGCAGGAACTGCGACCGGTCGGCCTTGGTGAACGGCGGCGGACCACCGATCTGGTCGCCCCCGGCGCGCAGGTCGGCCATGATCGCGCGCGTCGCGATCGCCGGGCCGATCGACGCCATGGTGAAGGGCTTGCCATTGGGGCCAAGCACGATCGCCCCCGCCTTCAGCGCCAGGTCGGCGAGCAGGATGTCGGCGGTAATCACGATGCTCTGTGCATCCGCGGCTTCGGCGATCCAGTCGTCGGCAGCGTCGAAACCGTCCGACACCACCACCCGCTCGATCAGCGGATGCTCGGGGACGCGCAGCCGGCTGTTGCTCACCACTTTCACCGCGACCTCGTGCCGCCACGCAACGCGGTAAATCTCGTCCTTCACCGGACAGGCGTCGGCATCGACCAATATCGTCGGGGTAGGCATAGCGGCGGTGCGGTTACTTCTTCATATTGTCGAGGCCGACGACCACCCCGACCTTGGTCGACGGATTGCTGGCGTTCGGCTTCTTGGGCTTTTCGGCCTTGGGCTTGCGGACTTCGCGGCTCGTCTTCTTCTGGCCTTTGGCCATGGTCAATACCTTGAAAAGGGGCGGACGCCTGTGCCCGTCGCGGGGCAGCCTAGGCGCTTTGCCGCCGCAAGTCGCCCCTTATCCCGCCAGCCCGTCCCATATTAGCTTGGCACCGAGCAACACCATGAGCAGGTAAATCAGGACATAGAAACGCGCGCCGTCGATCCGTTTCAGCCAGCGCACGGTCAGCAAGGTCGACACGATCGCGAGAGGCATCAGCAGCGCCGCAGCGACCAGCACCTCGTGCGGAAAGGCCCCGAGTGCGATATAGGCGGGCACCTTGATCCAGTTGATCGCCGCGAACAGCACCGAACTGGTGCCGACGAAGACCAGATGCGGCAGGCGGCGCGGGGTCACCCACATCTGGAACGGCGGCCCGCCGGCATGCGCGATCTGGCTGGTGAAGCCCGTCGCGACCCCGAACAGGCTGCCGACCCAGCCCGGTGAGGTTGACGCGGCAACAACGCGCCCGCCGCGCTCGACCCACAGCCGGTACACCCCGAACGCCAATGTGATCGCGCCGAGCGCCGCCATCAGCTTCGCCTCGTCGACCTGCTCGGCGAAAAAATAGCCCGCGGCGATGCCGACCGCAGCGCCGGGCAGCATCCAGCCGATGATCCACCCGTCCCATGTCTTGCGGAACGACCAGACGCTGACGACGTCCTGCACGATCAATATCGGCAGCAGCAGCGCCGCGGCGAGCGTCGGCGGCAACACCAGCGCGACGATCGGCGTCGCGAGCGCGCCGACCCCCGACAGGCCGCCCTTGGCCAGCCCGAGCAGGATCACCGCGAGCGCGAGCACGGCGAGCGTCAGCGGGTCGGACAACAGGCTCATGCAGCAGCGATGTCCGGCGCGGCGGGCAACGCCCAATCGATCGTCCCCCGCCCCTGAGCCGCCAGAAACGCGTTGGCCTGACTGAACGGCCGCGAGCCGAAAAAGCCATTGTGCGCCGACAACGGCGACGGGTGCGGCGCGCGCAGCACCAGATGCGGGCTGCTCGCACCCAGACCTGCCACATTCGCCGCCTTCTTCTGCGCATGGCTGCCCCACAGGATAAACACCTTCGGCGCCGGATCGGCGGCGACCGCGGCAACCACCGCGTCGGTAAATTGTTCCCATCCGCGCTTCTGATGCGACGCCGCCTGCCCCGCCTCGACCGTCAGGCAATTGTTGAGCAGCAGCACGCCCTGCTCCGCCCAATGCTTCAAATAGCCATGCGACGCGCGGGGAATGCCCAAGTCGCTTTGCATTTCCTTGTAGATATTGACCAGGCTCGGCGGCACCCGCACCCCCGGCTGGACCGAAAAGCACAGCCCATGCGCCTGCCCCGGCCCATGGTAGGGGTCTTGCCCGAGGATGACGACACGCACCTCCTGCGGCGGCGTCGCGTCGAGCGCCGCAAACCAGTCGCGCGGGCGCGGATAGATGATTTTGCCCTTGTCGCGTTCGCTGCTGAGAAAAGCCTTGAGCGCCGCCATATAGGGCTGCGCAAACTCGCCGCCGATGTGGGCGAGCCAGTCGGGATGCAGTTTGACCTCGGTCATGTCGGCGCTTCACCAGAGGGGGGCGGGATTGTCCAGCCTTCCCGTCCGACCACTAGCGACCGATAGCGGACAGAAAGTTCCTCCCCGGAACGGGGAGGGGGACCGCCGCGAAGCGGTGGTGGAGGGGTCGGGACGGCGCGTCATGGCGAGAGGTTTCGACCCCTCCGTCAGCCCTGCGGGCTGCCACCTCCCCGTTCCGGGGAGGATCAAACAACGTCCACTTCCCACCTTAAGGCCGACATCCCCACCCCCTAAATCTTCCCCCGCACCCTCAAAAACACCCGCCGCCCCAGATAATCATATTGCGTCCCGAACGCGGGCGCCTGCCCGATCACCGGCGGCGTCGCCGTCACCACCGTCGACACCCGCGGCGGCGGGGTATCGAACAGGTTCGCGACCCCCAAAGTGATCCGGAACCGCTCGGCAACGTCGCGGCTCAGCGACAGCGAGTGATAGAAGGTCGCGGGCACGCTGACATCGGGGCAAAAACGCCCGCCCGGACGAAAGCTCGAGGTGCGGCACGCATCGCCGCCCTGCGCACGCAGCAGATCGGCCTCGTTCGACGCGGCACCGGTGACGTCGAGCCCGTAGAACACGGTCCAGCCCCCCTTCATCCAGCCCAGGTTGAAATCGCCGACCCATTTCGGATTGCCAATCTTGCCATTGTCGTCGACCTCGGTGCCGGGGAACAGCGCCACCTTGTCCTTCACCTGCCAGGTCATCTGGGCACGAAAGGCCAGCGCGCCAAGGTTGCCCAGATCCTGATCGATCGCGAGCGACAAGTCGACGCCGCGATTGCGCTGGCGGCTGATATTGACATAGCGGTCGGTGACCGCCGCGACGCTTTGCGTATCCGGCCCCGCCGTCGTCGACCGCGTGAACAGCCCGCACAGCGGTTCGTCGGCAACCGCCGAATCATAACAACCGCGCAGGATGTTACCCGCGCCGAGCAGGGTGATCTCGTCCCGCACCTCGATGTCGAAATAATCGACCGCGAGCCGCGTCTTGAGCCCGCCCCACAGCGCCCCCGACAGATCGGGGGTCAGGATCACCGACACCGTTTTGGCGGTCGATGTTTCGGGTTTGAGCGCGCCGATACCGCCGCCCGACACGATCGTTGCGGGGCTGACGCCGCCAGCGAAATTGGGTCCGATGCCGTCGGCCGCACAATTGTCGAAGATGCGCTGGCTGATCGCGCCCGCCGCGAGCCGCGCTGCGGTGCGGATGCACGGATCGATGTCCTGCTGGCCGGCGAAGCCCGTCTGATTCTCGAGGAACAGCTCGAACAGCGCCGGGGCGCGGAACGAAGTGCCCCAGGTGCCGCGAAAGCGCAGCCAGTCGGTGACCGCCCAGTCGGCGCCAACCTTCCACGTCGTGTCGCTGAAACGGTCCTGCACCCCGTCGCGGCGCGTCGCATCGACATGGGTGTAGCGCGCGGCGCCCGACAGCGTCAGCCGCTCGATCATCGGCACGCCTTCGAGCAAAGGCGCTTCGACTTCGCCGAACAGTTCCTTCGCCACGGTGCGCCCTGCGGTGATTCCCGAGGTGGTGAAATTGGCGACATTGCCCGCCAGCGTGGCTTCGCCCGGGGTGTCGTCGATTTCGTCGCGGCGGATCGTCGCGCCGAACGCTGCGCCGACCGGCCCCGCGGGCAGGGTGAGCAGCTTGCCGGTGAGCAGCGCCTCGGCCGAAGTCTGCTTGAACAAGGTCCGCCCGGTCTCGCGGCCCATCAGGAAGGCGCGCTCGGCAGGCGTGAAATCGCCGCGCAGCACGCGCGGGTCGGTGAAATCGATATCGATGCATGGGACGCCGCGGATCGCGGTAGCCGTGCCGACGCACGAGCGTGTGCGCAAGTTTTGCGACGCGAGCGCGTCCTGATAGATCACGTCCTGCGTATAGCTGGCGTCCGATCGGCTGTGCTGGCCATGGACGTCCCATTTCCAGCCGCCGCCAAACGTGCCGCGCAACCCCAGCACCCCGCGATAATAATCGACGTCGGCCACGCTTTGCGATTTCACCAGCACCCGCGGGCGCAGGAGGATGTTGCCGCCGAACTCGCCGTTGAAGGGATCGCCCATGTCGAACGGGTCGCAATTGTTCGCGGCGGGGTTGCAGAGGAAAAAGGGCAGCATCGACGCGCCGGTGAACTGGTCGAGCGTCAGCACCTGAAAGCCCGTATTGCGCGACTTGCGGTTGCTGAACAACGCCTCGCCATAGAGGGTGACGCCGTCGGTGATGTCATAGGCGGCATCGGCGAAGGCGCTGATCCGGCTCACCCCCGAAAAGACGTCCGAATCCTGTTCGACGGGTTCGAACTTGTTGAGCGCGCCGGTCGACGGGCCGTCGAAATTGAGCCCGAAGAAATTGGCGGGGCCGAACACCCCGATCGGATTATAGGCGTTCAGCGGAATACCGACCCCGGCGAACTCGGCACCATATTGACCGGCAAAGATCGTCTGCCCGTTCGGCGCGATCAGCCCGGGGCCAAAGGTCGGAAAGCCGCTCGGGTCGACCCCCGAAAAATCGCCGAAGACGATCGCATTGCCCAAAGTGCTCGTGCACGCGGGGCGCCCTGTACGAAAATCGACGATGTCGGCGCGGCTGCCATCGGCCTCGCGCTTCAGATATTCTTCCGAACAGAACAGGAAACCGCGGTCGCGACGCGTGAGGTTTTGCTGACGGAAATAGTCGACCGTCGCAAAGACATGCCCGCGGTCGAATGTCTTGCCGAAGCTCGCATCGACGCCATAGCTTTCGCCGCCGCCATGCTCGGTGATCGACGAAAAACCGCCGCCCTCGAACCCGTTCAGATCGTTGCGGGTCAGGATGTTGACCACCCCCGCGACCGCATCCGAACCATAGATCGACGAGGCGCCGGTTTTGAGGATCTCGACCCGCCGCACCACCGACAGCGGCAGGACATTGAGGTCGAAGGGCGCGACCGACCCGCGGATCCCCGCCGGCCCGGCGCGGCGACCGTTGATCAGCACCAGCGTCCGTTCGGCGCCCAGCCCGCGCAGCGAGACGCTCTGCACATCATTGCCGCCATTGGCGATGACGCGGTTCGACAGCGCCGAAGTAATCTGGATCGATCCCTGCGCCGCGGGTGCCGACTGCAACAGCTCGGCCAGCTGCGTCTGCCCCTGCAATTTGGCGCTGTCGGGGTCGATGACCTGGATCGGGTCGGCGCTGGTAAATTCGCTCTTGGCGATCCGCGATCCGGTAACGACGATGTCGTCGTCGCCGGTCTGTGCGGCGGCCGGAGTCGCGATCAACGCGATCACCGAGGCCGTTGCGGCCAGAAACACCTGGGGGCGGGTGCCTGATTTCATGATATTTTTTCCGAACTACTAGCGTTGAACCTGCCCCCCGGCGCGGAAAAGATACGGCAAACCGCGTTTCGATATGGTTACCGACGGATAAAAATCTCGTCCTGCGTCCTTCGCGCCACCGCTTGTCGCCGCGCCCCCACGCCGCTAGTCACCCTCGCAAAGGGAGCGCGCGGATGAGCAAGGCAATGGGTGAAGCGCTGGGGCGGCTCGAGGCCGTCATCCACGACCGGCTCGCCGCGGGCGAAGCCGAAGCCTCCTATGTCGCCAGCCTCGCCGCCAAAGGCCGCGGCAAGATCGCGCAGAAACTGGGCGAGGAAGCCGTCGAGGCGGTGATCGCCGCGGTCAGCGAGGACGACCCCGCGCTGATCGGCGAAGCGAGCGACCTGGTCTTCCACCTCTCGATCCTGCTCGCCGAGCGCGGCATCGCGTGGGACATGATCGCCGCCGAACTCACTCGCCGCCACGGCACCTCGGGCCACACCGAAAAAGCCAGCCGCCAGCCCTAGGAGCCCCCATGCCGATCGACGCCACCCAGCCCTATGACGACAGCAACATCTTCGCGCGCATCCTGCGCGGCGAGCTGCCGTCGAAGACCGTTTACGACGACGATTATGCCCTCGCCTTCCACGACATCAACCCTCAGGCGCCGCTCCACATCCTCGTGATCCCCAAGGGCGCCTATGTCAGCTGGGACGATTTTTCGGCGCGCGCCAGCGACGCCGAGATCGCGGGGTTCGTCCGCGCCGTCGGGCAGGTCGCGCGCGACGCGGGCCTCGTCGCCCCCGGCTACCGCCTGCTCGCCAACACAGGGCTCGACAGCCACCAGGAGGTCCCGCACCTCCACGTCCATATCTTCGCCGGGCAAAAGCTCGGCCCGATGCTCGCGCGCTGATGTTTGGCCGCTGTCTATGACCGCCGTCACAGCCTTTTCCTGAAACGCGGCTAACCGTTCCCGGTACGCGGCGACGGGTGGACAGCAGCCCCTGTTTCCAGCAGGATAGCGGCGCGGGTTTATGCGGGGAGATGGTGCGATGAAAACGGGTTGGCAGGGGCTGGCGGCAATGTTCGCCGCCAAGGCGAAACTGGCGCTGATCCTCCCGCTTTCGCTCGCGATGGCGGCGACCGCGACCGCCGACACCGTACCGCAGGTGACGCTCGCCACCCCGGGCAGTTCGGGGACTGGCGACGGCACGATCACCCGCTTCACGCTGCGCTTTTCCGAAGACATGGTCCCGCTCGGCGATCCCCGCGCCCCGGCCCCCGCGACCAACGACTGCAAACTCCCCGCGTCATCCCGCTGGGTCGACACCCGCACCTGGGTGCTCGAATTCGACAAGCCGCTCCCCGGCGGGCTGCGCTGTCATGTCGAGCTGCGCAATGGGCTGAAGACCGCGCGCGGCATCACCGTGGCGGGCAACGAACGCTTCGCACTCGACACTGGCGGCCCCTCGGCGCGCGCCATCCTTGCGGGCGGGATTTACGACGGGATCGAAGAGGACCAGATCTTCCTTGTCGCCACCAACGTCGCCGCCGATCACGCCTCGGTCGGCCGCTTTGGCTATTGTGCGGTCGACGGGATCGGCGAGAAAATCCCGCTCGACGTCCTGCCGCGTGATACAGCAACGCAAATCCTGACCGGGCTCGGCGACGCCAACTGGTCGCGCCAGTCGTTCACCTATGACGCCGGACTGCCGCTGCGCCTGCCCGCTGCGGGCGCCGACCGCGAGGCCGCGCTCGACCGCGTCGTCCCGGTCAAATGCCGCCGCCCGCTGCCCCCGGGGCGCGAGATGGCGGTGGTCTGGGACGCGCGCATTTCGCAAGCCGGGGTTCCCGGCCGCACCGCCGGGCGCGACCAGCGCTTCGACTTCGACATCCGCCCCGCCTTCACCGCCAAAATGTCGTGCCGCCGCGTCAATCCGCAGGCGGGCTGCAACCCCGTCCAGGACGTCACGCTCAGCTTCGCCTCGCCGGTCGCGCGCGACACCGCGCTCGCCGCGACGCTGACCACCGCCGACGGCAAGCGTCTGACCCCGAAGGTCGACGACGACGACAAAAATGACGCGTACCTCACCAGCGTCCGCTTCGCCGGTCCGCTGCCGCAAAATGTCGACGCCACGCTGATCCTGCCCGCCGATGTCACCGACCAGAGCGGCCGCAAGCTGCAGAACCAGTCGAACTTCCCGCTGAAATTCCACATCGACCGCGCCCCGCCGCTGGTCAAATTCGCCGCCGAGTTCGGCATCCTCGAAGCCGGCGAGGGCGGCGTCCTGCCCGTCACCGTGCGCGGGGTCGAAGGGACGATGGTCAGCAAGAACCTCAAAATGCCCGCCACCGCGCTCAAAGTCGGCGACGACGATGTGACGATCGCGCGCTGGCTGAAACGCGTCGATGACGCCGACGATACCGATTATCGTGAGGAAAAGGACCGCACCGGCAAAGACATCCGGGTCAACTACACCGGCACCAAATCGGTATTCGCCGATGCCCCCGCGGGCGGCGAGCGCCGCGACCTGCAACTGACCCCGCCGGGCGGCGGCAAGGAGTTCGAGGTCGTCGGCATCCCGCTTTCCGAAAAAGGGTTCCACGTCGTCGAAATCGCCAGCCCCGAACTCGGCGCCGCGCTGCTCGGGCGCAAGGCGACGCGCTATGTCGCGACCGCCGCGCTCGTCACCAACATGGCGGTGCATTTCAAATGGGGCCGCGAAG
>Ga0265296_1003465_pt1 | contig 14608 bp, 10 predicted proteins | sample MunlanPumphouse1_FD_189073 | JGI IMG/M metagenome (GOLD analysis project Ga0265296, IMG submission 189073) | Groundwater microbial communities from a municipal landfill in Southern Ontario, Canada - Pumphouse #1 | ecosystem: Environmental > Aquatic > Deep subsurface > Groundwater | place... | reverse complement strand
CGCGCATTCTACGGAGCACCCCAACCTCTGGCAAGCACTTTTTTAAATAATTTTCCGAGGCCTTCCAAAGGCTTAGAGAAGGGTTGGCCTATGCCCCGGCGAAGACAATAATGCCCCCCTTTGTATAAAGGAGTGACTCGCCCCATGTGGTTCAAGAACCTGCTGATCTATCGCCTGACCCAAGACCTGCCTGTCGATGCCGAGGCGCTGGAAACTGCACTGGCGACCAAACTGGCGCGGCCGTGTGCAAGCCAGGAGCTGACCACTTACGGTTTCGTTGCACCGTTCGGCAAGGGCGAAGATGCGCCGCTGGTACACGTCAGCGGCGATTTCCTGCTGATCTCTGCGCGCAAGGAAGAACGTATTCTGCCGGGCAGCGTTGTGCGTGACGCGGTCAAGGAAAAGGTCGAAGAGATCGAAGCCGAGCAGATGCGCAAGGTCTATAAGAAGGAACGCGACCAGATCAAGGATGAAATCATCCAAGCGTTCCTGCCGCGCGCGTTCATTCGTCGTTCCTCGACCTTTGCCGCGATCGCGCCGAAACAGGGCCTGATCCTGGTCAACTCGGCCAGCCCGAAACGCGCCGAAGACCTGCTGTCGACCCTGCGCGAAGTGATCGGCACCCTGCCCGTGCGTCCGCTCACCGTGAAAATGGCACCGACTGCGGTGATGACCGAGTGGGTCACCACGCAGAAAGCCGCCGACGATTTCTATGTGCTGGACGAGTGCGAACTGCGCGACACCCACGAAGACGGCGGCATCGTCCGTTGCAAGCGTCAGGACCTGACCAGCGAAGAAATCCAGCTGCACCTGAGCACCGGCAAAGTCGTCACTCAGCTGTCGCTGGCCTGGCAGGACAAACTGTCGTTCATGCTCGACGACAAGATGACCGTCAAGCGCCTGAAATTCGAGGATCTGTTGCAGGATCAGGCGGAACAGGACGGTGGCGACGAAGCCCTGGGCCAACTGGATGCCAGCTTCACCCTGATGATGCTGACCTTCGGCGACTTCCTGCCGGCGCTGGTTGAAGCGTTGGGTGGGGAAGAGATGCCGCAGGGGATCTGACTCTGACGAGCATCTAACCTGTGGGAGCGAGCCTGCTCGCGAATGCGGTGCGCCAGCAACATTAATGTATCTGGCTCACCGCTTTCGCGAGCAGGCTCGCTCCCACAATGTTTTGTGGTGTAACCAAAAATAAGGATCGAGCCATGCGCGCACTGGCTGCACTCAGCCGCTTTGTCGGCAATACCTTCGCTTACTGGGTTCTGATATTCGCCGTCGTGGCCTTCCTGCAACCGGCGTGGTTCATCGGCCTGAAAAGCGCGATCGTACCGCTGCTGGGTCTGGTGATGTTCGGCATGGGCCTGACCCTCAAACTCGACGACTTCGCCGCCGTCGCTCGCCACCCATGGCGGGTGGCGCTGGGCGTGGTTGCGCATTTCGTGATCATGCCCGGTGTGGCGTGGTTGCTCTGCCAGGTTTTTCACCTGCCGCCGGAAATCGCCGTCGGGGTGATTCTGGTCGGTTGCTGCCCGAGCGGCACCTCTTCGAACGTGATGACCTGGCTGGCGCGCGGTGATCTGGCGCTTTCCGTGGCGATTGCCGCCGTCACCACCCTCCTCGCTCCGCTGCTGACCCCGGCACTGATCTGGCTGTTGGCCTCGGCGTGGCTGCCGGTATCGTTCATGGAGCTGTTCTGGTCGATCCTGCAAGTGGTGCTGTTGCCGATCGTTCTCGGCGTGGTCGCGCAGCGGCTGCTCGGCGACAAGGTGCGGCATGCGGTGGATGTGTTGCCGCTGGTGTCGGTGGTCAGCATCGTGATTATTGTCACCGCCGTGGTCGCGGCGAGTCAGGCGAAAATCGCCGAGTCCGGCCTGCTGATCATGGCCGTGGTCATGCTGCACAACAGCTTCGGTTATCTGCTCGGCTACTTCACCGGGCGCCTGTTCGGCCTGCCGCTGGCTCAGCGCAAGTCGCTGGCACTGGAAGTCGGCATGCAGAATTCGGGACTGGGCGCGGCATTGGCCAGTGCGCACTTCTCGCCACTGGCGGCGGTGCCGAGCGCGCTGTTCAGCGTTTGGCACAATATTTCCGGAGCACTGCTGTCGACGTACTTCCGGCGCATGAGCGAGAAGGAAGACCGCGACAACCTCGCGCAACGGGCTGCCGATTGAGGCTGAAAACTTGATCCCCGGGTTAATGCTCGTCAGTATATTGCGCAACGCGGGGACGACCCTGCGGCTCGATCGAGTCATTAATCTGGGGACGACCCCGTCAATCGATGGAGGTCCTGCATGTCCTGGATCATTCTGTTTTGCGCCGGCCTGTTCGAAGTCGGCTGGGCCGTCGGCCTGAAATACACCGACGGCTTCACCCGCCCGCTCCCCACCGCCCTGACCGTTGCCGCCATGGCCATCAGCCTTGGTTTGCTCGGTCTGGCGATGAAGGAATTGCCGTTGGGTACGGCCTATGCGATCTGGACCGGTGTCGGTGCCGTGGGTACGGTGATCGCCGGGATCATTCTGTTCGGTGAGTCGATGGCATTGATTCGGCTGGTCAGTGTGGCGTTGATCGTCACGGGTTTGATAGGCCTTAAAGTCAGCGCTTAAGCCACTAGCGTCTTCGCGAGCAGGCTCGCTCCCACATTCAACCGCGTTCCGTCATTGGAATACGGCCAACTGTGGGAGCGAGCCTGCTTGCGAAGGGGCCTTTTAATACACCGACTATCTGACAGATCCGCGCAACTCCCCCACCAACACCTGCAACTTCGCCGGCTCCGTCCCTTCGGTAATTGCCGGCCCCGCCACCAGCGTCACCCGCGACCACAAGCGATGGAACAAGCCCTTGTTCGGATCGCGACTGAAGAAACTCCCCCACAATCCTTGCAGCGCCAGCGGAATCACCGGCACCGGCGTCTCCTCCAGAATGCGCGTCACGCCGCCGCGAAACTCGTTGATCTCGCCATCGGCGGTCAATTTGCCTTCCGGGAAAATGCACACCAGCTCACCGTCCTTCAGATATTGGGCAATGCGCGTGAAGGCTTTTTCGTAGATTTGGATGTCTTCCTGGCGTCCGGCGATAGGAATCGCGCCCGCCGTGCGAAAGATGAAGTTCAGCACGGGCAGGTTGTAGATCTTGTAGTACATGACAAAGCGAATCGGCCTACGCACCGCCCCGCCGATGAGCAAAGCGTCAACGAACGACACGTGGTTGCACACCAACAGCGCCGCGCCCTCGTCCGGGATCGCTTCAAGGTTGCGGTGCTCGACGCGGTACATGGAATGGCTGAGCAGCCAGATCATGAAGCGCATGCTGAATTCCGGAACGATCTTGAAGATGTAGGCGTTGACGCCGATGTTCAGCAGCGACACCACCAGGAACAGTTGCGGGATCGACAGCTTGGCGACGCTCAACAAGACGATCGAAACAATCGCCGACACCACCATAAACAGCGCGTTGAGAATGTTGTTGGCGGCAATCACCCGCGCGCGTTCGTTTTCAGCCGTGCGCGACTGGATCAGCGCGTACAGCGGGACAATATAGAAGCCACCGAAAATGCCGAGGCCAAGGATGTCGATCAACACCGCCCAGGTGTGAACGAAGTCGAGCACGGCAATCCAGCTATGGCCGGTGACGCTGTCCGGGATCCCACCGGAATGCCACCACAGCAACAGGCCGAACACGGTCAGGCCAAACGAGCCAAAGGGCACCAGCCCGATCTCGACTTTGCGCCCGGAGAGCTTTTCGCAGAGCATCGAACCCAGCGCGATGCCCACCGAAAACACCGTCAAAATCAACGTGACCACGGTTTCGTCACCGTGCATCCATTCCTTGGCGTAGGCCGGGATCTGCGTCAGGTAAATCGCCCCGACAAACCAGAACCACGAGTTACCGACAATCGAGCGCGACACCGCAGGCGTCTGGCCCAGACCGAGTTTCAGCGTCGCCCAAGACTGGCTGAAGATATTCCAGTTCAGGCGCATTTCCGGCGACGAGGCCGCCGCGCGCGGAATGCTGCGGCTGGCCAGATAACCCAGCACGGCAATGCCGACGATCGCTGCGGAGACTACCGGCGCGTAGTGCTCGGACGACATCATGATCCCGGCGCCGATGGTGCCGGCGAGAATCGCCAGAAACGTGCCCATTTCCACCAGACCGTTGCCGCCGACCAATTCATCGTCGCGCAAGGCCTGCGGCAGGATCGAATACTTCACCGGGCCGAACAACGCCGAGTGCGTGCCCATGGCGAACAGTGCCACCAGCATCAGCGACAGATGATCGAAGAGGAAGCCGATCGATCCTACGGCCATGATGGCGATTTCCGCGAGCTTGATCAGACGGATCAGCGCGTCCTTGGCGAATTTTTCCCCAAATTGCCCGGCCAGCGCCGAGAACAGGAAAAACGGCAGGATAAACAGCAACGCGCAGAGGTTGACCCAGATCGAGCGATCGCCCTCGATGGTCAACCGATAGAGGATGGCGAGGATCAACGACTGCTTGAATACGTTGTCGTTAAACGCGCCGAGCGACTGGGTAATAAAGAAGGGCAAAAAGCGCCGGGTGCGCAACAGGTTGAACTGTGAGGGGTGACTCATCTTCCGTGTTTCCTGATGTTAGGTAGTGAGGCCTGGGTGCTTGTTATTGGATTCCCGCACCACGATCCAGGCCACACCTTACCTAAACTTTTCGGATTATTTCTTCAAACCTGCGATACACGGCGAGACAAACAGCTCGCCTCGCCACGCGCCCTGCACGGTGCGCTTGCCGACGATCAGCCACATTGCCGCCAACAAAATCACCAGCGCCGTACCGAATACACTGAAAAATGTCAGGTTGAGGATACTTGCCAGTTTCAGCGTCGCCAGCGAATACACGCCCAATGGGAAGGTGAAGCCCCACCAGCCGAGGTTGAACGGAATGCCGTCACGCAGATAACGCACAGTGATCAGCAGCGCCATCAACATCCACCACAGACCAAAACCCCACAGCGTGATCCCAGCGACCAGACCCAGGCCCGCAGCGATCTCACCGACACCGGGCAGACCATTCGCGGCAAAAATCGCTGGCGCCTCACCTCCCAACAGCAACATGCCCAGGGCACCGGTGCCGATCGGACCCAGCGCCAGCCAGCTCGACGCGGCCATGTTTTCGTGGGGCAGTTTGTGCAAGGCCATGCGCAACAACAGAATGGTGAGAATGCTGAACGCCACTGGCAGCGAGAATGCCCAGAGCACATAGCTGGTGGTCAGTACGACGAGTTGCCCATGGGCGTCGGTCAGATGCGGGGCGAGCAAACCGCCGCTGGCCGCGGCCACTTCCGCCGCCACCACCGGCAGCAACCAGACCGCGGTCATCCGATCGATGCTGTGTTCCTGACGGGTAAACATCATGTACGGAATCAACACACCGCAGGCCAGCGACATCGCTACATCGATCCACCACAACACTTCAATGAGCTGAATGACACCGTCGCCCCAGCGCGCCAACCCGAACAACAGAAAGCCGTTGATGATCGTCGCCAGGCCCATGGGAATGGTGCCGAAGAACATCGATACAGTCGAATGGCCGAAAATCCGCCGCGCCTCGTCAAAGAACAAAATCCAGCGCGCGGCGTAGGCAGCAGTAAACAAGCTGAACAACAGAATGTTGAACAGCCACAGCCCCTCGGCCACGGCGCGCAATCCGGGAATGGCCAGCGGCAACTGGGCCAGCGCCAATGCCAACACACCGGTGCCCATGGTCGCGGCGAACCAGTTCGGCGTGAACTGGCGGATCACTTCACGCGGATGCTGAAGCTGGCTGAAAGGTTTGTAGCCGGGGGTGACACTGTTAGGGCAAATCATCATGAACTCCTGTCCTCTGGTGAGGTTGAGTTCATGGTAGATCCGAATCGAATATCGATATAACGGGTAATATCTCTAACTGTTATCTGTTTTGCAGATAAGTATCTACACGCGCTTAAGGAACGCTGCAAACCTGCCTGTCTGCGGACGCAGACTGAGCAGCAGCGCAGCCACGGCCAGCACGATCAATACAACGCCGTAACCATCAGTGGTCGCCAGCAACCCGAAACTGCGAGCCAGTTGCCCGGCCAGCAACGCCGGCAAACAGAACGCCAGATAACTGAGCACGTAATACGCCGACATCAACCCGGCTCGCTCGTGTGGCGAGGCCAGCGACACCAGACTGCGCACCGTACCGAGGAAACCGGAACCGAAGCCGCAACCGGCGACCAGGGTGCCAAAGAAAAACAGCGACAGACTGGCGCCATGCACACCGAGCAGAATCAGCACTAGCCCGATCGGCAGCAAGCTCGCGCCCAGCCGCAGCGCCTGAGCGGCCGGACGATTGCGCATCATGAAAATCATCAACGCACCGGTCACGGTGAGCGCCGCGACCGTAGCGCCACCAATCAGATTGGAGGTAGAGCCAGTGGCGGTGCGCACCAATGACGGTGCCAGCGAGGCATAAAAACCACCGAGCGCCCAGGTTGCGGTGTTCAGCGGCAGCACTCGCCACAACGTTGAACGCGCTTGCACCGGCACGTGCAGGGTCGGCCGCAACGACGCCAGCGCCCCACCTTGCCGCGAAACGCTCTCCGGCAGGCGCCAGACATACACGCCTTGCAACACAAACAGTGCCAACAGTAACCAGTAAGTCAGCTGTAACGGCGCCGGCGCGAATTCCGCCAGCAAGCCACAACCCAAACCGCCCAGAGCCATCCCGAGTAACGGCGCGACACTGTTGATCAGCGGCCCCTGCTGCCGGTCGGTGTCGAGCAGCGTTGCGCTCAATACGGCAGTGGCCATGCCGGTGGCGAAACCTTGCAGCACCCGCGCGCCGATCAACCACGACACCCTGTCGGCATAAATGAACAGCAACATGGCCAGCGCATTGAGCAGCACGGCACTGAAGATCACCGGTTTGCGGCCGAGATGGTCGGAAAGCGAGCCCACCGTCAGCAACGCTGCCAACAGACTCAAGGCGTATACGGCAAAAATCAGCGTGAGCATCGCTGCCGAGAAATGCAGTTGATCCTGATACAAGTGATACAACGGCGTCGGCGCGGTGGAAGCGGCGAGAAAACTGAGTAAGGTGATCGCCAGAAACCACAAGCTGGACCGGTGAGAAGCGAAATTATTCAAGGGGCTGGTCATGGGCACACTCCACAAAAGCTAATTTTTTGCTTTTGTGCAGTGTGCTACCGCCCAGCGCTTAAAGCAAATTCTTTGTGTTAAGGTCTGCCGCATGGCTATTAAAGAAGGTTTACGCCCCGGTGGCCGCAGTGCCCGGGTGCAGGAGTCGATTCATTCGGCGGTCAATGCGCTGCTGCAAGAGCAGGAACGTTCCACCGTGACCGTCCCGCAGATTGCCGCCCGCGCGGGGGTAACGCCGTCGACGATCTACCGCCGCTGGGGCGATCTGGCGGCATTGCTGGCGGACGTCGCCCTCGCCCGCATGCGCCCGGACAGCGAACCGGCAGAGACGGGCAGCCTGCGCGGCGACATCCGTGCATGGGCCGAGCAATATCTTGACGAGATGAGTTCAGAGGTCGGGCGCAACATGATGCGCGACGTGCAAGCGAGCGCTACGCCGGGCTATTGCGTGGCGATCATTGGTGCGCAGTTGCAGACCATCGTCGATCGCTATCCGCATGAGAAGGCGCCGAGTGTCGACCGCTTGATCAATCTGGTGGTGGCGCCGGTGGTATTCCGGATTCTGTTTTCGGCCACGGCGCTGGAGGTTGATGAGTTGCATCGGTTGATCGATATTGCGCTGCGTCGGGACTGACGCGCTCGCTCCCACGTTCGGGAATGCATTCCAGAACGTGGGAGCGAGCCTGCTCGCGAAGAGGTCCGCCCGGTCACCACAAAAACCACCCGGTACCCCGCCTGCGACACCCCGCCACGCCACGACCTTGGTCGACACTGACTAACCGCCGCGCCCGTGCGAGACTGTCCGCCCGGGCAGGAGTGCCGGGGAGTCTTTTGTCGGGAGTGCTGCATGTCGTTGTCCACCGGGCTGATCGCCGTCGTTGCCCTGGCCTACATGGCCATCATGTTCGCCATCGCCTTCTACGGCGACCGTCGCAGCACGCCGTTGCCGCCACGGGTACGTGCCTGGGTGTACAGCCTGTCGCTGGCGGTTTACTGCACCAGCTGGACGTTCTTCGGCGCGGTCGGTCAGGCGGCGGAACAACTGTGGTCATTCCTGCCGATCTACCTCGGGCCGATCCTGCTGCTGGTCGGCGCGCCGTGGGTCCTGCAGAAAATGGTGATGATCAGCAAACAGGAGAACATCACCTCCATCGCCGACTTCATCGCCGCGCGCTACGGTAAGTCGCAATCGCTGGCGGTGGTTGTGGCGCTGATCTGTCTGGTCGGAGTGCTGCCCTATATTGCCCTGCAACTCAAAGGCATCGTCCTCGGCGTGAACCTGTTGATCGGCGCCGGCGCCGATGCCATGGGCACCCGCGCTCAGGACACGGCGCTGATCGTGTCGCTGGTGCTGGCGCTGTTCACCATCGTTTTCGGCACGCGCAATCTCGACGCCACCGAACACCACCGTGGCATGGTGCTGGCGATTGCCTTTGAATCGCTGGTCAAGCTGTTCGCCTTTCTCGCCGTCGGCGCCTTCGTCACGTACGGCCTGTATGACGGTTTCGACGACCTGTTCAATCAGGCAATGCTCGCCCCGCGCCTTGAGGCGTACTGGAAGGAAACCATCAACTGGCCATCGATGGTGGTGCAGACCGGCGTGGCGATGATGGCGATCATCTGCCTGCCGCGGCAATTTCACGTCACCGTGGTGGAGAACATCGACCCGCAGGATCTACGTCTGGCGAAATGGGTCTTCCCCGCCTATCTGGCATTGGCGGCGCTGTTTGTAGTCCCGATCGCTCTCGCCGGTCAGATGATACTGCCTAGTGATGTGCTGCCCGACTCGTTCGTGATCAGCCTGCCGCTGGCCCAGGCCCATCCGGCGCTGGCGATGCTGGCGTTTATCGGTGGTGCATCGGCAGCGACCGGCATGGTGATTGTCGCCAGCGTTGCGCTGTCGACCATGGTTTCCAACGACATGCTGTTGCCGTGGCTGTTGCGCCGCAATAACGCCGAGCGCCCGTTCGAAGTGTTCCGCCAGTGGATGCTCTCGGTGCGCCGCGTCAGCATCGTGGTGATTCTGCTGCTGGCCTACGTCAGTTATCGCTTGCTCGGCTCGACCGCGAGCCTGGCGACAATCGGCCAGATCGCCTTCGCCGCGGTTACGCAACTGGCGCCGGCCATGCTCGGCGCGCTGTATTGGAAACAGGCCAACCGTCGCGGCGTGTTCGCCGGCCTCGCCACCGGCACCTTTCTGTGGTTCTACACGCTAGTACTGCCGATTGCCGCGCACAGTCTCGGCTGGTCGCTGGCGAGTTTTCCCGGCTTGGCGTGGCTGCACAGCAATCCGCTGAACCTGCCGATCACGCCGCTGACCCAAGGCGTGGTGCTGTCGCTGGCCGGTAACTTCACCCTGTTCGCCTGGGTCTCGGTGCTCTCGCGCACGCGGGTTTCCGAGCACTGGCAGGCTGGGCGTTTCATCGGCCAGGAAATCAGCGCACGACCTAATGCTCGTTCGATGCTGGCGGTACAGATCGACGATCTGCTGCAACTGGCGGCGCGTTTTGTCGGCGAAGAACGCGCGCGGCAGAGCTTCATTCGCTTCGCCTACCGCCAGGGCAAGGGCTTCAACCCCAACCAGAACGCCGACAGCGAATGGATTGCCCACACCGAACGCTTGCTGGCTGGTGTCCTCGGCGCTTCTTCGACGCGCGCCGTAGTAAAGGCCGCCATCGAAGGTAGGGAAATGCAGTTGGAGGACGTAGTCCGAATCGCTGACGAAGCCTCGGAAGTGCTGCAGTTCAACCGCGCCCTGCTGCAAGGCGCGATCGAGAACATCACTCAGGGCATCAGCGTGGTCGACCAGTCGCTGAAACTGGTGGCGTGGAACCGGCGTTATCTGGAGCTGTTCAACTACCCCGACGGCCTGATCAGCGTCGGCCGGCCGATTGCCGACATCATTCGCTACAACGCCGAACGCGGTTTGTGCGGCCCCGGCGAAGCGGAAGTGCACGTCGCGCGACGCTTGCACTGGATGCGTCAGGGCCGCGCGCACACTTCCGAACGGCTGTTCCCCAATGGCCGGGTGATCGAGCTGATCGGCAACCCGATGCCCGGCGGCGGATTTGTCATGAGTTTCACCGACATTACCGCGTTCCGCGAAGCCGAACAGGCGCTGACCGAGGCGAACGAAGGGCTCGAGCAACGGGTCAGCGAACGCACTCAGGAACTGTCGCAACTCAATGTCGCGCTCACCGAAGCCAAGGGCAATGCCGAGGCGGCCAACCAGTCGAAAACCCGCTTCCTCGCCGCCGTCAGCCATGACTTGATGCAACCGCTGAACGCCGCACGGCTGTTCTCCGCCGCCCTCTCCCACCAGAACGAAGGCTTGAGCGCAGAGGCGCAACAACTGGTGCAACACCTCGACAGCTCGCTGCGTTCGGCGGAAGACCTGATCAGCGATCTGCTGGACATCTCGCGCCTGGAAAACGGCAAGATCAACCCGGATCGCAAAGCCTTCGTCGTCAATGAACTGTTCGACACCCTCGGCGCGGAGTTCAAGGCGCTCGCCCAAGAACAAAAGCTCACGTTTCGAGTGCGTGGCAGTCAATTGCGCATCGACAGCGACATCAAACTGCTGCGGCGGATTCTGCAAAACTTCCTCACCAACGCGTTCCGCTACGCCAAAGGCCCGGTGCTGCTGGGCGTGCGTCGGCGCGGTGGCGAGCTGTGTCTGGAAGTCTGGGATCGCGGCCCGGGCATTCCGGAAGACAAGCAGCAAGTGATTTTCGAAGAGTTCAAACGCCTCGACAGCCACCAGACCCGCGCCGAAAAAGGCCTGGGCCTGGGACTGGCGATCGCCGATGGCTTGTGCCGCGTGCTCGGGCACACCCTGCGCGTTCGCTCCTGGCCGGGGCGCGGCAGTGTGTTCAGCGTGACGGTACCGCTGGCGCGCGCGCAAACGCCTGCGGCGAGCGCCTCGGTCGAACCGAACAGCAAAATGCTCAGCGGCGCGCAGGTGCTGTGCATCGATAACGAAGACAGCATCCTGATCGGCATGAACAGCCTGTTGAGCCGCTGGGGCTGCCAAGTGTGGACGGCGCGCAATCGCGAAGAATGCGCAGCGATATTGAATGAAGGTGTGCGGCCGCAACTGGCGCTGGTCGACTATCACCTCGACAACGGCGACACCGGCACAGAGCTGATGGCCTGGTTGCGCACGCGCCTGGGTGAACCCGTGCCCGGCGTGGTCATCAGCGCGGATGGACGCCCGGAGACCGTGGCGCAAGTGCATGCGGCGGGCCTGGATTACCTGGCCAAACCGGTGAAGCCGGCGGCGTTGCGGGCGCTTTTGAGTCGGTATTTGCCGTTATAGAAGGTGATCTTGCAGAAGTCTTCGCGAGCAGGCTCGCTCCCACAGAAAAGCAAAAGCAAAAGATCGCAGCCTTCGGCAGCTCCTACACAATGAGCGCAAGCTCGAGTGCTTTTGATCTTGATTCACCGGCGACGTCGGAAGGCTGAGCGGATTGATCCCGGAGCGAAGGAACCCGAGCTTGCGAGGGCCGAACGTAGGAGCAAGCGTTTTTTTGCTTATTTTTTTACTGGGCCGGCATTCCGGGCGTTTGTAAAAAAAGTGAGTCGCCGTAAGGGCGAAACCGCCAGCCGCCATCACCGCAGCAACGGATATGCCCCCAAAATCAGCCCAAAAAACGACGCCTACTCAGGCAACTCAACCAACCCATCAACATCCGTCATCGCCCGCTCCAGCAAATCCGCCGGCAAGCTCTTGCTCGCCCGCGCACCGAGCAACTTCAACTGCTCACTGCGGCTGACCAGATTACCGCGCCCCTCTGTCAGCTTGTTACGCGCCGAGCTGTAAGCCTTGTCCAGTTGCTGCAGACGATTGCCCACTTCGTCCAGATCCTGAATAAACAACACGAACTTGTCGTACAGCCAACCCGCGCGCTCAGCGATTTCCCGGGCGTTCTGGCTCTGCCGTTCCTGCTTCCACAAACTGTCGATCACCCGCAACGTTGCCAGCAGCGTAGTCGGGCTGACGATAACGATATTGCGGTCGAAAGCGTCCTGGAACAGCGACGGTTCAGCCTGCAATGCCGCAGAAAATGCCGCTTCGATCGGTACGAACAGCAAAACGAAATCGAGGCTGTGCAAGCCTTCCAGACGCTTGTAATCCTTGCCGGCCAGACCTTTCACATGATTGCGCAGCGACAACACGTGCTGCTTGATCGCGATCTGCCCCAACGTGTCGTCATCTGCCGCGACATACTGTTGATACGCGGTGAGGCTGACTTTCGAATCGACCACCACCTGCTTGTCGCCGGGCAGATAAATGATCACATCGGGCTGGAAGCGTTCCCCGTCCGGGCCTTTGAGATTGACCTGGGTCTGGTATTCGCGGCCCTTCTCCAGACCTGCGTGTTCAAGAACGCGCTCGAGGATCAGTTCGCCCCAATTGCCTTGGGTTTTCTGGCCCTTGAGCGCGCGAGTCAGGTTGGTCGCTTCGTCGCTCAGGCGCAGGTTCAACGCCTGCAAACGCTCCAGCTCCTTGGCCAGCGAGAAGCGCTCGCGGGCTTCGGCCTGATAGCTTTCTTCCACGCGTTTTTCAAAGGACTGGATGCGTTCTTTCAACGGATCGAGTAACTGCCCGAGCCGCTGCTGGCTGGTTTCGGCAAAGCGCTGCTCACGCTCATCGAAGATCTTGCCGGCCAGCTCGGCGAATTGCGCGCGCAGTTCATCGCGTGAGCCTTGCAGGTCGTTGAGACGTTGTTGATGGCTTTCCTGTTGCTCGCGCAGTTCGGCACTCAGCGAGGCAGCGTGGGCGTCGAGGCGGCGTAACTCAGCATCCTTGTTGGCGCGTTCGAGATTCCAGGCGTGGGAGGCATCGCGGGCGTCATCGCGCTCGATCTGCAGCAATTCGACCTCGCGGCGCAGCGCGGCGAGGTCTGCCTGTTTGGCAGCGTTGGCCTGGCCGAGGTCGGCGATCTCGTCGCGGCTCGCTTCAAGCTGCGCGGTGAGGCCATCCTGGGCCAGTTGCGCCATGGCCAAGCGCTCTTCGAGCAAGGCCATATCGGCCTGGGCATTGCTGGCCCGGCGTTGCAGTTGCCAGGCCAGCGCCAGCAGCGGCACCCCTGCTGCCGCAAGACCAAGCAATACGCTGGTCAAGTCCATAGCCATAGCGACTCCTGCCAATCGGATAAAGCCTGAAGGTTAACCAAGGTGTCAGGGCTTGGACAGCTCAGTCTTCGATCAGACCGAGTTCCTGCTGCGCGCGACGGTCACCGGCACGGGCGGCCTGACGCAGCAGCTCTTGGCCGATACGCCGGTCACGGGCATTGCCGCACTCCCGGCAAATCAATTGGCCGAGGCGGCTTTGTGCGGCGACCACGCCTTCTCGGGCCGGTTGCTTGAGCAGACGGCCGGCCAGGTGCTTGGCGCTGGGACTGTCGCTCAGGCGCGGCGCATCGAGCAGCCATTCGGCCACACGCACGGAAAAACGCTTAGGAGCGGTAACAGAGGTCGGGTTGGAGGTAACAGAGTCTGATACTGAGCGAAACTTCATAAAGCACTGCGGGACAGATCGGAAGGCGCGCCACTTTACTCTCTTTTTCTTACAGGTAAAGTCGAAAAAAACCCGGCACGCCCGTCCTAGAGCAAGCGCTAGGGACAATCCACAGAAGCTGTGGATAAGTCAGTGGACAACCGCTCTACGATCCCCGCAAAGCCTTATGGAATGGGGCTCGCAGTCAAACTGACGATTTTTTCACCAACAAAAAAAGACGATATTTTTCATTGACTTAAACTTTTGATACAGGCAGCGACTGGAGTCAGGATCGATGTGACAGTTGCGTTACGCTCTGCGCAACTAATGTGCACAAGTACCTGTGAGCCGGTTATATGCGTGCGCTTTTTCGGGTCATTTTGCGCAGCTGCGACCGACCGAAAGGCTCTGCGAAAAGCCTGCACGCCGACGGACGGTGCGACACGACCTTTCCCTGTGACCCTTTTTTTGGTCATGGGGTTTGCTTCGCCCGAACGGATCCGTTACTATCTGCGGCGTTAGTACCAAGCTGAAAGTCAATTCCGGTCGAACATCTCCCCACGGTCAACTTCCAACAGGAAGACACTGCCGAAAAAAGCGGGAACGACCCCTCGATGGTTTCCAGGTAAATCTTGCGACGACGCTGCCTTTGAACGAAAACAAAGGGCGTTGCGAAGAACACTTACTCTGACCGAACCAACCTGCAAATTGATCAGGATCTTCACCCCGGGCCCAGAACCTTTGCCCTCGCTGTGATGCCTGTCCTCCTAAGTACCTACCTGCCAGCCCAAGCGCGCTCACTTATCAGCGCTTCAAACTGGCTGCTTTGTTCCAGTCGGGTTCTTCGTTCGATCAATGGTGATCAACGTTACTGGAACGTTTTAACGTTGCACGGTTCTTATCCGTGTCATTTGTAGGAACACCTAATAACTATGTCTACTCAAATCCA
>Ga0265296_1003464_pt1 | contig 14609 bp, 12 predicted proteins | sample MunlanPumphouse1_FD_189073 | JGI IMG/M metagenome (GOLD analysis project Ga0265296, IMG submission 189073) | Groundwater microbial communities from a municipal landfill in Southern Ontario, Canada - Pumphouse #1 | ecosystem: Environmental > Aquatic > Deep subsurface > Groundwater | place... | reverse complement strand
ATTGGCGTAGGGCTCGCAGTCTCGAAGCGTATTTCATATCCAGCCCTGATCAGCACGTTTCGCTATTCCTTCGTTTGCCGACAACGCGGCTGTTGGTGGCTCCACCTGTGTCGGGAGATGCATCGCTGTCGCGTTCGCTTCCGAGCTGTACATCTACGGTGACATCCATACCGATGTAGCTGGCCGGAAAACCGCTCCAGCTGCCCGACAGGGGGACGGCCTGATACGGGTCGCGCGCGATGGCGACACGAACGAGGCCGCGACTGCCGACGATGCCGTTGGTCGGATCGAATTCAATCCACCCAGATCCCGGCAAGAAAACGCGCACCCATGCGTGGGTATTGCCGCCCCCGACGCGCCCTTCGCTGCGGCTTGGATTATAGACATATCCCGAGACGAACCGGGCCGCGAGGCCGAGCGCTCGGACCGCCTCGATCATCAGCACTGCGAAATCGCGGCAGGTCCCCTGCCGCAAGGCCAGCGTCTCGATCGGCGACTGGGTGCCCTTCTCGTGACGCGGAACATAGGTGAAGCTGCGCTTGATCGTCGTCGCCATGTTGGTGAGCAACGCGAGCGTATCCGTCGGCCCTTCCTTGCGGAGAAAATCATTCGCCCATTGGTCGATCACCCGTCCGACATCGAGATATTGGCGTTCGATCGATCGCAGCAGATCGGGCATGTCCTCCGACGCGTAGGTGAAGGGAAAGCGGCGCGCATAGTCCTCGATATCTATCTGCTCGCGCTCGAGCGGGGCATGGTCGAGGGTCATCTCACTCACCACCCGTAGCGCCTTCGCGCGCGTGTCGAACAAGGCAATGGCGACCGAATTGCCGAGCACGTCATGCAACCATCGCAGTTCGCAGGGATGTGGAGATATATGAAGCTCGGCTTTCACCAGACGCTGATCGAAGCTTTCACGCGGCCGCATCATGATCCGGTGTTCGCCAAAGGCGACGGGCTGCCGATACTTATATTCGGTTGTATGGCGGATCGTCAGCAGGGGCATGGAAGGCTTTCGTGATGGCGCTTCTTGAAAACCCCCTCCTCGGGACGGCCGATCCTGCGGCGGCTCAGCTGTTCAACGCGGGCGGGCAGTCTCAGTTCCTTATCACTGGCGATCACGCCGGAAATGCGATCCCGCATCGACTGGAGACATTGGGCCTGACCGACGCCGACCGCGCGCGCCATATCGCGTGGGATATCGGCGTGCATGACCTTGGGAAGGCGCTCGCCCACGCCCTCGACGCACCTTTTATTCTTCAGCATTATTCGCGGCTCGTCATCGACTGTAACCGCGACCCCGCGCATCCCGACGCCGCGCCCGCCGTTGCGGACGGCAGCGTAATTCCAGGCAATGCCGGGCTCGCGCCCAGCCAACTGGCCGCCCGGGTCGCGGCAATCCATGCGCCTTATCATGACCGGATCGCGGCCGAGCTGGCGCGTCGCGCCGACGAACCGCGGCCAACGATCTTGCTCGCCCTCCACAGCTTCACCCCGACACTGGGTCGCACGTCGCGGCCTTGGCATGCCGGCATCCTCCACGACGGCGGCGACACGCGCTTCGCGAAGGCGCTGCTCGCAGCACTCGGTTCGCGCCCTGATCTCATCGTGGGCGACAACGAGCCCTATCGCATGGATACCACCGACTACAGCGTGCCGCGTCACGCCTACCCGGACCGCCTTCCCTATGCCGAGATCGAGATCAGGCAGGATCTTCTCGCAGACGCGGCCGGGGTCGCATCGTGGAGCCAGACGCTATGCTCCGCGTGCGAAACGGCGCTAGAGAACACCGCAACCACTGGCCAAACATTCTCGCGACATCCACGGGGAACGCTCTCGATTCCTCCGGCGTTGAGGCACATGCGGCCCAGTGCGACGCATAAATCTCGGCAACGACAGGATGATTAAGATGAAGGCGCAGATACTTCCGAACGGTGGCTTCATCAACCGCAGCAGCCTCGAGGACATGCGAGCGTGGTCGGACATCCTTGGAGCGCTACAGGTTGAGATCCTCGTCGCGGTTGCCGCGGTAGGACCAAGGCACCAAGCTGTGCGCTCTTACCTGCAAGAGAAATTCTGCTTTTCCAGCCGCGAGCCGGCACCCGAGCTCGAGATGGTCCTTCCCGAGGCCCGCCGCCTGGCTGCTTGATGCGATTGAACGGTTTCGTCGATCGACAGCCAACCACCCAACTTTCAAACCAAAGCTAATGTCGGACCGCACTCCGGGGCTCTTTTGGCGCTGCCGTACAATTATCGGTCAGGCCACGAGGCTATCCGCGCCGGGCGACCCAGGAGAGCTCTTCCTTTCAGGAAAACAGAGATCTTCATCTGACACCCGCCCGATTGCGATCGGGCGGGTGTCTTTTTTGACGATCCGCGCGACGCTAGGTCGAACAGTACGGTTCGCTGCAATTGGTAGTGAATCGACTATCTAGGTTTTTTCAGTTCGACGCGAAGCAAACGAAAAGGTGCAGTGCCAAGATTTTGTACGGCATGGGCCTCTTGTCGTGGAACCCAGATCGCAGCCGGTGGAGCGCCCGCAGGTAGCTTCCTGCGGCCAGTCTCGACCATCTTGCCGTCACGCCATGCGTAGCTGATATCGATGGCGGGCTGAGACGATTGGATGTGCAGCACGCTGGGCCAACGATGCTCATGCACCGCCTCGGTCTCGCCCGGCGCCACTTCAACCTGCAGCACGCGAACCTCGTCGTTTTCAAGAACGATCCGATGGTTGGCGGGTGCGGCTACGACCGCGTCCAAGTCGGGCGCCGATTCAGCCTGCGCGGCCGTAGCGAGTAGTGATATTGCGATCATCAGCTTCATAAGCAGTTCTCCTCGGGTTGCACGATGTCAGATACCGTGACTATCCGATAGTGGCCGGAAGGCGACTGTCTGGTTCAGAGCGTAAAATCTGAGATAGCAGTCGTTCGCACAGCGGTCGAACCCGTTAGCATTCCGGCATTCCGCAAATAGGGACGCTGTTGCCGCCGACCCATCAATCCGGCGCGCGACGTTGTGTTCTGACACGCTCCCGGTCAAAAAGCTGCCGCGACCGACGCAACCAGCGTTGACTTGCCGAGGCGATCTCCGAACGTCCTGTCGGTATCGACATAGGCGAGGCCAAACGTGACGGGGCCGACGTCCCGGGTCACCCCTATCGACCAATCGAGCTTTCTGTCGCCGAATGCGCCGTCTTCTATTCCGACGTTGCCCGTCAGCGTGGCGAGCCCATCCGCAAGGGGAACATGGCCATCAAGGCCGGCGTAAAAATTATCTAGATCGCCGATATTCGATTGGGGCGGCGCATAGGAGGCCGTTACTCCTAGCTCCGACGCGCCGATGGCAAGCCCGAGGCGCATGGCCACCTCGCCATAATTGTCTGTCGATGCGCCCGGATAGACGTAATAGGCAGCTTGAACATCGGCGTTGAGCGCTCCGAATTCCGCATAATAGCCGAGGGTCAGTTGCGTTTCCAAATTCGCGCCGCCGTTGTCCGCGATTGTCGAGACCCAAAGCCGCGAATAAACACCCGTGGCGTGACTCACCATGAGTTCGGCCTGCAAAACGGGCTTCTTGTTGCTCAGCGACAGGCCGCGGTAGCGATAATCGGTTACCGCCGACACGCTGAAGGCGGCGTCCAACCCCTTAGCAGGGCTAACTGCCTCCTGCGCCCCAGCATCTGCTGAAAATATGGCCACCATCAGACACCCGGCCGTCGCGCAGTAAACTTCCCGAAAGCACCGCATTCAAGCGGCATTCGCGATGGAAGGGCCATCGTCTGCGCTTGCCGCCGATGACGCGAAGGGCAGCAACATCTCCACCGTCGATCCGTGTCCGATGCCGGCGCTGGTCAATGTGATCGAGCCGCCGCACGCATTTAGCGTATTCGCGCACCAATGGAGCCCGATGCCGCCCTGTTGCTTGCGCCGGCCTGTATGTCCGCGCTCGAACAGCGCCGAGGAGGTTTCTGGCGCAAAGCCGTCGCCATCGTCGCGAATGACCAGGCGAACAAATTTGCCCGATCCCTGTTCCAACCGCTCGGCATGAATTTGGATAACGCCCTGCCCGCGCCCAGTCGCGGCAACGGCCTCGACGGCATTGGTCAAGATATTGTCGATGATCTGGGCGAGTAGCACGCGCGGCATGGCGACGCGGAAACGCTCATCGGTGGTAAAGTCGACCGTCACTTCGGCCGCTGCGCTGTGACGGGCAATGGCGCACGAGGCGCCGACGACAGGCGTCAGGTCGCATTCCGTCGGCGCCTCACCACCGGGCATACCCGACGACTTTGCGGACGTGATCGCCTCATCGACATGGCCGACACTGCGAAGCGCTTCGTGCACATCGCTGCGGTGCTGGGCCAGGTCGGTCTGAAGTTTTGCGAACGCCGCCTTCACAAACGCCAGGAGCTTGGCGCGGCGGTCCGGTTGCAGCCGCGCGTCCTCCAGCTCGTCCAAGGCCCGCTTAACATTGGTTTCGGCAGGAAAATGGAGTCGCTGGTCGAGCTTGCCGAGGATCGCCTGCACCGGACTGAGAGCGTTGCGAACATTATGCATGATGTCCGCCGCGCTGTCGGCCTTGCCGATAGCAAAGCTCTGCGCCTCGACTTTCGAGCGGAGGGTTTCCAGCTCGTCGGTCATACGATTGAACTCGCGGTAAAGCGCTCCCAGTTCGTCGCGTCGGTCTTCGTCATAATGAGCGAGATCGCCGCTGGTGGAGATACGCGACACATGCGCCTGAAAGGAAGCAACCGGACGGATCAGCACATCGCGCAGTCGCCAATTGAGCAACAGGATCATGGCGGTCAGCAGTAGCGCCACACCGCCCATCGTGATCCAGAGCAAGGTCACGCCCTCGCGGTGCAGCGAACGCGGCACCGAGAAATGGATCGCCGCGCGCTTTCCGCCCTCCAGAGTTTGGATCGGCTCGATTATGGTCGCCCGGTCAGGCGTGTTCGTCACGCGGGTCGTTTTTGCAGAGCTGTCGAGACCGATGCGGGCAGGAAGCTGCAGCGCTGCAGCGATGTCCGCATCTTTCAACTCCTTACCCATCACGAGATAGCCGTGCGGGCTGCCGGATTCGTCGCTGCGGATGATTTGGGCCGCAGCAATGACGAGGACCTTGTCGCCAACGCGGATGAAGCCGGTTTTGCTCTCGGTCTCCGCCATCATCCTCGCAAAGGCAGGCGTAGCAATCACGCGCTCGAATGCGGCCACTGCGGCCACATCGGGCTCCCCCGATTCAAAGTCGAAATAGACTGTCTTGCGAAAGGAGCCGTCGAAGCGGACCAGGCTCATCCCGGAGATTTCGATATTCTGCATCGAACTGAGGTTCAGATTACCCGACTCATATGCGCCGTGGGGCACCGCCAGATAGTCATAGCTCTCATCCCAGACGGCCCAGTCGAGCGCGCGCGTCAAAGCGGTCTGCTCGAAGCGAGCAAGCATCGCTTTCGAGCGCTCGACATGCCCGGCGATTTCCTTCTGCTCCAACAGCGAAAAGCGTTGATCGATAACGGTCCCGAGCAGCAGCAGGATCGTGGCGAGCCCGAACAGACTATAGGCGAAAAGATTGAGGCCGAGCCGCCGACCGAGCGAGCCCGTGAGAAATTGCGCCAGCGACCCTCGAGCCCGCTCGATTTTGTTCACCAGACCGCTCTCGCGGAATAGGGCGAGTTGTCGGCGACCAGCTTACGATCGGCGTCGCGATGGGCGAGATAATAGGCATCCGCTTCCGCGAGCGGGACGCCCTTGCCGAACAAATAGCCCTGCATGTGCGAACAGCCGATCACCCGAAGCGCTTGGCACTGCATGTCGGTTTCGACGCCTTCGGCCGTGACGCTGAGACCCAAGCCCCGGGCCAGATGCGTGATCGCATTGACGATCGCGGCCGACTCCGACTCGACGCCGAGCCCGTCGACGAAGCTTTTGTCGATCTTGATGCAGTCGATCGCGAAATTCTTGACGCTCAGCAGGTTGGAATAGCCTGTCCCGAAGTCGTCGAGCGCGACGCGAAAGCCGAGCGACTGAAGCGCGGATAGCGTCGAAGAGGCGCGATCGATGTCCTCGAACATCGCCGTTTCGGTCACTTCGATCTGAATGCGTTCGAACGGAACCGCCAAGCGGCGTGCGGTCGAACAGATACTCTCGACAAAATCAGGCCGCTTGAACTGCGCGGCAGAAAAATTGATCGACACGATGAATTCCGGCCAGCCGAGACTGTCGGTAAGCGCGCGCTCCAGAATCCAGTCTCCAAGCGCGTGAATGATGCCGGTTTCTTCCGCTATGGGAATGAATACGGCGGGCGGTATTTCGCCGTGCGCAGGACTTTGCCAACGCAAGAGAGCCTCGAACCCGATGGCGACAAGGCTGTCGCGTTCGATGATCGGCTGATAGTGAACTGCGAGCTCGTTATTTTCGACCGCCAGACGTAGAGCGGCCTCGACCGTTTGCCGAAACTGCGTGCTGGCGTCGAGCGCCGCGTCGAAACGGCAATATTGCTGGCGGCCAAGGCGCTTGGCCTCGTAGAGGGCAATGTCCGCGAAGCGCAGAACATCATTGGCATCCCGGCCGATAAAGTCGGCAAGCCATATCATGCCGATCGAGGCCCCGATCTGCACGCTATTGCCGAAGATGATCATCGTTCGCGAGCAGCGTGCGATGATCCGTTGGCACAGCTCCTCCGCAGCCTCGACCGACGCGGCCTCGATCGCCACGCCGAATTCGTCGCCGCCCAGGCGGGCGACCAGCGTACCTGCCGGAACCTCGTCGCGAATGGCCTCATAAACGGTCTGCAGCAAATGATCCCCTGCGCCATGGCCGAAGGTATCGTTGACCGCCTTAAACCGATCCAGGTCGACGAGGGCGAGCGCGAACTGCCTGTCTTGCGATTGCACCTTTGCGGTCAGATGCTGCTGGAAAGCCAGGCGATTGGGCGCGCCGGTCAGGAAGTCATGCAGCGCCGCATGCCGCGCCCTCGCTTCGCTCTCGGCCAGTTCGTCGATCTTTTTGCGCAACAGCGAAACTTGCCGGGCGTCGACGTCCCAGCGGCGCGACAATGCGGTAGCCATTTGCTGGATTTCGTCGGCAGCAAAGGGCTTCGAGATGTAGAAAATCTTGTCCGGCGGCCCCGCCACCAGCGAGATGTCGGTTACGTCATGATCCGAGTAAGCCGAAACGACCACCAGGTTGATGTTGGGATCGATGGCGCGGATACGCCGCGCCGTTTCCTTGCCATCGATGCCGGGAGGCATCCGGACGTCCAGAAAGGCGACCTGGAAAGGCCGGCCGTTCGCAATGGCAGCTTCCACTTCCGCGATGCCGTCGAGGCCCTGGCGGCAATAGGTCACCGCCGCCGCAGCGAGAGGTGGGGACAGTTCAGCAATGGGATCATCGAACAACGCATTGGCTAGCGTCGCCAACTCGGAAGAGCTGTCCGCACGATTGGCAAGGATATGCCGATAGGCGTCCAGAACGGCGGGCTCATCATCGATAACTAGAATACGCATGAGCGGAGTTAAGCATCCAATTCTTAAATTTTGGGTCTATGATCCATGTTAAGTCGCTCGTGCCAGACGATGCGCGCTGGGGTTCCAGACTGTCGGGTGCCCCCGGCTCGACATCGTTGAGGTTCCGTGGAGCCCCGAGCTTGCATCCGATCCGCCAATTCCTCGATCCTCATTCAAGTTATAGCGCTTGCCGTAACGGAAAAATGCTATAGACTCGTCAGCTTAGGACCGCGGAAGACTTCATGGCGCGTGGGCGCGCAGTGAAGTAGTCGGCGTCGAGCAGTAGCCCGGCGCGCGTGCGCGGTTCAACTTTCTGTCGAACGCGCACTCTTGGCAGGAGGCGCCGAATGGAAAGCGGCAGCGGTTTTCAGACAGCAGGCGCGCAGCGCATAGATCCGGTCGAAGAAGCGGTCCAGAATGAGCGGCGCGGCACGGATCGCCATCGTACCATATGCCGCATTGCACGCGTCCAGCGGGCGGACGATGTCGGCCTGTGGCGCGTGCGCAATATATCGGATCGCGGATTGATGCTCGCCGCCGAGACCCCAGCGACGGTTGGCGAGACGCTCGACATTGCGCTCTCCGAAACTAGTAGCGTTCGCGGCCGGGTCGCCTGGGTCGGACCCGGTTGCTGCGGCGTGACGTTCGAGGTGCCGATCGACGCCACCGCGGTCCTGCGGGGACTCGCCGAAGAGCAGCGCGCCGAGGGGTATCGAGCGCTACGCTTGCCTGTCGAAGTTGAAGCCATCCTTGCGCTAAGCGACGATGCGCGGCCTATCGATCTCGTCGACATCTCTCAGCATGGCGCCGGATTTCGATATGATCGCGAACTCGACCCCGGCAAAGAAGTCGAATTGATTCTTCCCGGGGGCGACCTGCGCCGCCGGGCTCTTGTGCGCTGGTCGCAAGGAGCGCGCGGCGGCCTGTGGTTCACCGAAAAACTCGACCGGTCTGCGCTCGAGAGCATCGCGCGGTTGCGGCGTTAGCGTGCCTTCGTCTGGACGACGGTGCATAATCGCAGAGTTGGGAGCCTGAGCAAAGTGGCAGCCATAATCCACCATCATCAAACCGATAGCGATTTGGCAGAGCGGCACCGCTGTCCCCCACGCTTTGCGCACATCGTGTAAAGCTATCGCGCCAAAGCGATCGGACGCGGCTCTTCTGGCTCGTATAGATTTAGGAGAAAGTTCTCGACGTTGTGAAGGTCCATCCACCGTAGCGTTAACATGCCCATTCATCCCGACGTGTAAGGGTCGGGCCCGATATTGAAATTCCGCTGCCGCGTTACCCCCACAGTGCGCGGTTTCGGGAGGACGGCGCGAGTAAGTTGGTCCTTCTCGCGCCGTCCGTTTAATCGCGCCTCGTCGGTGCTCGAGTAAGCGGCCGACGCCAAACCGTTCGCTATCCGCTTTGCCGGCGCACAGTCGCGCAGTCGCGTTGGCAAAGCCCGTTCGTAAGACCATCCATGACTTTTCAGACCTGGCTCTCTCAGCGCCACGCCGCGACGATTGAGGATGGGCTCGCGAACGCTTTCCCGCGGTCGTAATGCGAAAAAACAGGGCAATTTGGCGTTTGTTTCCGATTAGTAATCTCTTCCCTATATTGCGTTAACCTCCTCCGGTTAAACTGGAATTATGAGACGAATCGATCAGCGCGCGCCGGTCGAACGACGCCCGCGCAGCGAGCTTTTCCCCGGCTCGGCGAGCATCCCTCTGCCGGTCTACCGGGAGTTCGTCGACATGCTGTTCAGCATGCGGCTCCCGGTGGTCGGGCTGGGCGCGGTGTTCGTCGGCGTGTGTATCCTCGCCGCCGCCCAGCTTGGCGACCCAGTTTATATCGCGCTCGCCGCGCTCGGCGGTCTCGTCACGCTCCTGCGCCTCGCCATTTTTCTGGCCTACGCGCGCGCGTCTCCCCCAAATGATTTGGAAAGTCTGCGCCGATGGGAAAGGCGCTATGCCCTTGGCAACTATGCCTCTGCGGCGCTTCTTGCGCTGCTCAACGTCGCGGTCTTGACCGTCCATTATCCGCTGCTGCACCTGATCACGGTCAGTCTCGTTTTCAGTTTCGGTGCCGGGGTCGTCGCTCGCACTTCTGTCAGGCCGAAAGTCTGCGTGATTAGCCTGTTGATCGCCACCGTGCCGACCGCGGCGGCCCTTGCCGTCCACGCTGTTGCCACGCATTCCGATGCGCTGCACGCCGAGATGTTCCTGGTCGAAGCCGCCCTCGTCGCGATGATCACGGGCCTCAGCCTGCAAACCGTTGCCCATCTCCATCGATCGGCGGTGGAACATCACACGGCGCGGCATGACTTCGCGCGCCTGGCGAAATTCGATCCCCTAACGGGCCTTGCGAACCGTTTGTTGCTGCGCGAAAAATTTGCGACGTCACTAATGACGGCAACCCGCTCCGGGCATTTGCTCGCGGTGCATTTCCTCGATCTGGACGGATTCAAGGCGGTCAACGATCGGTACGGTCATCCGGTGGGAGACGCGCTCTTGCAACAAGTCGCGGCGCGGCTCGAAGCGATGGTGCGCGCGGAGGACATAGTCGCAAGACTGGGTGGCGACGAGTTCGTCATCGTCCAGGCGGGTTTGCTGCACGAAGACGAAGCCAAGATCCTCGCGCTTCGGATCATCCGGCAGCTGAGCCTCCCCTATAACGTCTGCGATTGCGACGCCCATGTCTCGGTGAGTGTCGGCATCGCTCTTGCGCCAGGGCAAGGCGTCGAACTTGAGCGTTTGCTCGCTTGCGCGGACGCCGCGCTCTACCGCGCGAAAGCGGGCGGCAAAGCGCGAGCCATTCTCTGCAGCGCCGACGATGCGGCGCAGGTCAGTATCGCTGCCTGAGCGATGGCGCACCGATTGCGACCCTTGGTCTCCAAGTTGGCACAGCGCCAGCCGGAGCCGCCGGTCAGGGCGTGCGCGTCGCTCGGCTCAACCACTCGGATGCACGCCGTTGTCGCCGGGCCGCCAGAGTGATCCAGCGACCGGAACAATTCGCGCTGCACGCGGGTTTGAAAGCAAATCTTAAGCCTTCATCAGGCAGTTATAACCATGGCTCGAACCATAACTCGGCAGTCGTCGCGTCCCTCGAGAATAGGGTGTTAACGCTCCAGAACATCATCCTCGAGATGATCGCCAAGGGCAAACCTTTGGCCGACACGGCCTCGCGGCTTTGCTTGGAAGCGGAGAAGCTGGCCCCAGGTGCGATCTGCTCGATCCTGACAGTCGACAATCGGGGGATTATTCACCCCCTCGCCGGTCCCAGCCTTCCTACCACATATTCCGCAGCGCTTGATGGGCTCAAGATCGGACCCACCACCGGATCTTGCGGCACCGCGGCCTATCTGCGGTCCGAGGTGACGGTGACCGACATCGAAACGGACTCGCGATGGGCCGATTATCGGCATCTGGCCATGCCGATCGGGCTTCGCGCCTGCTGGTCGAGCCCGATCCTTGACGCAGCTGGAGAAGCCTCCGGAACCTTTGCCTTTTACTATCGCGAATGCCGGGGGCCCACCGAAGCCGAACGAGAAATCGTCCGGCAGTGCGTTCACCTTTGTGCAATCGCCCTAGACCGCGAGCACCGGATGCATGTTCATCGGCAGCGGGCATTTACCGACGCGCTTAGCGAGCTGCCCAATCGCGCGGCATTCAACGCGGCGCTGGGCACGCTAGATTGCGGCACGCCGGGTGATTGGGCGCTGTTCGTCATTGATCTCGATAATCTGAAGGTCGTGAATGACACTTTTGGTCATCATGCCGGGGACTGCCTTCTGAAGGGCGCAGCGCAGCGCATAGCCACCACGGTTGCGCCGGATGCGACGTTCCGGATCGGCGGCGACGAATTTGCCATCATATTGCAGTCCGCCGACACGCTGGCGGATCTCGAGAGGACAGCCGAGAATATTCTCGCTGTCCTCTCCGAACCCGCGCTATGCGCAGGACATATGATCATCCCCCGCGCCACAATCGGCGGCGCCGCTCTTTCCCCCGGCGACCGGATCGCGGAGCGCGTTCGCCAGAACGCCGATTTCGCTCTCTATCATGCAAAGGAGACGGGGCGCGGAGGCTTTGTGCGCTACTGGCCCGGCCTCGGTACAAATATCACGCGCCGTCTTGGGAAGATCCGCGACGTTGACGCCGCGCTCCGCGACCACCGGATTGACGCCTATTATCAACCCGTGGTGCGGCTCGACACTCAGGAGATCGTGGGTCTCGAAGCCTTGTGCAGAATGCGTATCGGCAGGCAAGTCGTCGCCGCCGCCGATTTTCAGGAAGCGACCAACGACGTCCATGTCGCGATGGCGATGACCGCGCGCATGATGGCGCTCGTGGCAGCGGATGTACGCGCCTGGCTCGACATGGGGATCCCGTTCCAGCATGTGGGTCTCAATATTTCGTCGGCAGATATGCATGGGGGAATGCTGGCGCAGCGGCTGGCAGATGCCTTCAAACGCGAGAACGTGCCGCTCGAGCATGTGGTTCTCGAAGTCACCGAGACAGTCTATATGGGCGATGGCGACCGCATGGTGCAACGCGCGGTGGAAGCGCTTCGCGCCAAGGGACTGCGCGTCGCTCTGGACGACTTTGGAACCGGCTATGCCTCGCTCACCCATCTGCTGACGGTGCCGGTTGATATCATCAAAATCGACAAGAGTTTCGTTGCCCGCCTAGCACCGGGTGACGCGAGCATGGCGATCGTCGAAGGTCTCATCCAAATTGCGAAGAAGCTCGATATCCGCGTGATCGCCGAGGGTATCGAGACGGAAGGCCAAGCCCGCCAACTGCGAGCGGCTGGCTGTCACCTTGGCCAGGGTTATCTCTATTCGAAAGGCGTTGATCGCGATGCAACGACGGCGCTGCTTCTAAAACATGCGCAGGGCGCAGTAAGGCCTGCACCGCTGCAAGCCGGAGGGCGCATGATACCGTGAGACATTGGCCGGTTGCGGACTGGCAGCTTCCAAGTTTAAATTCGGGATGAGCTGCCGTTCAGTCGACCATATGACCGTGTGAGCAACCGCTAACATAGCGACCACAGCCCTAAATATCGCAGCCTTCTGAAAAACGGATTCTTGTTCATAGGTACCGGCACAGCCGCTATCGGTTAGGAAGCCCCGCACAGATTTTTGGATGTTGCCGAGTGAAGACGTCGGCGCGTTGCGTTTTCCCGTTTCCCCTTCGCGGGAAATCGCTTAGCATCTTACCGGGGCGCGAAATGGCTATGAGACTGACACGATTATGGAAAACACTCGGGCACTCGGGATCGGCGCTCCTACCGGCAGTCAAGCAGCTATGGGCAGTTGCGAATAGTCCCCTTATAATAGCTCTGGTGTCCGGCTTGCTGATCGCTGAAATCGCTAGGTCCTATTCTCGACGCGATGCAGCTGCCAAAGACTTCGAAGAGCGAAGCGTTCGGCTCGACGCGGCACTCACTGAGCTCCAACAGCGACTAGCGTACCTCGAAAGTGCTGATCGTACATGGAACGAGCGGTGTAATTATCCCGCATCGAGCAAGGCCCAATGGGACGCTCTTACGGGTAGTGGCGACTACATGCCGACCTCACCGTCCTACAAGGGGGTCAGCATCACTCTCGTCCTGACCGAAGCGCAGCGGAGTTCGGGGGCCTGGGATCCGAACCTTGATGCTGCGCGCTGGTTTGGCGCATTCTCCGTGCGGCCGCCGCGGACGGCTTTGTTCGTCCGGACGCACTTACCTTGGCTGCAAACCTACGTATCGCGGCGCACAATGGCGTCATCAATGGGGCGCTTGCCGCTCCGCCGCGGAGAGGTGATGAACCAAGAATTGCGGCAGATATTGGGGATCCCAACCCTTGCGGAAGCGCAGCGGGAGAGTGACAAAAGCCATACCGAGCTGCAGCGCAGGTTAAGCGCGCCTGGACCGGACTTACCACCGTGTAAAGAGTATTGAACCGATCGAGTGACACTGTGGCGATGTCCCCGGCGTTGCCGTACTTCTTGGTGCATGATAGCCGGCGTCGCCGACATAGCGGTCCTTCCGAGTTAAAATTGCATCCCTGGTAGATGCCGGTCATTCATGTGTCTGCTCCGGCTCGCCGGTTGTAACGGCCAGAGAACCGATGCCCGCTTTTGGGCAGTCGAAGCATCATCTCAAATGACCAAGATGAGGAGCATTTCAGCCCGTCCCTTGGGCTCAAATGGCCGAAAGCGGACTAGCGGCTTTTGGAGACGAAACAGAGAAAGCGGACGTTCTGCGAAACATCGGAGCGCTCGCTCTCACGGCGTTCAGATTTAGAGGTTAGACCTCGATTCCTTCCGCCAACGTCAACGCATCTTCCACATCAACGCCGTGGTATGGCACCTTGTTTTCAATTTTGGTGTACCGCAGGGTGTTGGGTTGCTGAATGGCAGCCCCAGACGATGTTCGCGCGCGAACCGGAAAAAATGAGAGGATGGCGAGAGTTCGCTTGGCGAAGCAGCCTTCGTCCGCGCCGCACGTAATGTCCGCACACCCCTCGCGCGAAAGACCGTCCATGACCGAGATTATTGCGCCGCGCAGCGGCACGGCCTTCCCCCTGCTCCGCGGCGAGACGCTGCGCGTTATCGATCCCGAGGGCGGTCAGGTTAGCGACATGCTGGCCTTTATACGCGGCGACGTTCGCGAGGTTGTCTCGAACGGGCGGACGTTCGACTATGAGGAAACGATCCGGCTGACGACCGGCAACCGGCTATGGTCGAACCGGTCCAATCCCATGCTCGAGATTGTCGAGGACAATGTCGGCACGCATGATTTCCTGCTGACCCCGTGCAGCGAGGCGACCTTTCGCCATTTCTACAAGGACAAGCCCGTTCATCGCGGCTGTTTCGGCAATCTGGCCGAGGCGCTGGCACCCTATGGCATCGCCGAGGATGATATCCCCGTCGCGTTCAACATCTTCATGCACGTTCCGGTCGACGATGCGGGTAAGGTCAAGGTGCTGCCGCCGCCGACCGCGCCCGGCGATTTCATTCGGTTCCGCGCGCTCGACGACCTGATCATCGGGCTCACCGCCTGTTCGGCCTATGACAGTTGCGGCGGGACGTTCAAACCGATCCATTATGAAATCGAACGCTAGCCGAAG
>Ga0265296_1003462_pt1 | contig 14611 bp, 12 predicted proteins | sample MunlanPumphouse1_FD_189073 | JGI IMG/M metagenome (GOLD analysis project Ga0265296, IMG submission 189073) | Groundwater microbial communities from a municipal landfill in Southern Ontario, Canada - Pumphouse #1 | ecosystem: Environmental > Aquatic > Deep subsurface > Groundwater | place... | reverse complement strand
AAAATTCTTTTTGGATTTGCTCATTTTTTGTCCGTCGGCGGCAAGGACGATGCCATTCACGATTACATTTTGAAACGGCGGTTTGTTGAAGAGGCCGGTGGCCAAAACTAAAAGCGTATAAAACCAGCCGCGGGTTTGGTCAACGCCTTCGGCGATAAAATCCGCCGGCAGTTTGGTTTTTTCGCGCGTCGTGAATTGCGCGTATGGCATGGAGCCGGATTCAAACCAGCAATCCAAAACTTCGGGAATACGGCGCATCGTTCCGCCACAGGCGCAGGGGATTTCTACAGCGTCAACAAATTGGCTATGTAAGTCGGTAATTTTCTGTCCGCTAAGCTTTTCTAATTCTTTAATTGAACCAATAATCTTAATTTCACCGCACCCCGTCGTCTGTAGTCCGTCGTCTGTAGTCCGTCGTCCGCATTTCCAAACCGGAATCGGCGTTCCCCAATATCTGTTCCGGGATATCGCCCAGTCTTTGGCGCCTTCCAGCCACTTGCCGAAGCGGCCTTCTTTAATATGCTCGGGCACCCAGTGAATTTTTTGATTGTTTTTTATCATTTCATCGCGGACATCCATAACTTTAACAAACCATGACGAAGTGGCGTAGTTGATAAGCGGCGTTTCGCAGCGCCAGCAGTGCGGGTAGCTGTGCAGATATTCTTCGGACGAGAAGACGAGATTTTTACTGCGTAGAAAATCAACGATTTTTTTGTCGGTTGATTGCGCGTCGTCAATCGGTTTGACGGAGAGTCCGGCAAATTCCGCGAGGTCGCCGGTAATTTTTCCGCTGGCATCAACGTGCTGAATAAAGGAAAGATTTTTTTCTTTGCTCAAATTCAAGTCATCCTCGCCGAAAGCCGGAGCAACGTGAACAACGCCGGTGCCATCCTCGGTCGTCACAAAATCAGCGCTGACGACGGTGTAGAGATTTTCTTTGTTTTGAAGAGTTGTATTTTTGAAGTCGTCAAACAACGGCTTGTACCGTTTATTAATTAGAGCATTAATTCTAAAATCCCAGACCCTGATTTTTGTCCCTGGATATTTTTCATTTAGAACTGCGTAATCGTTATATTGATGAGATATTTCGTCTTCTGCGATTGGCGCCGTTGTTAGATTGAAATATTTTTCAAGAAAATTCCTACTAAAGATATATTTTTCCCCTTGCTTCAGAATGTCATTTTGCGATTCTAAAATCTCAACCTTTACATATGGGACGATTTTGTAGTCGTCATTTACTGCCAATGCCACGTTACCAGGTAATGTCCAAGGCGTGGTCGTCCAAGCTAAAATAAAAGTCCCAGGCTCATCGACCAATTCAAATTTAGCAGTAACGGAAATATCCTTGATATCCTTGTAATTCTGGCTGACTTCAAAATTGGAAAGCGTGGTTTCGCAGCGCGGGCAAAGATGCATTGATTTGTATCCTTCGTAAATCAGCTCCTTATCATAAAGCGTTTTGAAGACCCACCAAATGGATTCCATAAATTCCGGATTCATCGTGCGGTAATCCTCTTCCATATTCACCCAGCGGCCGATGCGCGGAATAAATTTTTTCCATTCATTCGCGTACATCAAAACTTTGGAGTGGCAAGCTTCATTGAAATTGGCAATGCCGAATTTTAAGATATCTTCCTTCCCCTTTAGATGTTTTTCTTTTTCCACCAGGTTTTCAATCGGCAGTCCGTGGCAATCCCAGCCCCAGTGGCGCGGGACGCGGTAGCCGCGCATCGTCTTGTAGCGCGGAACAACATCTTTCATCAGCGAAGCGACAATATGGCCGTAGTGGGGGAGGCCGGTGGCAAAGGGCGGACCGTCGTAAAACACAAAATCGCCCTTGGGAGACTTTTTCTCCAGGGATTTTTCAAAGATTTTATTCTTCTGCCAAAAATGAAGCACGCTCTCTTCATTCTCCGGGAAATTGAAATTCATATATTATGCCAATCTGCGAATCGTATGCGAATGCTGCGAATAAAATTTGTGGCATTTGCATATCATTTGTAGATTGGTATCATAATGATTTTATCTCAAGAATTGACAAAAGTCAAAAGTCGTGTTAAGGTTTTAGGCGTCCCGTATATTGCGGGCAAGGAGGTGGCTGATGAGGAAGCTGGCGGCAGGTCTTGTTTTTTTTGTTCTTTCGATGATGGCGATTCCTGCCGGGGCGAGCGTTCAGAACGGCCTCGGCCTCGGGTTGGGGTATGACCACGCGATGAAGTCCGGTCCGTTTGCATCCTTCAACCTGCGCCTCCGGGCGCTTTCGGTGACGCCGCTCGAGCTCGAGACACAGTATCTCGCGGCGCGCGGACTTGGCGTCCAGGTAAACGTTTATGTTCTTCACACCAAGTGGGTCAAGTGGAGCCTGGTGAATCCGGGCGCGTATTTCCCGCTCGGCACCAAGATGATTAATAACGCGGAGCTGAAGCGGACTTACGACCTTTCGGTCGGCACGGGGCTGGAGGTTAAGACCTGGCGGAAGATTGTCGTTTTCGCGAGTGCCCGCTGGTATCTGCCCGACCCGGCAGCCACGGCCAAGGAAGCCAAGTGGCGCGGGGAGAATGCTGGCAATGCTGATGAGAGCTTCGGCAACGGCCTTGACGCGGTGACGAACTTCGCCAAAGACACGTACCTCGGCGCGGCCAAGGACTGGCACCTCACGGTTGGCGCGATGTGGTTCTTCTAAAATATTTTCATGTCTGAAGGAGCGGAATCATCCGTGCCATCAATCGGCGCGGATTTTTTATTTCGCGTTTTGGATTACGCGGATTTCTGACGGATTACGCGGATAATTCATCTGTGTAATCCGCAAAAATCAGTGCAATCAAAACCTTGCCAATCGGGCCAAAAAGTATTAAGATACGAACAAGTTCATTAAATATATTGGATAGTCGCCTTCGCTGAAGCTTCGGCGAACCAAGGGAGGTGTGCGATGAGCCAGAGAATTGACGGCGACGTGAAGCGTTGGCATGATATTTTGCGGGGGAAAGTCCGGGCGAATTTCAAAAAATACATTACCCATCCGGAGTACATTATTCCCGGCCCCAGAGGAACCATTAGGGTTCCGGTTCCGAATGTCGACCTTCCGCGTTTCCGCTTCGGTCCCAGCGGCCAGGGCGGCGCGGCGCAAGGCGATGGCGAGCCGGGCGACAGCTTGGGACCGGGCGAAGAGCAGCCGGGGGCGGGCAAGGCCGGCGACAAGCCGGGCGAGCACGACCTGGAAGTCGAATTCACTCTTGATGAACTGGCCAAAATGCTTTCCGATGAGCTCGGTCTTCCGCGCATTCAGAATAAGGGCAAAAAAGGCATCGAGACGGAAAAAGAAAGGTTCACCAGCATCCGCCGCGTCGGACCGGAATCTCTCCGGCACAACCGCCGGACGCTCAAAGAAGCGCTGAAGCGGCAGATTTCTAACGGCACTTACGACCCGCTGAATCCAAAATTGGTTATCTTGCCGCCGGACAAGCGTTACCGCTCCTGGAAAACTTACCACGAGCCGAGCGCCAATGCCTTGCTTCTTTATATGATGGACGTCTCCGGCTCAATGGGCGACGAGCAAAAAGAGCTGGTGCGGATTGCTTCTTTCTGGATTGACCTCTGGCTTCGGGCGCATTACAAGGGGATTAAGAGCCGCTACATTATTCATGACGCGACCGCCAAGGAAGTTGACCGCGAAACTTTTTACCGGACCAGAGAATCCGGCGGAACGATGATTTCTTCGGCTTACGAACTCTGCGCCCGGATAATCAAAAACGATTATCCGGTGTCCGACTGGAATGTCTATCCTTTTCATTTTTCCGACGGCGATAATTGGAGTGAGGATGACAGCGAAAAATGCATGGGAATTTTAAAAGAAGGCATTTTGCCTTTTTCCAATCAGTTCAGTTACGGCCAGGTGGAGAGCGCGTACGGCAGCGGGGAATTCATCAAAATGTTCGGCCAATTCAAAGATGATGAGCGCATTGTGACGGCGCACATTCAAAACCGCGACGCCATCATCGGCGTCATCAAAACATTCCTCGGAAAAGGAAATTAGCTCCGGCATTTCGTCGGAGTTTTTTAATCCATGCGAAATTACCTGCCCGCCATAGCCATTTATGTTGTTTTTTTTGGATAAAAATCTTAATCTGACTTAAGATACTTTATAATCATCAAGACACAAAAAGGCGATGGCAGGCGGGCGAAAAAATACCTGCCCGCCATAGCCATTTATGTTGTTTTTTTTGGATAAAAATCTTAATCTGACTTAAGATACTTTATAATCATCAAGACACAAAAAGGCGATGGCAGGCGGGCGAAAGTACGAAATTTGAACTTGGGGATGTCGGGAATCCCGAAGTCGTGACTATTGGATTCCCGACATCCGGTAGTTTTTGTACTTTCGCATGAGCGGTTGCTTTTTTAGCCGAAAGCGGATATTATATAGCTAATGGATAATCATAGTGAAAGTACAAAACCCGCCTCCATCGCGAGCTCCGGCCCGGCCTCGCCGAGGCGAGGCGAGGCGAGCGAGGCGAGGCGCGTCATTTTTGACGTAAAATTAAACACGCTTATGAAAGTTGCGGGCGTGATTTTATTTGTCGGGCTTCTGTATTATCTCCGCGACCTGCTGGTGATTCTTTTGGCGGCGCTGCTTTTGGCCGCGATCATCAATCCTTTAGCCGATTGGTTTGAACACCGGCGCATCCACCGGGGACTGGCGGTAATGATTATATATATAGTTCTCCTGGCTGCCCTGGGCCTGATTGTGGTGGTTCTTGTTCCGCCGATTGTGGCGGAGTTTTCCGACTTTTCCCGCAATTTTCCGGCGCATCTGCAAGGCTTAAAAACCACTTATGCCAATTTTTTATCAACCACCTCGGAGTTGGGATTGGCTGACGAGACTATTCAGGGAATTGGTGATTTGGGCAACACGGTGGGCAGGGGAGTCGCCGGATTTTTTGCGACCGTCGCCTCGGTGGTCGGCAGTTTTGTTTCGGCAATTTTAATTTTGGTGTTCGCGTTTTATTTGGTAGTTGAAAAGGGCAATCTTAAAGACATGGTTTCTTTTGCCGTGCCGGTAAAATATCATGCCTCTCTCGCGAGCTATTTTAATCAAATTAGCGACAAAATTTCTTCCTGGGTTCGCGGTCAGCTTTTGATAGGGCTGATTATGGGCGTGATGGTTTACGCGGGTCTTTCCATTTTAGGGGTAAAGTACGCGCTTATTATCGGTCTTTTGGCGGCGTTTTTAGAATTTATTCCTTATATTGGACCAATCATTAGCGCGGTTCCGGCGATAATTTTGGGGCTTACTGATTCTCCGGTCAAAGCCGTTTCTGTGGTTGTTTTGTTTTGGGTGGCCAACAGAATTGAAAATGATATTTTGATTCCAAAAATAATGAAACACGCGACGGGCCTAAATCCGGTAATCACCCTAATTGCCGTTGCCGTTGGTTTTAAATTGGGCGGTGTTTTGGGAATTATCCTGGCCGTACCGACGGCGATATCTCTCGGCGTTTTAATTAAAGATTATTTGGAGCGTCGGGCTCTGAATTAATCTAATCATCAAAGCATCGAAACATCGGAACATCAAAGCATCAAAGCATAGAAACATAGAAACAAAATTGTTTATATGCTTAGGCGCGAAGCGCCGTATGCTTAGATGCTTCGTGGTTTAGGCCACGCCAAAATTTTGCTTTGCAAAACTTAGGCGGGCAAGCCGCAAGGCCGTATGCTTCTATGCTTAGTCGCGATTTTGATGATTTTATCATTTATCATCGGAACTTTATTTTTTCTGGGGATGGAGACGCTCGTTTTACGTCCCTTTTGGTATTTATACGGCGCCGCGTTTTTTTTAATTCTGGCCGCCATTTCGGCCGCTCTTGAACAAAAGAATTTAACATCAAAAGATTTTTTCCGCGCGGCGGCCGTCTTCAGCTTGTTTTTTATAAGTACGGCCGCGGTGGTTTTTTATTTTGAAAATTCGGTCAGTCGGCAGATTTTGATTATTGCTTCGTCTCTGGCATACGGGATACGCCTCGCCAAAACCGATGTTGCCGATAAAAAAATGATCATCAATTTTTTATTTATCATTTTTTTCGCGTTTCTTTTTTCAGCCGCGCTTTTTGGCCTGGATTTATTTTTTGCCGTTCCGACCGTTTATTTATCCGGCGCCGCTTTTATTCTCGGACTGCTCGCGATTTTTGAACTGGCGGGAACGCTCAGTGTCTCTAAGTCCCCGCTAAACGTGGCGGGAACGCCCAGCGTCCCCATAGCCGCGCTAAGCGTGGCGGCCGGGACGGGCGACGCCAATCCGGCACTCGGCGTTTTTGGCGCGATTTTTTTTAGTGAATTATTTTTTGCGATGACGATGCTGCCGAATTATTTTTATCTTGGCGCCGCCGCGTCGGCAGTTTATATTTTTCTTTTCGGCGAAATATTTTATGTCAGGCATTTCGCGCCGCGGGCGGAGATAAAATTGTCCGCTTTCTCGTTAATTTTATTGTTAATGCTGTTTTTAACGGCTAAATGGATTTGATTTACATCTGACAATTGACATCTGACAGTTGACAATTTTTTTCAAGTTAATTGTTAAATGTCAGGCGTCAAATGTTAAATACTATGTTTAAATTAGATAAAAAAGGATTATTTTTGACCGTTGCCGTTGTTATATTAGCATTGCTTTCGGGCGCCATCGGCGGAATTTTTATCCAGAATTTCATTTCGGCGGGGGGCGGCGGGTTTTCTTACGCGCTGCAACGGGTGGTCTGGCGCATGCCCTCGGAAGATATCAGCCGATTGTCGCCCCAGCTAATTCCTTCGGTTGTCAAGCTTTACCGTCCGGCCGTTTCCAATAATCTCGGGGCTGACATCCGCAATTCTTATTTTTCCGACGATTTGGCCGGGGCGGCGTTGGTTTTGACTGCCGACGGATGGCTGGTGACTTTTAATTCCGGTTCGGATTTTTTTGCTTTGCGGGCGTTGGCTTACAATCGGGAGGGATATAAGATAGAAAAAGTTGTCCGCGACGGATTTTCGCATCTGGTTTTTTTGAAAATTCCGGCCGAAAATCTGACGCCGGCCAGGTTTGGGGACGATCGCGAGCCGGCCTCGGGTGATTATCTTTTTTTACCCGATGACGACGATAATCTTTTGGCCACTTCTTTGGTCACGCAGTATTCTTATTCCGAAAATCGCGGCGATCTCGTCCGTTTTTCCGATGTCTTAAATCGCCGGCTCGCTCTTCGGGATTCATTTAAAAAAAATCTGGTTGGCATGCCGATTTTTAATATCAACGGGGAGGCGGTCGGAATTTTTGAGGGCAACGGAAATTACGGGGTCCCGCTGGAAGTTATCAAGCCGATCCTTTCGTCGTTTTTAAAAAGCGGGACCATCGTTCGTCCGGGACTCGGCGTGTATTATGCCAATCTCTCGCTTTTAAAAAATCAGGCCTTATGGAAAAATCAAAAGTCGCCCAATGGAGCGTTAATCTGGCGGAGCGGCGAGATTCCTTTTGCGTCAAAAAGCGCGGGACGGACCGCGGGTTTGCGGTTGGGCGATATCATCATCAAGGTGGAATCGGATAATCTTAATGCCCGCCACGATTTGGCCGAGATGATCTCGGAGTACGAAATCGGCACCACGGTTAACTTGACCGTTATCCGCGACGGACAGGAAATAAGGGTGCCGGTGACGCTCAAATAGGCATTAAAGCATAGAAGCATCGAAACATCAAAACATCGAAGCATCGAAACATCAAAACATCGAAGCATCGAAACATCGAAACATCGAAGCAAAAAAGCAATAAAACAAAATTGCTTCGTTGCTTAGGCGCCGAAGCGCCGTATGCTTTGATGCTTCGTGGCTTAGGCCGCGAGGCCGTATGCTTCTATGGCTATAAATTATAAAACCCCGCGCGATGTCGGGGTTGTTTTGTTATTAGAGAAGATTTTCCGGATTCAGACACGCGAGCTCCGGCAGGACGAAACGGCCGTCCTTGCGGACCAGGATATCATCAAACCAGATTTCGCCGCCGCCGTATTCCGGCGTTTGGATGCAGACCATATCCCAGTGGATTTGTGATTTGTTGCCGTTGGGCGCTTCAGGGTAGCATATTCCGGGCGTAAAGTGGAAAGAGCCGGCGATTTTTTCATCAAAGAGGATGTTTAGCATCGGCTTGATGATGTAGGGATGGAGGCCGATGGCAAACTCGCCAATGTAACGGGCGTTGGCGTCGCGGTCCAGAATCTCCAGCATTTCTTTTTCGGAACCCTGTTCGCAACTTGCGCTGATGATCTTCCCGTCCTGAAACCCGAGACGGACGCCGCTAAAACGTTTGGATTCGTAAATTGTCGGCGCGGTAAATGAGACAAAGCCATCCACTGACTCGCGGACCGGGGCGGTAAAGACTTCGCCGTCGGGAATATTCATCTTACCGTCGCATTTTACAGCCGGAATTCCCTTGATGGAGAAATAGAGGTCCGTACCCGGACCGGCAATGCGTACCCGGTCGGTTTTTTGCATCAGCCTTACCAGTGCATCCATAGCCTGTGACATCTTGGCATAATCCAGAAGGCAGACTTTGAAGTAAAAATCTTCAAACGCTTCGTTGGACATGGCGGCGGCCTGCGCCATTCCCGGAGTGGGGCAGCGGAGAACGCACCACCTGGTGTGGTTTACCCGATATTCCGATGATGGCTCGGAGATACTGGAAATAAGCCGGGATTTGGTCGGTGAAACATCCGCGCCGGAGAATTGGTTTTCCGGAGCGGCAAAGGTAATGAAAGCCTGCATTTCTTTTATCATTGCCAGAGCGTGTTCTTCTTCAAGCTTGAGTTGCGCTTCGGTTACGCCCATCGCGAAGGCGCGGGAAACGGCCGCGTCAGTGAGCTTGTAAAAAGGCAGACCGCCCGCGGCGTAAGCGGCTTCAATCAGCGCCGCCGCCAGAGGGTAGGAAGGCGTTTCGCGCGCCCAAATGAGAATCTTTTCGCCAGGCTTGAGGCAGACCGAATTAGTGATCAGATTATACGCCAGTTGTTTGACTCTCGGGTCCATCGCTGCCTCCTCGGTTGAAGTTAAAGGTACTACGGGCATATCTTTTCATAATTAATCCGATTTGTCAAGCACTGGACAAAAGCGCTAAAAGATGATATAATACGTAGGTAAGGCAATTAAATTCCGCGTAGTTCCGCGATTTTAGCGAGTCTAAATTCCGCGTAGTTCCGCGATTTATTCATATGGAGGAACAAACAAATCCGACCCCGCCGCCCGCGTCGTCGCACGACAAGGACGCCGAAGATAATAAAGTTATTGCCGCCATTGGCTATGTTTGGATACTGTGTCTGATTCCGCTTTTTGGCAAAAAGGGGAGTAAATTCGCGCAATTTCACGCCAAACAGGGGCTGGTTCTTTTAGTCGGCTGGTTTTTGCTTTGGGTGGTCGGCTGGATTCCGGTTTTGGGCTGGCTGGTAATGATGGCGGGAAGTATCACAATTCTTGTTTTGTCGGTGCTGGGCATCTTAAACGCGCTGCAGGGAAAATATTGGGAAATGCCGGTTTTGGGCGAATACGCAAAAAAGATAAATATATAATTCCATACGAAAGTACGAAATTTTACGAAAGGTACGAAATACGAAAATTTTTTGTATTCGTATTGAGGCCGGCTAAAGCCGGGCTATTATAATTAGTATATTACCCGGCTTTAGCCGGCGAATAAATTATGTCTAAAAGATATTTAATTATTCCGATAGTTTTTGGCGCGTTAATTTTTTTAGGCGCGGGATGCGCCAAAGAGGTGGCGGTTGATCCGAATCAAGAGGCGGCGTCTTGGAAAGAACAAGCCGCGGCAATTCTGTCGTATAAAGATAAAGTACAAGATTTACAGGAAAAATTATTGGAAGCTAAAGTAAAATTTGGACTCTTAGACTCTTCCGAGGTGCGGGAAGTACTGACGGGTTCAGAAAAAAATAAATTTTATTTTATTATACCGCAGGTAAAGAATTCCAACGTCGGAGAGAGAATAGAGGTATATGACGCGACCAACGATCGGCAATATAAAGAATTCGGAGAGCCGGCAATAGATAAGAATGTCTCAATTTTGTATCAGGAGGCACTTCCGGATGGCGGACAATTTAGGCTGGTTGGATTTGATGGAAAAAAACTGGTTTTTGAACAAACCGGTATTGAAGATTCGCCGGGTCCATGCTATTCCATGTGGCTAAGTTCCGGTCTAAAATATATAGATTTAGACGCCGCTAAGCCGGTAAAAAGAGATTATTCTATCTCCGTAGAAAAGAAAAGGGCGGTTGAGGCCGAAGTTAAACAGTGCGAAGATAATTTTGTGTATTAATTTTTTATTAGCGCAAGACAATGAAAGAATTAATTAAAAATTTAGAGGAGCTAAAGTCCAAAATCTCCGCAAACTGGAGGTTACTTTGACTTGGATAGAACCGAGTCAAAAATAAAAGCGTTGGAGTACGAATCAAATCAGCCCGATTTTTGGCAGGACCAAAATCACGCGAAAGAGATTTCGCAAAAACTATCGTCGCTCCGCGAGGAAGTAAAAAAATGGAAGGACATCGGCGCCGAAGTGTCCGATTTGATTGATTTGGTTGGCGAAGCCGAAAAAGAGAATGACACCTCGTTTGAGGAAGAGGCAAAAAAACATTTTGAAGAACTCAAGGCGCGTTTCAGCGAACTTGAGTTTTTTGTTTTGTTTTCCGGGAAATACGATAAAAATAACGTTATTATGGCCATTCATGCCGGAACCGGCGGAACGGACGCCCAGGACTGGGCCGAGATGCTTCTTCGGATGTATTTGCGGTTTTGTGACCGGCATAGTTTGGAGGCGCGAATTATCGACGAAAGTAAGGGTGGCGAGGCGGGCATTAAAAGCGTGACGCTGGATATCCGCGGACCTTACGCGTATGGTTGGTTGCGCTCCGAAGCGGGGGTTCATCGGCTGGTCAGAATTTCGCCATTTGACGCGGAAAAAATGCGGCACACCTCTTTCGCGCTCACGGAAGTTTTGCCGGAATTGGGCGAGCTTGTTGAAATTAAAATTGATCCGAAAGATTTGCGGGTGGACACATATTTGTCTTCCGGACACGGCGGGCAGAGCGTGCAGACAACTTATAGCGCGGTCCGCATTACGCATCTCCCGACCGGCGTTGTCGTGACTTGCCAGAATGAGCGTTCACAAAGTCAAAACAAAGAAACGGCGATGAAAGTTTTACGCGCGCGATTGCATAAAATTTATGAGACCGAGCGGGAAGGAGAAAAGAAAAAACTTCGCGGCGAATATAAGTCCGCCGAGTGGGGAAATCAGGCGCGCTCGTATGTTTTGCAGCCGTATCAATTGGTTAAAGACCATCGGACAAAATACGAAAGTGCTGATGTTGAGAGCGTGCTGGATGGAAAAATTGATGAGTTTGTGGAATCATATTTAAAAAATTCAAAATCCAAAATTACAAATTCCAAATAAATCTCAAATTACAATTTCAAAATACAAAACTTTTGGATTTTAGATTTTGGTTATTGTAATTTATTTGGACCTGCCCGCCAATTGCCGTTAAGTAGCTTGGATTGAAAGTTCAATCGTTATTGAGATTAAGCGTTTCTTGAATACTCAATTTGCAAAAGGCGTAGGCAGGCGGGGCTTGTAATTTTGAATTTGTAATTTTAATTTATGTATTTAACCACCAATATTAAAGAAGCAATCGCAACCCTCAAAAAGGGGGGAGTTGTCGTGTACCCAACGGACACGGCCTACGGTTTAGGGGCTAAGTTCAGCGACAAATCCGCGGCAAAGAGGATTTATAAAATTAAAGATCGGCCGGGAGGAAAACCGCTGCCGGTGATTATTGGAAGTCTTGCGATGGCGAAAAGGTTTTTTAGATTTTCGGCGCGGGAACTCACGCTCGCCAAAAAATATTGGCCCGGTCCGCTGTCGCTCCTTTTGGAGCGACAAATCCGAAATTCGAAACACGAAACTCGAAACAAAAAAGGAAATGTTAGATGTCAAATGTCCCAGCCAAAGGCTGGTCCGCCTCTGGCGGAAAATGTCAGGTGTTCTGTAGTTGTTCGCGTTCCGGATTCTAAAATTGCCCGTCAATTATCGCGCGCGGTGGGGGAGCCGATTTTTTCCACTTCCGCCAATCTTTCGGGAAAAGGTGAATGCTATTCGGCAAAAGAAGTCGTCAAACAATTTCGTAATCGTAAAAATTTTCCGGATTTAATTTTTGACGGCGCCCGTCTTAGAAAGAAGAAGCCCTCTACCATCATCAGGGTTATTGGTGATAAAATTGAGGTGTTGCGTAAAGGCCCCGTGAGGTTAAATTACAAATTCAAAGCACCAAGCTCCAAATAAATTACAAATCATAAATTTTAAATTTTTAGATTTTGAATATTGGGATTTATTTGGGATTTGGAAATTGGGATTTGTGATTTAAATATATTTTTGTATGTCTTTGCGCGGAGAATTAGAAAATCTTTTTAAAAAATATAATATCCGCCCCACAAAGATACGGGGGCAGAATTTTTTAATTGACGAGGAGGTGCTGGATGAAATTATATCCGCGGCGGAGATTAAATCCACGGAAACAATTTTAGAAATCGGTCCGGGTTTAGGATTTTTAACCGAGCGTTTACTCGCGCGGGCAAAAAAAGTCGTTGCCGTGGAACTTGACGCGCAGCTTTTTAAAATTTTGCGGGAAAAATTTGCCGGCGTAAAAAATTTGGAATTGATAAATGAGGATATTTTAAAGTTTGATTTTAATTTCTTATTTGATAACTCCTCCCGACCTTCGCACTCCTCGCCCACTCGGAGAGCGAGTAATCTAAGGGGAGGGGCGCGAGTTCCCCCTCTTGGCGTAAGAGGGGGAGGGGGGAGTTACAAAATCGTCGCCAATATCCCCTACGAGATAACTTCGCCGATTTTGCAAAAATTTTTAACTTGTGCATATCCTCCGCGGGAGATGACGCTCATGGTGCAAAAAGAAGTGGCCGAACGCATCACAAATCCTAAAAAACGATCGCTTTTAAGTATCTCGGTTTGGCTTTATGGCGAGCCGGAAGTGGTCGCCACGGTGCCGCCGTCCGCTTTTTATCCGGAGCCAGAGGTAACCAGCGCTATCTTGCGGATTAAGGTTAAAAAATTGAGCGCAGAAGACAGGGCAAATAACGAAAAAGCTCTAAAAATAGCCAAAATCGGGTTTATGAGTCCAAGAAAAAAACTGATTAACAATTTATTCGTTGGCCTGGCGATGCCGAAAGAAAATCTCTCTCCGGTTTTTACCGAGCTGGGATTAAACGAGAATATCCGGGCTGAAGAGCTGGAGCCGACCGACTGGTTGCTCCTCTCGGGGGTGCTAAAAAACATCGTTTAGACTTCTTTCACTTGACACTATAATAATGAGGTGCGTTTCATCGGGCGCGCCTTTTTGTTTTGTGATATAATATTATTGTATATATTAAAGGGTTATCCACACCGTGGAAGATATCTCTACGCCAGAAAAAGATAAAAATAAGTCCGGCAAGATCGCGCTTCTTATTGTCGGTATTTTGGCGTTAGGTTTGGGTATGTGGCGGATCGGTTATGGCATTAAAGCGCCATTTATGAGAACTTCAACCGAGGGGCTCGCCATTGAAACCGAAGACCAGAAGAATGAAAAATTGAAACAGACGGATACCGACACGGACGGCCTGAACGATTATGAAGAATTGAACATCTACGAAACTTCGCCGTATCTTAAAGACTCCGACAGCGACGGCATCGACGACAAGACGGAAATAGACAAGGGCGCGGATCCAAATTGTCCGGAGGGAAAAACTTGCAGCGCTCTGGAAAATTTAACTCCTGAAGGCGCTACGACCACGTTGCTCGCGGTTCCGTCCGCATCTGGAGACCTGGTTGTCCCCGGTCCGGTTGACGGAACCACGCTCACCCCGGCAGAGATCAGGGAAGTTCTGCGGCAGGCGGGCGCCTCCGATGACGCCTTAAGTAAAATTTCCGATGAGGAGTTGATAAAAATCTACACGGAAAGTCTAAAGCAGGTGAGCGCGGAGCAGGGGAGTTCCAGTAGTCAGTAGTAAGTAATCTAAATTACAAATCTTTTCGCCGGTTCAATCTTACAGATTGAACCCAACCATTACTTGACTAAATAATCTATGGTTCAGGCACAATGCCCTGAACCAGCGACTAAGAAATTAGACATTAGAAATTAAAAATTATTTTTAATGATTTTCGCCGGTTCAATCTTACAGATTGAACCCAACCATTACTTGACTAAATAATCTATGGTTCAGGCACGATGCCCTGAACCAGCGACTAAGAAATTAGACATTAGAAATTAAAAATTATTTTTAATGCTTAAAAACAGACATTCAATAATTTTTATCCTCATTGGCGTTATCGCGGCCAATGGTCTTTTGGTTGCTCCGCCGGCCAAAGCTCAATGGGTGACTACCAATCCGGATTTAATGGGATTGCTCACGCCGTCCACAATTAAAAAAGATGTTATTGCCCCGAGCTTTACCACCGCGGCGATGATGGCGCTGGTGAACGCCGGAAACTATTTTATGCAAAAGCTGGCCTATGATACCGCCACCTACATCGGTTCCGGCGGCAAGGGCC
>Ga0265296_1003461_pt1 | contig 14611 bp, 6 predicted proteins | sample MunlanPumphouse1_FD_189073 | JGI IMG/M metagenome (GOLD analysis project Ga0265296, IMG submission 189073) | Groundwater microbial communities from a municipal landfill in Southern Ontario, Canada - Pumphouse #1 | ecosystem: Environmental > Aquatic > Deep subsurface > Groundwater | place: Canada... | reverse complement strand
CAAACGGCTCGACGGGAAGCGACTGGTCGGGACGGATATAAAAGGGATGCCTCTCTCGTTCGGGCGGCTGTGAACGCTTGTCGATCCATAGCTCGACCACGGAGCGCATCACGGCTGGATCCTTTATTTCAAAATCTCTCAAGTCAAAGTATCCGCTCTGCCGGTTATACGCGTGCTCGAAATTTTTCATCGTGAGCTCCTCATGCGGTTTCGTGAGTGTGATCTCAACCGCCTTGTCCCAGTCGTAGTGGCTGGGCGTGTAGGAGCCTGCGACCGGCTTGGGATCCACGTCGCGCGTGCCCACGCCCTCGACGCCGTAGGTGGTCGCCGAATCCGGGTACGCGCTCACGCTGTTGTCGGCCACCGCGTCGTGTAGTGCCTGTTTCGCGGACTCGAGCGCGTGCGAGCCGGAGAGCACGCGCTTGGCCTGCTCCTCCACGGAAACCGGCTTGACGCGCGAGTCCTCGTTGAGATCGTACAACCCTTCCTTCGCCGCGTATCCGGTCACGGCCAGCCGCGTTGTCTCGGTCTTCGTGATCTTCTCATGCTCGCTCTTTGGATCCACCTGAAGCGCGTCGCCCTCCAGCACCTCAACCCGCGCGCCTTGGTCAATCACGACGCGCACGTGTCCCGCATGGTACACGCCATGCTTGTCCACCCAACTGCGGAACGTCTCCGACTTCATCTTTCCCGCCTGCACGTCCTGCGGGTACAGCCGCTGGTACGCGGAAGAAATAAACCGCTGCCGCGCCTCGCACTCGCCCTTGCCACGCACGAGCAAATCGGTCATAAGCGAGGAAGCATCGTCGTACGCTCCCTGTTGCTTCAACACGAACCCAAGCACCTCTGCGCGATGTGCGCCCCTCTCCTTCATCTTCATCGCCTTCGCCAAGATCTCCTCAAACTTTTTCCGCGCCGCGTCGGCGTCCTTCTGCGAAACGCCCGCGGCCTCGCGCTCCTGCTCGAGATAAAATGTCGCCAGGTCGATGGGGACGGGCTCGCCGGATTCTATTTCCTTCTTGTACCGCTCCAAAAGTTCCTTTGCCTGTTTTTCCGAATCCTTGCCGCCCACAGCCTTCTCCACCGCACGCGGAACATTGGAGGCGACGATGCCAATTTCATCCAGCACCGGATACGCGGCCATGTGTGCGACCGCCAAAACCTTCAAGAGTCGCGAAAACCGACCGTAATTCCATTCGGAACGGGCGTGTTCTTTCGTGAAGACATTTAGTCCGCGTTTGGGAGACGACTCGGGTTCATGCGGTGTTTCCGGCGGACGGCGAAGTGGCCACATATGCAGGCATGATATCAGAAAACCGACTTTGCACGAGCGGACGGTGCGTTGACGATAAGCGGGTGCGTTGATAGTGTTTCGGCGGAGGTGGCGGATGTCCTTGCGTCTACAGCAACTTCGGAAGGGCCTTCGTCGGCAGACCCTGACACGGGACGACGATAAGCTGGGCTGGCTGAACCACGCGAGTTTCACGCTCTACGAGAGCAACGGCTACGACGAATGGGAGGAGATGATGAACATGCTCGCGCGGCGGATGGCCAGAGCGCGAGGCGTCGACATCGTCGAGGCGTGGTTCAGTGTCGCGCGCGTGCTCGCCGCATCAGTGCCGGATCCGGAAGACATGCTGATCGGCATCATTCTCGCGTCGATTGCCTGGAACTCGGGATTGCGCTACGAGGAACCGAGCACGTACGCCAAACTGTTTGGTCTGTTGACGGCCGTGTGCCCCAAGTCGGAACCAGACGTGTTCTACTTCATTCTCTGCCGGATGGAAGACGTGGAGGCCGCCCTCGCGCAGCCGCTCGAAGACGACTCGATTATCCCGCCGGAAATGCTCGCCGATCCCTTCGTGGTCGTCGATGCTTCGAACCTGCTCTGGGGTGTCGTCGTCGACCTGGAGAATTCGGCCAAGTCGGCGCAGATCGAATTCGACGATGAACAGATTGATCGATGCATCGAGTACGGAGGCCACTACCTGTGGGCCGCCTACCACGCCCGACGCGCTGGGGTGGATCGCGAAGAGCTCACCGATTTCGTCACTGCGTTCATCGAGGATTGGTTCGGCCTCATGAGCGATCTGGTGCGACGCGACGCGCTCGCTTCCGGCGTCCTGGACGCCCTGATCCTGTGCGATGCCACCCCGAAACAGCTCACCGAGGAAAGCCCCGACCTCGTGGCCACCTGGCGCCGCCACCACGCAGGCGATCTCCCCCTCAAGCAGTATCTAAACCAAATCTTCTCGGCGGTCGAGCAAAACGCTTGACCGTTTTTTTGTGCGACAAAAACCCTTTTTCTTAGTTGAGGCTGTCCCAAAACTCGATGAGATTTGGGACAACTCCTAGTTGGCGAAGCTTACGAACCCATCTTGCTTAAGCACCACGCGCCGATATTCCGTTGCAGATTTTGAGTAGCGCTTCTGGGATTCGATCGCAATCACGTTGAGGCCCCGTTCAAGGGCGACCTCCACTTCAAACGTCCCGTCTTGTGAGAGCAGGACAGACATGCCATTGATCGTTACCCGCGCTCCTTCTTCTGCGTGACCTGATACAGTGACGCGCGCCTCCGCGGTCAAAAATCCATCAGATGGTTCAAAGACAAGCAGATCTGGTGGAGAGACGATGGCGCGTATTTGGTAGCCCATGTAGGAAGCGACGCTCAAGGCGATGGCGGCGACCAAGAAGATTTTGACGAATCGACTCGCGACCAAAAATTGCCAACCGCTTGCGCGACGTCGTGGAAGTCGTGCGTTTTTCATGAAGTCACACGTTCCACACTCGCTCTCAAATTGTTCCAAAAAGTAATCCGCGTCCGCGCCCAGCGCCCGAACATATGTTTTCAAGTAATTCCTCACGTACACAGGAGCAGGAAGTTTTCCGAACTCGCCATTTTCCAAGGCAACGAGAAACGACTTGCGGATTTTGGTTTGGGCCGCGACTTCCGACAGGGTGAGGTTGGCAGAAAGCCGAATTGCCTTGAGCTTTGCTCCCAAGGTTTCTTGATAATCAAATTTGCGGATGACAAATGCCATATCATTGACTGCGTAATCGGCGAATTACGAATTTGTACGAATAGAGAACTCATTGTGGGTTGACACAGGGGAGGAAACTCGCTATGGGTTCATACGAATAGAGCTTACCGTTGTTCTTCATCTGTTTCAATGTCTTCGCCTTTTGCGGCCTGCACCCAGTTTTCATCAACAGCGTCTTCCCAAGATTGGAGGTTGGAAGTTGCCCGCCCGAACGACCGTTCGACGGTCGGGCGGGGAAGTTGGAGGTTGGAAGGATCGGGGGTATTTTCGTAGGCTTCATCGTAATCATCTTGTGCCGTCGGCATTGCTTGCTTCACGTTTCCACCAGGTGGCCACTCATCCACCAGAATCTCACGCGGCTTTGCTCCTGACCCTGGACCAATGACGCCCGCGAGCTCCATGAGATCCATCACCCGAGCGGCGCGAGCATACCCAAGACGCAAGCGGCGTTGTAAGTACGATGTTGATGCTTTGCCTGATTGTAAGACGATGGCTATCGCTTCGGCGAGCACAGGGTCGGAATCATCGGATTCATCAAACACTGTTCCAGCTTTGGTGATCTCGGTGATCGCCATGTTGTAATCAGGTTCTCCTTTGCGGCGCAGAAAGGAAACGATGCGTTCAATTTCACTGATCGAGACCAGAGCGCCTTGCAGACGTTTTGGTTTGGCGACTTCGGCTGATGTGAAGAGCATGTCTCCGCGTCCCAGAAGTTTCTCTGCGCCCGATTGATCCAAAATGGTGCGTGAGTCTGTCTGTGAGGCAACGGCAAAGGCGATACGTCCAGGGACGTTGGCTTTGATGAGGCCGGTGATGACGTCAACGCTCGGACGTTGGGTAGCAAGCACGAGGTGAATCCCAACGGCGCGCGCCATCTGGGCAATGCGCACAATGGTGGCTTCCACCTCACGCCCGCTGGCGGACATGAGGTCGGCAAGCTCATCAATCACCACCACAATTTTTGGCATGCGTTCCTGCGCTCGCGCGTTGTAACCTGCGATGTCGCGCGCACCAAACTTTGACAGCATGTCCAGACGGCGTTCCATTTCTCGCACCGTCCATTTGAGAGCATTCACCGTGTCGTCCACGTTGGTAATAGGGGGCACGAGCAGATGTGGAATCCCATTGTAGATGGTGAGCTCCACGCGCTTGGGGTCAATCAAGATCAACTTCAAATCATCTGGCCCGTTTTGGTAGAGCCAGGAAATGATCATCGTGTTTAAGCACACGCTCTTTCCAGATCCTGTTGCGCCAGCCACTAACAGGTGAGGCATTTTTTCAAGAGCGATCGTAAGCGTGTCGCCTGACACGTCTTTGCCAAGAGGAATGGAGAGTTCCGAAGAACGTCCTTTGAAGCCCTGACTTTCCATCACGTCACGCAAGGTAACGGTCGCAACTTTTGTGTTTGGCACCTCAATCCCAACCAGCGACTGGCCTGGAATGGGAGCCTCCATACGGATCGGGTGAGCGGCGAGCGCGAGGGCAAGGTCATTTTGTAAACTCACAATGCGTGCGAGTTTGATTCCCTGGGAAGGACGCAGAGTGTACTGGGTGACTGCAGGACCCACGGAGGTCTTGCCCATCTCCACATCAATGCCAAACTCCCGAAATGTTTTTTCGATGATCTCTTTGTTGCGCTCGATGTCGCCAGGTTGAGCTTTGGTCGCCGAGCGTTCAAGCAGGCTCATGGGAATGGCAATCTCGCGACGTTGCGTTGAGATGAGCGCGACTTCCTCGTGTCTTTTTTCTTTGACCAGTGAATGGTGAAACGGTTCTGCTGATTCTGCTTCTTTTTCTTCCGACGGTTCTTCGAATAAGTCTTCATCTTCGTCCTCTACGACCTCTACGGCTTCTACGGCCTGCTGTTTCTCCCGATGCAACATCGCCCCAAACCATCCTGTGAGATGCGAGTGCACGCCAAAAAGATTTCGCAGTGACGTGTTGAAAATGAGCATAACAGACACGAGCAAGACGGCGGCCGTGCTCATGATCGCGCCCCAGTAGCCGACAAAGTTTGGAAGGAGAATCGCCAAGAATTGTCCGAGGTAGCCGCCGGCAAGGGTTAGGTCAGTAGTGAAAGGTTCTGGATGATTCACGAGCAGGAGGTTCAGCATGGCATTGAAGGAGAGAAAGAAAAATAAGAGACCCAGATAATTCCACGAGGAAAGTGTCCCTCGTTCAGGATAGCTCAATGAGGCGCCCATGATGATCAGAACAAGCGGGATCAAAAATCGATCAATGCCAAAAAAAGTTGAGAGCAGGTCGTGAATCCACACGCCCAAGTTTCCAGCGATCTGAAAGAAGGATAAAAAAATGAGCGCCGAGGCGGCGAGCAGGAAGACCACAAAAATTCCCCGCTTCGTTTCAGGGTTCATTTTAATGCCGAAAATCCTATCCTGTGACTTGCTTCCAAAACCCTTTTTTCGTCGAGCCATAATGAAAACATTTTAGCACGAAAGGCTGGGTTGACAGAAATGGTGTTCGCTGGTAGTTTTTGTTGTTTCTTGGCGGGATGTCGAATGTCTGCTGGGGACGTATAATGGATGTGGAGGTTCTCCATTTGAGAATGATGAGCAAGACTCGTCGCTTCAGATGGGAATCGCAAAACACATCCCATTGAGAGATGTGCATCGCGTGGTGGACGGAGGGGGAATCGAACCCCAGAAACTTAGGTGACTAACCAAGTCGCAGGACCACCCGCAACCCCGCCCTCACAATCCACCGCCGCTATTTTAACAGAAAAGAACTCCCCGGAGGGAGTTCTGGAAGTCCGTGCAGGTTTTGGTTCCGGACTTGGCTAGTCACCACTGAAAGCGTAGTTCATATCAGGATTGATGTCAAGAATTGCGCGAAGGAAATTTATACACAGTCTTCCATCTGAAAGGATGAGCAAACTCGTCACTTCAGATGGGAGTCAAACAGATTTCCACCGTTCTGGCTCGGGAGCCAGGTTCCATGGAGAAGGCATGAAAACCGTTCTCAACAAGCTCGCTGGCAGTGCGATTCTGTTCTTTCATCTGCTTCCCCTCGGAGTCTTGTTCACCCTTCCATTCATTGGGATCCCTGTGGTGTTCATGGCTTTGGTCGCCTTCAGAGACATGCTCAACATTGAGATTGCAGGATATTTCTGGATCGTCGCATTCTCCACAGTGTTCTGGGGAGCAGTGTTCTACAAGTTCATTCCAAGCTGGACGCATTTGCTTGGCCTTTACGCCTGGAGGGTCATAAGGATCGCGAATGACCAGCTTGGGAATGATGAGCTGTTGCGCTCTCTGGCACAGGAGTACGCGATTGAGAAATGGATGAAACGAGCAGGACTCGAAACCTGATCCGTCACGCATCGACGACTGTCGAGTTCAGCTCGACTAAGGGGCTGTCCGCTACGCAACAGGACAGCCACCCATCTGAGAGGATGAGTAACGCTCGTCGCTTCAGATGGGGCAACCCAATCACACAAACTTGAGGAGACTCTTTTCATGACAACTATTCCAATGCCTGTTGTGGCAACCTGCTGTCAGTGCAGGAGTACATATCCGGTCAAGGCTATCATGAGCCTGCCAGGCGGCAATATTCCTCTGCTCGTCGTCCTTCCGGATGTGAGCCGTGTCGAGGATGCACTCGCGGGCGCCACCTGTCAGGTGTGCCTCAACAAAACAGGCTCGCAGGAACGCGGACTCTTTGCAGTGCTCACGCGACTGGGATGCACAGAGGTTCAGGCGAGAGCTAGTCGGCTCGTCCTTCCGACTCGTCACTCGTGCGCCAGCCTCACAGTAGACTTGCGTGCACTCGCAGTTGGGAAAGAAACTCCCCATGGTCCAAGCATGGCGGGTGCGCGCGTGGTTCTGCCTTCGGCCGTAGACCTACGGGCGAGGCTGGAGATGCCACGGCGTGGCGCTGTTCGTCCAGTGCCTGCACGCGAGCCAATGATCGACGACAAGCCGCGTATCATGAGGGCGCTACAGCCTCCGGATCAGCGTGAACCAGAACCCAAGGTTGAGCCACTCAAGGTTGGGCTCGATGCGAGGTCTATTGCGGCGTTGGAAGCCGCACGTCCGGCCGCGCGCGTGCGTGACGAAGCTAAGAGGCGTTCGCGCCTTGGCAAGTTCGGCGCTCGTATGAAGAAGCTCAAGCATCTGCTCCTGTTTGTTCGTGAGCATGCCGCCCTTGGCGATGTGGACAGGGAGATAGAGGAGTACAAAAAAATCCTCATCGAGGCCATCGACTTCGATCCCAAGCAGAGGGGGAGGCAAGGACTCCTGTCGCGTTTGGGTACTTCCGAGGTTGAGCTTGAAGAACTGCGCATCGAGTTCTTTACAACGCACACGATCGTCCCAAAGAAGGACGGTGGTGAGGGTGGAGGGGAAGACGGCTCTCAAGTCGTTCAACGTGAACCCATGGGTCACGTGAAGGGAGTCAGGCTAGCGCAGAGCGAGATCAACCCGTTTCCAAACGGTTGCCGCCCGAGGCACTTTGACGGCAAGTGCAACGAGGGACGACAGGTTGCCCTGCTTCCAGTTATGGTCGTGCAAGCAAAGTCCTCGCTTCCGATTCCCAACGCACCGCTCTGTGAGCCGGAAGATCCGTATCCAAAGATCGTCTATCCGCAAGGTGGACGTTACGGGGACGACTACACAGTCAAGGGAAGTCGGCGGAAGCCAAAGCCCGATCGGATTATGGGGAAGGCGAAGGTCGCGCTGTTGGTCTGGTCTGCAGACCACATCGAGTCGATCGTTTCCTGCACCAACGATCCTGTCGGTGGTGTGGTGCAGAGCACCGAGATCCCGCTGGTTGACCTCATGTGTCTCTACCTTGAGCCCTACCTTGAGGACGAGGAGCAGATCGTGAACGTGTCAGCTGAAGCACAGCCAGTTCCTTCAACAGAAGTTCAACCTCACACAGAGGTCTGACGCTCGGGTTCAGTCCTTGAACCCGCTTTTTCATCTATTCATGAATCGTTCATGAATAGATGAGATAGGCTCAATCTTGATTCTTTACAAAAAACACATTACCATTTGCGTGTTAAGCCTCTCGTCTTTCTTAGGCTGCGAAGTGGGGTACGAAATTGCTGAATCAAAATCGCGAGCATAGGTCGTTCGCCGAAAGGTTGAGCGACCAAAATCTCTCTCCTCATGCTCAAACCTTCTGATGCCGCTTTCGTCGTGGCCGTGCTTTGCAGCCTTAGGTAGAAGAGGGTTTTTTATTTATCCACTTTACAGTGCTTGACGGGCTAAAGGGTGCATGTTACTGTCTGCCTGCATTTACTCAAGCTTCGCTCAATTTAGCGAAACTTGACAGACCTCCCACCTCGTATACGGCCGCATTGTCAACCGGGTAGGAGCACTTTCTAAGAGAATTTTCTGACTCCATCGGGCTCGCCCGTGATGATCGGAATAACCAATTCATTCTCTGATGGTGCTAAACCCCCTCATGAACCAATTTTAAGTTGCTTTCCCTTACACGGAAGCGATTTTTTGTTTCCTCGTCCAACTTCCCCGCCCGACCGTCGAACGGTCGTTCGGGCGGGCAATTTCCAACATCTAACTTCCACTCGTTATGCCCATTTACCGCCGTACACCTGTTAAGACTCGCGAGCGCAAAACATTCGGCAACGCTGTCCATGACGCCATGGACGTGCCCGATCTCATTGAAGTCCAGCGTCGTTCGTATCGCTGGTTTTGTGAGGAAGGAATTCGCGATCTTTTTGAGGAGATCTCGCCGATCACCGATTTTATCGGCCGTGATTTACAACTCTTCTTTGACGACTATTATTTAGACGAACCCAAGTTCGACGAGAAAACGTCTCGCATGAAGAACGTCACGTTTGAGGCGCCGTTGCGCGTCAAGACGCGACTAGTGAACTTGCGCACCAAGGACGTTAAAGAACAGGAAATTTATTTGGGCGACCTGCCATTGATGACTCCGCGTGGCACGTTTGTCATCAACGGGGTGGAGCGCGTGATTGTTTCTCAATTGGTACGCTCGGCCGGCGCGTTTTTTACGGCGGACGTTTATCGTGGGCGCCGTTACTATGGCGCTAAGATCATTCCTAATCGTGGAGCGTGGCTCGAGTTTGAAACAGATGCGAAGAATGTCATCTGGGTGAAGATCGATCGCAAACGCAAAGTGGCGGTGACGGCGCTCCTGCGAGCGTTTGGTGTGGCACAGGACGAGGCGATCATGGCCTTGTTTGCCGATGTCGACGTGCATCCCACAAACCATTACATTGAATCAACATTGAATAAAGATGTTTCCAAAACCGAGGATGAGGGACTTATCGAAGTGTACAAGCGTATTCGTCCAGGAGACCGCGCTACGGCTGATAACGCAAAGAGTCTCATCCACTCGATGTTCTTTAATTTTGATCGTTACGATTTGGGCAAAGTCGGTCGTTACAAGTTCAATTTGCGTTTCGATGTAGATGTGACTCCAGAGGTCGTCGCAAAGGAAGAAAACCGTATTCTCACCTCCGATGACCTTGTGAAAATTATTCGCGAGGTGATTCGTTTGAACATCAACCAAGAAGAACCAGATGACGTAGATCACCTCGGCAACCGTCGTGTGCGCGCTGTTGGAGAACTCATCCAAGGTCGCTTCCGTGTGGGGCTCGCTCGCATGGAGCGCATTGTGCGCGACCGTATGTCGACACGCGATATCGAAACCTTGACTCCTGGGCGTCTCATCAACGCGCGTCCTGTGATTGGCGCCGTGCGTGAGTTCTTCATGTCCTCGCAACTCTCGCAGTTCATGGATCAAACAAATCCTCTAGCTGAACTCGAGCACAAGCGGCGACTCTCTGCGATGGGACCTGGCGGACTCTCTCGCGAGCGCGCTGGATTTGAAGTGCGCGATGTGCACCCAACGCACTATGGACGCATTTGTCCGATCGCCACGCCAGAAGGACCTAACATTGGACTGATTGGTCACTTGGCTTCCTACGCCATCATCAACGATTATGGTTTTATCGAGACGCCATATCGTAAAGTCGTGAAAGAGGAAAAAGACGGCAAGGTGCTTGCCAGGGTGACTGACGAGATAGAGTACGTCAACGCGTTTAAGGAAGAGCGTTCCGTGACCGTGCCGGCGACGATTCCTATTGATGAAAAAGGATACTTCGTCGAAGCGTTTGTGGGCGCTCGAAAGTTTGGTGAGCCAAAAGTTGTCGTGCAAAGCGAGGTGGACTATATGGACGTCTCCTCAAAGCAGATCGTGTCAATCGGTACGGCGCTCATTCCGTTTTTGGAACACGACGATGCCACGCGCGCGCTCATGGGAACCAACATGCAACGCCAGGCTGTTCCAACGATTAAGCCTGACGCGCCGATTATTGGAACAGGCGCCGAGCGACGCTCTGCGCGTGATTCTGGTCACGTCGTTGTTGCGGAGCAGTCTGGTGAGATTACGCGGGTAGAAGGCGATCTGGTTGAAATTACGGATAAGGACAAAAACGTCCACACGTACGAGCTCAAGAAATTTTTGCGATCGAACGCCTCGACATCCATTAACCAGCGACCCGTTGTGCAAAAGGGATCCAAGATTGTGAAGGGCGATGTCATTGCAGACTCGAGCGCCGTGGATCAAGGGGAGTTGGCGCTCGGCCAAAACTGCTTGGTCGCGTTTATGGCGTGGGATGGATACAACTTTGACGACGCGGTTATTTTTTCAGAACGTCTGGTTCACGATGATCGGTTCACATCCGTTCACATTGAGCACTACACGCTGGATGTGCGTGATACCAAACTTGGCCCTGAAGTCGTGACCTCTGACATTCCAAACGTCTCGGAAGAAAAACTGTTGCATTTGGATTCCGAGGGCGTGATTCGCGTGGGAGCGGAAGTAAAGAGCGGCGATATTCTCGTTGGAAAAATTACGCCCAAAGGTGAGACAGAACTCTCGGCTGAAGAAAAACTTCTGCGCGCGATTTTCGGTGAGAAGGCGCGGGACGTGCGCGATTCCTCAATGTACCTCGAGCATGGTGAGCATGGAAAAGTCGTTGCCGTGACCGTGTTCTCTCGCGAGGAAGGCGACAAGCTTTCTCCTGGCGTCATCAAATCCATTCAGGTGACCATTGCCGACTTGCGCAAGATTCAGGTTGGAGACAAGGTCGCTGGACGGCATGGAAACAAGGGAGTCATCAGCAAAGTCGTTCCTGTTGCCGACATGCCTTTTCTGGAAGACGGCACGCCTGCGGATATCATCCTGACTCCACTTGGCATTGTCTCTCGTATGAACTTGGGACAGATTCTTGAAGTGCACTTGGGGTTGGCGGCAAACGCGCTTGGCTATAATGTCACCACTCCGGTTCTAAACGGTGTCCATGAAGCGGACATTCACGCAGAGCTTGTGCGCGCAGGTCTTCCAGAGTCAGGGCAAGCCACGCTCTACGACGGCCGCTCTGGTGATCCATTTGAAAACAAAATCACCGTTGGGTATATGTACATCTTGAAGCTCTCCCACATGGTGGAAGACAAAATGCACCAGCGATCCATTGGTCCGTATTCCCTCATCACTCAACAGCCGCTTGGAGGGAAAGCGCAGTTTGGTGGACAGCGATTTGGAGAAATGGAAGTGTGGGCGCTTGAGGCGTATGGAGCCGCGCATACCTTGCAAGAAATTCTCACCATCAAATCTGACGATGTGCCAGGACGCTCAAAGGCGTATGAGGCGATCATCAAAGGTGAACCTATTCGCAAGGTCAACATTCCAGAATCCTTCAACGTGCTCGTACGCGAGCTTAAGGGATTGTGCATGGACGTTGAGCTCTTAAAGGAAGGAGAGAAAGTTGATCTCCCCGGCGAAAAGAAGTCAAAGAAATAACGATATGTTTAAGAAACAAGACGCGCTCAAATCCACGGACTTCGACTCGATTCGCTTGCGCCTCGCCTCCCCGGAGGTGATTCGCTCCTGGTCGTTTGGCGAGGTGACGAAGCCCGAGACCATCAACTACCGCACGCAAAAACCTGAAAAGCAAGGATTGTTTGCCGAGGAAATCTTTGGTCCATCCAAGGACTGGGAATGCTATTGCGGTAAGTATAAAAAAATTCGCTACAAGGGAATCATCTGCGACAAGTGCGGCGTGGAAGTGACGCACTCGGTTGTCAGGCGCGAGCGCATGGCTCACATCGAGTTGGCCGCCCCCATCACCCACATCTGGTTTCTGCGCGGTGTGCCTTCCAAGATCGGGACGATTCTAGATCTCTCCATTCAAAATTTGGAGAAGATCATTTACTTTGCAAGTTTTCTTGTGACCGACGTAAATGAGGTGGCCAAGGAAGCCACCATTGAGCAAGTGAAACAAGAACGTAAGAGCAAAACAAAAATGATCGAAGGCGAGTTCGTACGCGACACGGGACGCCTTGAGCAAAAGCATGGAGATGACAAAAAAGCGATCGATAAGGAAACCAAACGTCTTGAGGAGGTTCGTGATGCCAAGATGGCGGAGCTCGAAGAAGATTACGAAATCGTCATGGAAGATTTGAAGTCGATGAAAGTCATGTCGATCATTCCAGAGCAGACCTATCACGAGTGGTCACTCAAGTACGGTCATGTGTTTGAGGCAAACATTGGAGCCGAGGCTGTACGCGAGATGTTGAAGAGGATCAATGTCGTTGAGACCATGAAAGCGATTGAGGAAGAGTTGAAGAATGCCACCAAGACCAAGCGTAACCGATTGCTTCGTCGCGTGAAGCTCTTGAAGGCTTTTTCAATCAACAACATCCAACCATCTTGGATGGTCTTGGAAGCGCTCCCAGTGATTCCACCAGACCTGCGTCCAATGGTGCCACTTGATGGCGGACGTTTTGCAACGTCGGATTTGAACGACCTGTACCGTCGCGTTATCAATCGCAACAACCGATTGAAACGCTTATATGAATTGAACGCGCCAGAGGTCATCTCCAGAAACGAAAAGCGCATGTTGCAGGAAGCCGTGGATTCCCTCATCGACAATTCCGCGCGTCATAGTAAAACCGTCATTGCCGCAACAGGAAAAAAACGCCAACTGAAATCTCTCGCCGACCAGCTCAAAGGAAAACAAGGACGTTTCCGTCAGAACCTGCTTGGAAAGCGCATCGATTATTCTGGGCGCTCCGTTATTGTCGTGGGGCCTCACTTGCGTTTGGATCAATGTGGCATTCCAAAGAAGATGGCGCTTGAACTCTTCAAGCCGTTTGTCATCGCCAAGCTCATCGAGCGTGAATACGTTCACAACATTAGAAGCGCGAATCGGTTTATTGAAAGTGATCGTGGTGAGACATGGGATATTTTGGAAGAGGTCACCAAGGACGCCTTTGTGCTCTTGAACCGCGCGCCAACCCTTCACCGTCTTGGTATTCAGGCGTTTCGTCCAACCCTCATCGAAGGCAAGGCTATTCAAATTCATCCACTGGTGTGTGACGCGTACAACGCGGACTTTGATGGAGACCAGATGGCCGTTCACGTGCCTCTTACCGAGGAAGCGCGCGCTGAAGCCAGGGAACTTATGTTGTCCACAAAGAACTTGCTCAAACCTGCTTTTGGCGGTCCAGTGGCAACACCAGGAAAAGATATTGCCTGGGGTATTTTCTACATGAGCATGGAACCAACTCCCATGCCAGAATCACGCGAAGGATTGCCGACGTTTGGGAGTGAAACCGATGCGCTCTACGCCGTTCAAAACGAAAAACTTTCCCTGCGTGACTGGGTTGTTGTGCGCATGGACGAAGGCAATATCATCATCACAACCCCTGGGCGCTTGCTCGTGAACTCGCAGTTCCCAAAGGAGGTTCCGTACATGAATCAAACAATGGGCAAGAAAGAGCTTTCAGGAATTGTGAAGTATTATTTGGAACTCCACGGTTCAGAGAAGACCGCAGAGTTTCTTGACCGTCTGAAAGAAATTGGATTTAAGTATTCGACGCGCGCGGGTTACTCCTGGGGTATGGCGAACTTGCCAGAGCTTCCAGGCAAGCCAGCGCTTATTGCAGAGGGAGACACGCGAGTGCGTGAAGTGAATGACTACTTTGAGCAAGGGTTGTTAACTGGGACAGAGCGTCATACCTCCATCATCAAAATTTGGAATGAGATTAAAGATCGCATTGCGGCTGAAGCCAAGAAAGCCCTGCCAAAAGATAATCCTGCCTACACGATGATCGAGTCGGGCGCGCGCGGGAGTTGGGGGCAGATGACGCAGATGGTTGGAATGAAGGGGCTGGTGGCAAACCCAGCTGGCGAAATTATCGAACTGCCAGTGAAGTCCAGCTTTAAAGAAGGCTACGATGTGCTTGAGTTCTTCATCTCAAGCCACGGTGTGCGCAAGGGACTGACAGATACAGCCCTGCGTACGGCAAACGCCGGGTACCTCACACGACGTCTCGTGGACGTGGCGCAAGATGTGATCGTGCGTAAAGAAGATTGCGGAGATGACAAAGGTGTAGTCTTGACTCTCAAAGAATCAGAAGAAATCGGCGAACCGTTGATCATCCGTATCCTTGGACGATTCACGCTATCTGACGTAAAGAAACCAGGCGGACGTAAAGTGATTGTAAAAGCTGGCGAGATGATCACAGAGGAAGAGATTCGTGAAATCGAAGCCG
>Ga0265296_1003460_pt1 | contig 14619 bp, 18 predicted proteins | sample MunlanPumphouse1_FD_189073 | JGI IMG/M metagenome (GOLD analysis project Ga0265296, IMG submission 189073) | Groundwater microbial communities from a municipal landfill in Southern Ontario, Canada - Pumphouse #1 | ecosystem: Environmental > Aquatic > Deep subsurface > Groundwater | place... | reverse complement strand
TCCTTGGTGAGGCCGGTGCGGTCAATGGCCCGGATGAGCGCGCCCAGGACGATGCCGTTGCCGCACCCCGGACACCAGACGTGGGGGAACTTCTTTTCGTGGCGCAGGTATTTGTAGATGAGTTGGGTGAATTCGGCCATTTTAAATCCCGGTTTTCGGTCTTCGGTTTTCGGTTGGTGGGGCGGGCCTCCGTGCCCGCCTTACATAACGTGCTCTCATTCCCAAGCTCCTGTTCCGAAAAGTTCAAGGTTCAAGGTTCAAAGTCAAGGCAGCTGAAGGGTCAATAAAACTGCCATGGCAGGTGGGGCGGCCGTCCCTGGCCGCCTGGGGCCGCGGCGGGCACGGAGGCCCGCTCCACAAGTCTTTTCATAGTTTCGGGTGAGCCAAGGCTCATGAATTACTGCTTGGGAACGCCGATATCCATCCAAGCTCTGCTTGGATACCTTATTTTTAAACGGCGATATATTGGAGCTCGGCCTTCTCCGATATAGCCCATATCTCGGCGGGCAGTGCCCGCCCTACAACTTATAAATCAGTTGGGTAAATTCGGCCATGGTGTGCTCGGTTTTCAGTTTTCAGTGGGGCGGGCCTCCGTGCCCGCCTTACATTACGTTGCTCCAGGGACCAGGTTTTAGGGCCCAGTTTCCAATTCCTGGAAGATTTCTTGTATCTGGTTTTTAAGCTCAATTAAATCTTTCTCCACCACCGCCCAGACGACTTCCTCATCGATATCAAAATATTGGTGGGTGAGAATATGGCGCATGCCGATAATTTTGGACCAGGGAACTTCTGGATATTTTTCTTTGATCTCGGAAGGCAGCTTACGAGCGGCTTCCCCTATGATTTGGAGATGGCGGATAACCCAGGTTTGCACGAGTTCATCGGCATCAAACTTTTCTCTTCCCTCCCTAGTGTATTTCTCAATGCGCTGAATAGCCTCAAGGATATCCATCAGTAATTCCCGAGCATCTCTCATAAAGGCACCGCTTCTTGCAAGACACGCTCCCGGATACGAGCCCGCAAACCTTTTACCGTTACCACGTCAACTTCCCGCCCCAAGAGTTGTTGCAGGTCCATGAGCAATCCGCCCAAGTCCAGCAGGCTCCGGCCCGGCTCCAGGTCCACGAGCACATCCAGGTCACTGGCGGCGTCTGCTTCTCCCCGGGCAACGGAACCGAAGACACGCACGTTAGTGGCGCCATGCCGGGCAGCCAGCTGGAGGATGTCTTGTCTTTTCTCTTTTATCAGCTCGTTAAGTTCCATAGTACAGTCTGACAATTAAAATGATTCAGTCATTTAAGCACTAACAGAAAATTATTGTTGGGGCGGGCCGCCGTGCCCGCCTTTGCTCTCGTTCCCAAGCTCCGCTTATCCTCTCGTTCCCAAGCTCCTGCTTGGTAACGCCGTTATCCATCCAAGCTCTGCTTGGATACCTTATTTTCAACGGCAATAGATGCCCGCTCTACATTTAGTTACACCCAACTATGGTTGGGATCGGGCAGGAAGACGATGAAATCCGATTCCGCAGTCTGCACCCGCACCAGCCAGCCGCCGGGAACTTTGGCGCGGTAAAACCCACGCTGCTTGGCAAGCCAGCTAATGCCTTCTTGCTTGACTTCCTCCCACACCACCGTAACCACGGCTATTCTCCTTTTCTCTCGTTGCCAGTCATGCAAGGGTGCGCCCCGGGCACCATTAGTTTAGTGTCAGGTGCCGCCCGCTCTTAATAGGATGCTTTCCAGTTCGGCCGCGAGACCCGGCAGGGCTTGATCCATGACTCTCCAGAGAACTTCCGTATCCACGGTGTCATAGCCATGAATGAGCCGGTTAGGAAGGACAATAATCTGGGTCCAAGGAATTGACGGATAGGAAGATTGGTACTCAGGGGACACCCGGTTGGCCGCTTCCCCCATCATCTCCAGGAGGCGGACCAAAGCCGGACCCAAGAGAAGATCAGAATCCAGGTCATCTCTGGATTTTCCTTGGATCAGTTCCAAAGTTTCCCGGGCATAATCCAGCATCTGCTGCAAGCGCATCAGGTCTTTAGGGGGCGACATACTGAACCTCAGCCTTGGTGATTACCTGATCTTGGAAGTACTTGCTTAAAAATTGATGAACCTTTAATGGTGCGTAGGACGCACCCTACATCTTCTCCAACCGTGCCAAAATCTCCCCCGGCGTAATCAGCTTGCCGTCGATGCGATTCAGGGTCTCCACCCGGGTCTGGCCCTGGTTCACCCGTTTCACTTCCCGGGACATCTGGCCCAGGTTCAATTCCGGCACCAGGACGGCCCGGACCCTTTTTAAGTGCGGCTCCAGGAGCTGCCGGGGGAAGGGCCAAAGGGTGACAAGCTGCAGCAATCCCGCTTTGATCTCTTTCTCCCGGGCCTCCCGCACCGCCCTTTTGGCCGACCGGGCCACGGAACCGTAAGCAATGACCAGCACTTCCGCATCCTCCGCCAGTTCCTCCTTAACCATCATAATGTCGTGGAAGTGCTGGTTGATCTTGCGGAAGAGCCGGTTGAGGAAGGGCACGATCTCGTCGGCCCGCTCCGTGGGAAAGCCCCGGACGTCGTGGATCAGGCCGGTGACGTGGTAGCGGTAGCCGTCCCCGAAGATGCCCATGGGGGGCACCCCGCTGGCGTTGTCTTCATAAGGGATGTACCAATCCGGCGGCACCGTGGGGCGGACCCGGTCCACCACCTCCAGTTCCCCGGGCGGGGGCAGCACGATCTTTTCCCGGGTGTGGGCCACCACTTCGTCGGTCAAAAGGATCACCGGGGTGCGGTATTTTTCCGCGAGGTTGAAGGCCGTCACCGTCAACTCGAAACACTCCCGGGTGGTGGCCGCGGCCAGGACGATGATGGGGTGGTCGCCGTGGGTGCCCCAACGGGCCTGCTGCACGTCCCCCTGGCTCACGTGGGTGGCGGTGCCGGTGGAGGGACCGGCCCGCATGACGTTGACCACCACGCAGGGCACTTCGGTGATGACGCCGAAGCCCAGGTTCTCCTGCAGCAGGGAAAAGCCCGGGCCGCTGGTGGCGGTCATGGCCTTGGTCCCGGCCAGGGACGCGCCGATGATGGCGCCCATGGAGGCGATTTCGTCCTCCATCTGGATGAAGGTGCCCCCCTCGCCGGGGAGGCGGCGGGACATGGCCTCGCTGATCTCCGTGGCCGGGGTGATGGGGTAGCCCGCGAAAAAGCGGCAGCCCGCGTAAAGCGCGCCTTCCACCACGGCTTCGTTGCCTTGCAGCAGTCGGGGTTGTCCGGTGGTAATATTCATAGGTTGCTCAATTTTTACCACAGAGGCACAGAGGACACAGAGGTTCACAGAGAATATATGTATGCCTTGGCAGAGCCAAGGTACACATATATCTTTTCTCTGTGTCTCTCTGTGCTCTCCGTGTCTCTGTGGTTAATCTCTTCATTTTCAGTCCGCTTCTTCGGCCTTTTTCTTAGCCGCCACTTCCCGGACGCAGATGGCGAAGTCCGGGCAGTGGATTTCGCACCAGCCGCAGCCGGTGCAGCGGTCGGCCCGGTCCACCACCGGCTCCCCGGCCGCGTTCATGCGGATGCATTTTTTCGGGCAAAACTCCGCGCAGATGCCGCAGCCCTTGCACCAGTCCCGGAAGATGTCGATCTCATATTCCTTGCCGGGCTTGGCCGGTGGGGCCGCGGCGGGCGGCTCCGGGGCCTGGGGGTCATTTTTCAGGGAAGGGGATTCCTGGTCCATTATTAATCCACGAAAGTTAAATAAGGGTTATCCCGGGTTACCGGGAGGGGCCGCGGCGCACCTGGCTTTTCCGCCAGGCCGGGGCGAAGCGCCAGCCCGCGGCCGTGACCGCGTCGATGATGGGTCCCTTGATCTCCCGGGTGTCGAAACGGTAGTCATAGACTTTGCCCGGCTCTAGGCTTCCCTGCTTCAGGCCGTAGCCCACGCCCCGCTCATACCTGAAAAGGGAGATGCCCCGGAACCGGTGGCGGGAGTAGCTCACCGCGGGTGCGCCCGCCTGCCAGTCGATGGATGCTTCTACATCAAGACCCCGGACTTCCCGTTTTTCTTCATCCAGGGCCAGGAGCAGGCGGTAGGTCTTTTTCAGCCCTGCCTGCGAAAACACCCCCCACCAGGCCGCGTCCACGATCTTCCATTCCGCCACCAAGTCGGTGTCCTCCCCGTCCCGCACCGTAAAGGGGCGTTCCGGGGTAGCCAAAGCCAGGAGGCGGTCCCGGAGTTCCATCTTGCTGACGGGGCTGACGCCCGGAAGCGGCGGCACCACCATCCGCCTGATGATGACCTTCAGCACCAAGGTGATGATCAAAACCAAGAGGGCAATGCCGACAGCCAGGATCACCACTAATTCAAAAAAGCCGAGCTTGATTCCCCCAGCCCCCTGCCCTCCGGCCGGAGAGTCGGCCACCAGGCGGTCCAGGGCCTCCGGGGAAGGGGCCTCGGCGATGAAGAGCCAGACGCCGCTGGTCCAGACCAGGCCGTGGCGGCCAGCCCCGCCATAGGTCAAATAACCGCGGTCGCCAATGAAGGTGGAACTGCGTTGTGCCGCGGATTGTTGTTTCTGTTTATCATTAATCCCTTTTAAAGCGCCCATCGCCTGCCCGGGGGAGCTGTACCGGAGAGCGGCCATGCGGGCGCCGTCCGGCATGGTGGCCCGGGCCCCGGTTTCGGACCCCTGGTAGGCAAAGGGGGTCAGGCGTCCCGGGGGCAGCAGTTGCTCCAGCGCGGCGTCCGGGGCGGCCGCGGGCCGCTCCAGGGCCGGGTGGGGCACGGCGCAGCCGATAACTACGGCCAGGCCAAGTAATAATAGGAAGCGCCTGCCGCGAGTCATCATTAGCTTAACCACCTCGGACTTAGCCTCTCTGGCGCATCAGGAAATTCCGTAAAATATTCATCCCTTCCGTAGTCAGGATGGATTCAGGGTGAAACTGCACCCCAAAAATGGCGAATTGCCGGTGGCGCAGGCCCATGATCTCCCCCACCGCGGTCTGAGCCGACACCTGGAGGCAATCCGGCAGGTTGTCCCGGTTGACGATCAGGGAATGGTAACGGGTGGCCTCGAAGGGGGAGGGAATCCCCTGGAAAATATCTTTGCCTTCGTGGTAGATGAGGGAGGTCTTGCCGTGCATCAGGCGGGGGGCCCGGATGACCTCGCCGCCGAACGCCGCGCCGATGGCCTGGTGGCCCAGGCAGACGCCCAGGATGGGGATACGCCCGGCAAAGTGGCGGATCGCAGCCAGGGAGATGCCCGCCTCATTGGGTGAACAGGGGCCCGGCGAGATCACCAGCCGGGTGGGGTTCAGCCTTTCCAGGCCTTCCAGGTCTATCTGGTCGTTGCGGTGCACCGAGACCTCCATCCCCAACTGGCCGAGGTACTGCACCAGATTGTAGGTGAAGGAATCGTAATTGTCGATCATTACTAACATAATTACTCCTTAACACAACTGCGCCGGATAATCACTTCAATTTTCGGGCGAGTAGACCTCGCCCTTACGCTTATCCCGCACAGGCTGGAAGCCTGTGCCACCAGCCCGGTTTTGCCTCAGTCACCCCTTATGTTTTGGCAGGAGGGGGTGTGGGGGAACCTTCCTGGGGGGCACCCAGGTGTGCCCCCCGGCGTTTGTGCGTGCCCTCAGTCAGGCACGAAAACATGCGCTTGGGCGGACACATGGGTCCGCCCCTACGCAAAAAGGTGGGGTTCCCCCACATTCCTCACACCAACCCCTCTTCCGCCCGCTCCAGGGCCCGCATGAGGGCCATGGCCTTGTTCACGGTTTCCTGATATTCCCGCTCCGGGTCGGAGTCGGCCACGATCCCGGCCCCCACCTGCAGGTAGATGCGGCCCCCATGGATATAGAAGCTGCGGATGGTGATGCAAAAGTCCAGGTTGCCGCTGAAACTGAGGTAACCGACCGCCCCGGCGTAGGGACCCCGGCGGGTGGGTTCCAGTTCCTCGATGATCTCCATGGCCCGGACCTTGGGCGCGCCCGCGACCGTGCCCGCGGGAAAGGTGGATTTGAGGACCTCCAGGCTGTCCCGGTTGGGGTCCAACTCCCCTTCCACCTGGGAGACGATGTGCATCACGTGGGAATAGCGCTCCACGGTGAAGAGTTCCGGGACCCGGACGCTGCCGATTTTGGAGACCCGGCCCACGTCGTTGCGGCCCAGGTCCACCAGCATAATGTGCTCGGCCCGTTCCTTGGGGTCCGCCAGCAGCTCCACCTCCAGGGCCTGGTCCTCCTCGGGGGTGGCGCCCCGGTGGCGGGTGCCGGCAATGGGCCGGTACATAATCTGGCCCTCCTCCAGGCGCACCAGGATCTCCGGCGATGCCCCCACCAATTTCAGGTCCCCCAGGTCCAGATAAAACATGTAGGGGGAGGGATTGATGGAGCGCAGGGCCCGGTAGAGGTCAAAGGGGTCATGGCGCAGGGGCGCGTGAAAACATTGGGAGAGCACCACCTGAATGACATCCCCCGCGGCGATGTATTCCTTGGCCCGGCCCACCATGGCCTGGAATTTCTCCTGCGTGAGGTTGGATTCCAGGGGGGCGCGGGGGGGCGCGGGCGGCTGCGCGTCCGGCCGGGGCACCGGCTGGCGCAAACGATCGATAAGGGTATCGATGTCCTGTAGAGCCCGATCGTATTGGGCCTGGAGCGGGATGGCCGGGTCCACCGTCACCAGGGCCACCACCTTGATGGTCTGGCGCAGGTTATCAAAGATCAGGAGCTGATCGGTGAGGAGCAGGCGGGCCTCAGGCAGATCAATGGCCGGGTTCAGCTCCGGCAGGCGCTCGATGTAGCGCACCATGTCGTAGCCGAAAAAGCCCACCAGCCCCCCCCAGAACCGAGGCAACCCCGGCGCGGGCACCGCCCGGTACTCGGCCAGCAAGCGCTGGAGATGGGAGAAGGGATCGGCGCCCGCGTCCAGGGTTTCCGTCTGCCCCCGGCGTTGGATGGTGACCTTGCCGCCCTGGACCTGGAACATCAGGGACGGATTGAGGCCCAGAAAGCTGAAGCGGCCCCATTTTTCGCCACCTTCGACACTCTCCAGGAGGAAGGAACAACCCTGCCCCCGCAACTTCTTGTAAGCCGCCACCGGGGTCTCCAGGTCCCCCAGGATTTCCCGGTACACCGGGATCAAGTTGCCCTGGCGGGCCATCTCCTGAAACGCCGCAAAATCCGGAATAACCATGTGCCGCTCCGTTCGCTGAGATGAGTATGTGTTAACCGCCGATAGACGCAGATAAACGCAGATATTTATTATCTTTTTATCTGCGTGCATCGGCGTGCATCGGCGGTGAAAAAAAAGCCGCGCCCTCTATCGGGCCGCGGCTTTCATCTTACCACAAAAAGCCGGGGCCCCTCTCCGTGAGGGGCCCCGTAATATTTTATAACCGGCGGACGCACCTCACGAGACTGATACGGGCCACCAGCACCAGATGTTCATGGAAGCGAATACTTTATTCATTCTTGCACCTGTTATAGGCTATAATAGAAGCGTTGCGGTTGTCAATATTTTTTCTCCGGGAAAGTCGCCGGTCCCGCCGGCGCAGTATAGACCCATGATATTCCAGGGCACCCGGGAACAGAATGAAGACGGCTGGTTCGTGGTCGAGTGCCCCGCACTGCCCGGCTGCGTCTCCCAAGGCCGGGACCAGGAAGAAGCCCTGGAGAATATCAAGGAGGCAATTCTACAAACCTCAGCATAAGAATTGCAATAGAGGTTTTCAAGGTCAAAGTACAATTGTATTTGTGAATAATTTCTTTTCCTAACTTAATTGTCTTATGCTAATCGCATACAATTTATTCTGATTTCTTAATACAACTTAACAAATAATGATGGGATAGCACTTCCTATATCCATAAGTCTAAATAGAAAGTATATTAAAATTAACCCAACCAAACAAGAACTAACCCAAACTATAATAACAATATTTCTACCTCTTAAAAAATATCTTTTAGCATCATGCACAATAAATGATTCATCTGTTATATGAATTAATAGTTTTTTTATTTCCTGCAAATTTTTTAACACTCCACATACCATGGCAGTAGCCGCAATAAAAAACAGCACTGATGTAATAATACCACAAATCAGCAACTCTCTTTATGAACAATAGCCCTCTATTTTTTGTTAAAATATATCCAATTAGTGCCGTCATGATTGCAATATAAAATGCCATACCTTTAGATAGTAAATTCGTAACCTCCCATAAAGAGCGAATTCGAAATTCAATTAATGGCGCCAAGCTTTTCTCGGCTTCCTTTTTATTACGTCGGGCCCTCATTATTTTTACTTTTTTTAAAGAATCGCCTTGAGATGATCTCATAAATCACCCTCCAGTGTTGCTATAAAAATGAATTTATAATTGATAATTTAAAAGATTTTTTAAAATAAGTTTATAGCGCTTGCTTGTTCTTCTCAATAAAAAGAATTATCGAGGCCCAAAAAAAAATCATGATGCAATTAATTATAGCTGTTAGGAGAATATTAATGAAATTTCTCATAGCCATCTTTCAAGACGAAGACGGCATGTTCTTCGCCGAATGCCCTTCCATTCCCGGCTGTATCAGCCAGGGACAGACCGAAGTGGAGGCGGAAAAGAACATCCATGAGGCCATCAAAGAGTGCCTGGCGGTGCGGGTGGAGAAAGGGATGCCCCTCACCGTACCCACCCGCCAGATTGAGTTAGATATCTGCTCCGTTTAGAATAGACAATAACTGTTTTTGCAAAATCCCATTACTTGCCACAATATTAGCCGCATAAATATCATAATCACCGCCGCTGAAGGTGGTGATTCGCCCTCCTGCTTCTTCTATAATCAACAACCCCGCGGCCGTGTCCCAAGGCTTTAAATTCTCCTCCCAGAAGCCGTCGAAGCGGCCGCAGGCTACGTAGCACATGTCCAGGGCCGCGGACCCGGCCCGGCGCACGCCCTGAACCACGCCCACCATGCGCCCCAGCCGGGCCAGGGTCTCCGGCAGGCGCTCCCGGATGTCGTAGGGAAACCCCGTGGCCACCAGGGCCCGGTCCAGGCGGTCGGTGGCAGAGACTCGAATGGGCCTGCCATTTAAGAAGGCCCCCCCTCCCCTCTTGGCCTCAAAGAGCTCGTCCCGTAGCGGATCATAGATCACCCCATACTCCAGCCTGCCTTCCGCCTCCCAGGCGATGGACACGCAGAACGCGGGGAAGCCGTGGGCGAAGTTGACCGTGCCGTCTAGGGGATCGATGATCCAGCGATGAGGGGAGGTGCTGGGAGAGGGGGAGGTTTTCGCACAGGCTGGAAAGCCTGCGCTACCGGCTCCTGCCCCCTGCCCCACATTCTCCTCTTCCGCCAGGAAGCCATGGTCCGGGAAGTGTTGGCGGATGAGAGAGATGATCATTTCCTGGGACTGGAGATCGGTTTCGGTGACCGGGTCGATGGCCCCTTTCATGGTGACCTGGTGGGGCTTGAGGTAATTGAGGCGCATGAGCGCGCCCGCGGCCAGGGCCGCTTGCCGGCCGACCTTGGAGACTTGGTCCAGCATCAGATTAACTCCTTAAAGCAGTCGCAATGGTGCGCTGGACGCACCCTTTATTAACAGATGTCATTCTGAACGGAGCGCAGCAGAGTGAAGAATCTAGAAGTCCCCAACTCTAGATTCTTCGGTCGCTCCGCTCCCTCAGAATGACAAATTGATGCATTTTCGCAGAGCTCTATTTGGAAATCCGCAGCAATTGGAAGCCGGTGTCCGGGTCTTTGCGCCGCTGCGCGGTCCCGGTTCCCAGGATTTCCAGCACCACCACTTCCCCCACCAGCCAGACTTCCACTCCGGCCCGGGTGCAGCCCACGGTGGCCCGGCCTTCCCGGCCCGTCGCCGCGTGCATATGGAGCACCGGCTCCCCGGCTTCGTTGGGGATGAGGGTCCCCAGGGCCAGCATCTCCTGGGCTCCCTGGAGGGCGTAGATCATGGGAATGATGGCCTCCCGGTTAGGCTCCGGCCCCACCACCACCTGGCTGCCGTCCCCGGAGCCTCCCAGAAAGAAGGCCAGACCATGGCTGATCTTTTGCTCCCGGGCGAAGTGTTCAATGCTGTCATTGAGCCGGTCCCCTTCCTCCAGCCTCAAGACAAAAACGCGTCCCAGCCTGCCTTCGCTATATTGCATGATGACCTCCAAGAAGAGTTAACCACAAAGACACAAAGACCCAGAGATGCACAGAGAGAGATATTTTTGTGCCTCTTTGTGTCTTTGTGTCTTTGTGGTCCATCTTATCTTTTTTTCCCTTTGCCTGCCCGGGCCTTCTTGGGAACAGGCTTCCGGTTCTCCGATATCGATCTCACCGGGGTAAACAGGTTGACGGTGCACAGGCCCGTGATAAAGCCCCCCAGGTGGGCGAACCAGGCCACGGTGCCGCCCCGGCGCAGGCCGTAGAACTGCAAAGCCAGCCACAGGAGCAGCCAGAAAAACGCGGGGATATTCACCGTCTCCACCTTCAGGCGCCAGAAGACCACGGTGCGGATAGGGGCCTGGGGGAGCCGCACCAGGTAGCCCCCCAACACCCCGGCGATGGCCCCGCTGGCGCCGATCAAGGGAGCGTCAAGATTGCTGGCGGCCAGGACATGGAACAGGCAGGCAAAAAAACCGGAGAATAGATAAAAAGCAAGAAAGCGCAGGTGGCCCAGATTATCTTCCAGGGCTTCGCCAAACAGCCACAGGAACCACATGTTGCCCAGGAGATGCACCCACCCCGCGTGCAAAAACAGGGAACTGAACATGGTGGCCAGGACCTGCAGGGACTGGCGGGAGCCCAAGAGCTTGAGCTGGCTCAGCTTGGCCGCCACCGCCCCGCCTTTCAGGAAGAGCGCGGACTCGCCCTTCGGCCCCAGATGGAGCTGATAGAGATAAACCGCAACATTTACGGCAATCAGCCCCAGCGTGATCCATGGCCACCTGCCGGCCACCGCGCCCCGTATGGGAATCATTAAGCGCTCCGGGAAAAGAGTTTTGGGGGCGGGGCCAGGCGCGGGTTTAATACCGGGTTGCAGTCAAAAGGGTATTAAATGTAGGGGCGAACCTGGTGTTCGCCCTGGATGGCGGTGGGCGAACACCAGGTTCGCCCCTACGTCCGTGGCCTTCCCCTCAAGATCATTCAGCAGCCGCATTTTACTCCAGTGCCGCGGGGGTGTCCAGGGAAAGGGCGGAGCGGAGTTGACAAGGGCTTGGGTTTCTTATTTAATAAAAGGCATGTTGGGGCCGAAAAAGAAAGTATACATCAAGACTTTTGGCTGCCAGATGAATGTGGCGGACTCGGAGCTGATGATCCAGGCCTTGGCGGACGAATATGCGCCCACGGACCGGGTGGAGGAAGCTGATCTCTACCTGATCAACACCTGCGCCATACGCCGCAAGGCCGAGGAGAAGGTCCGCAGTCTCCTGGGGAGCCTCCAGGTCTTGAAGCAGCACCGCCCCCGGATGATCCTGGGGGTGGGCGGCTGTGTGGCCCAGCAGGAGGGGGAGCGCCTGCTGGCGGCCGCGCCCCACCTGGACCTGGTCTTCGGCACCCGGGGCGTTTACCGCCTGCCGGAGATGGTGCGCCAGGCCTCCCAAGGCCGGCGGGTGGTGGATACTGAACTCAGCCGGGAAATTCCCCGGCCGCGCCGGAGACATTGGCGGCCGGACGCGCTTAAGGCCCTGGTAACCATCATGCAGGGGTGTAACAATTTCTGCACCTTCTGCGTGGTCCCTTACGTACGGGGCCGGGAACAGAGCCGGCCGCCCGGAGAGATTGTGGACGAAGTGGCGGATTTCCTGGCTACCGGAGGCAAAGAGGTCACTCTCCTGGGCCAGAACGTCAACTCCTATGGCCGGGGCTTGCCGGAGCCCGTGACTTTTGCGGAGTTGCTCCGGAGTATCGACGCCTTGCCGGGGTTGGCCCGGCTACGCTTTGCCACCTCCCACCCCCGGGACCTGTCGCCGGAATTGACCGCGGCGTTCGGGGCATTGCCTTCTCTGTGCGAGCACCTGCACCTGCCGGTGCAGTCCGGCTCAGACCGAATTTTAGCAGCCATGAACCGGGGTTATACCCGGCGGGAATATTTGCAGAAGGTGGCGCAGTTACGAAAAGTCTGCCCGGAACTCAGCCTGTCCACGGATATTATCGTGGGCTTCCCCGGGGAAAACGAGGCGGATTTTCAGCAGACCCTGGACCTGGTGCGGGAGGCCGCGTTCGACCAGGCCTTTTCTTTCAAGTATTCCCCCCGGCCCCAAACCCGGGCCGCGACCCTGCCGGACCGGGTGCCCGGAGAAGTCCAGGGGGAACGCTTAAGCCGGTTGCAAGACTTATTAAATGAGCTTACTTTGCAAGCCCACCAACGCCTTTTGGACAAGGTGGCCGAGGTCTTAGTGGAAGGAACGAGCAAGCGCTCCCCGGAGGAACTCTCCGGGAGGCTGAGGACCAATCAGGTGGTGAATTTCTCGGGACCCAGGGAATTGGTGGGACAACTCTCCCTGGTGCGCCTTATTGAGGCTCACCCTCATTCGCTAAAAGGGATACTGGTGGAGGACTCTTCCCTGTCGTGGCCGCGGGCCGATGGCCTGCAGGCGCCCCAAAGGAGGGTATCATGCTGAGGCAAATGACTGTCTCCGGATTGACCATCGACCCCTTCACCAACAGTCCCATTATGATCTTGAAGGACGTGGACTCGGACAAGGCGGTCCCCATCTGGATCGGGTTGCTGGAGGCCACGGCCATTGCCAGCGAGTTGGAGAATATCAAATTCTCCCGCCCCATGACCCACGATCTGCTGAAGATTATCATGGACAACATGCAGATCCAGGTGACCAAGGTGGAGGTCTGCGATCTCCGGGACAACACCTACTTTGCCCTCATCTACCTGAACCGGGAGGGTAAAGAGGTGACCATCGACGCCCGGCCCAGCGACGCCATTGCCCTGGCCCTGCGGGTCAAGGCCCCCATCTTCGTGGCCGAAGTGGTGATCCAAAAGGCCCGGCGGGTGGATCTGTCCGCCAAAGAGGCCATCACCACCGAAGACGCCAAGAAATGGACGGAAATCCTGGAAGGCCTGGACCCGGACGATTTCGGCAAATATAAAATGTAAAAAGACGGTTTTCAGTTTTCAGTTTTTCTGGTTGGCTGATAACTTTTTTGGGGGACTATAAAACTATTAGATCTGATATTGATAAAAAATATTGATCTGTTTTGAAAAGTTAATAAAACGCGGTGATTGGGTGGGGCGGCCGTCTCTGGCCGCCTCCCGGCATGGCGGGCACGGAGGCCCGCCCCACCAGTCTTTTCATGCTTTATGGGTGGGCCAATGGCCCATGAGGAACTGTTCTGAAAGTTAACTACGCGATGAAAACCGCGATGTGTATATCCATAATTTGCTTTTGCCGAAAACTGAAAACTAAAAACTGAAAACTGTCCTCTAATGATCGACCTGCACACCCACACCCTCAACAGCGACGGCGAGCTCCTGCCCACGGAGTTGTGGCGCCGGGCCCAGGTGATAGGCTACCGTTTCCTGGGCGTCACCGACCACGTGGACGCGTCCAACTTCGAGATGGTTTATGAGCGTCTCCAGGCCGCGGCCCAAAGCCTCAACGGCGGCGCGCCCCCTTATCTCATCCCCGGCCTGGAGTTCACCCATCTGCCCCCGGCCTTGATCGGCCCCCTGACGGCCCGGGCCCGGGCCCTGGGCGTGCCCCTCATTGTGGTGCACGGGGAGACCCTGGCCGAACCCGTGGCCCCGGGGACCAACCGCGCCGCGCTTTCCGCGGACATCAACATCCTGGCCCACCCCGGCCTCATCACCAGGGAAGACGCCGCGCTGGCCAAGGAGCGGGGCATCTTCCTGGAGATCTCCGCGCGCAAAGGCCACTGTCTGGCCAACGGCCACGTGGCCCAAATCGCCCGGGAGACCGGGGCTTCCCTGATCCTCAATACCGACTCCCACGCACCCGGCGACCTGATCTCCCGCCAGCAGGCCGCGCTCATCGCCCGCGGCGCGGGGCTCAGCGACGCCGAGATCGCCACCCTCTTCAGCAACGCCGAATCCCTGGCCCGCCGCCTGGCGGGGGTGTAGGTTACAAAAAGATTTGGGGGAACCCCACTTTTTTAGAAAAATAGAGGTTCCCCCAAACCCCCTCCTGGAAAAATATAAGTTTTTGGGCGATGTAGGATGCGCCTTGCACACCTTACAGACTATGCTTCCAAAATTAATCTTTTTCGCTATAATTATTGGCATTCCAAAATTAAGGAATAATTTCATAATCGAATTCTAACCCTTATTACCCTCCCAAAATACAATACCTCCAATATAGACTGAGAGGAGGCAAAACGGATGATTATCGAATCGATAAATGTTCGGAACTTTCGGTCTATCCTAAATGAAACCCTACATTGTGATCAGCTAACTGCCCTGGTTGGAGCTAATGGTACAGGAAAATCATCATTCTTAAAGGCCATTGATCTGTTTTATAACGCCTCCCCAAGGATAGACTCCGAAGATTACTACGGCAGGGATACTTCACAAGAAATAGTAATATCTATTAAATTTAAAAATCTATCTGAGGATGCCGCAGATTTCTTTTCCAGTTATATGCAGGGG
>Ga0265296_1003459_pt1 | contig 14621 bp, 19 predicted proteins | sample MunlanPumphouse1_FD_189073 | JGI IMG/M metagenome (GOLD analysis project Ga0265296, IMG submission 189073) | Groundwater microbial communities from a municipal landfill in Southern Ontario, Canada - Pumphouse #1 | ecosystem: Environmental > Aquatic > Deep subsurface > Groundwater | place... | reverse complement strand
GCAATCTGCTCGTCTGTGTACCTAGATTTCTTCATTTCCAGCTCCTTGCCCGAAGGCTCTCAAGGCCGGAAAACTCTCGCTCAAAATGGACTAAAAAACAGGGGGGACGTCAGACCATGCCCCGGTCATCGAAGTCGAACAGGTGCCGCGCCTGACCGACCGAGGCTTCCTCACCTGACCGTCTCCGCCCGCCATCTGCCGACCGATCAGGCGGCCTGATCAGGATCCACGAAGATCCGCATTTCAGCCGTGGTCCGTGCCGCCCTCGGCGTGATCGCAGCGCTTTCCTGAAGCACTCTGCGTCACATTCCGCTTGGTCAATCGATGCAAGCCGCTCGGATATCGTTCACGACAACTGCCAGCTCGCTTACTCCAGGCGACGCGTAGCGATCGCAGATACCGGATCAGCGACCCCAGACCATTTAGCCAACCGTAAGATGGGCGTGCGCTCTGTCCGCCTTCCCGGCTAGGCCGGGAGCCTCCTCGAGTTGACGCAGGTCTTCGAAGCCGCCGCGCTCTTCCCGGTACCGGGCTATTTCGGCCCCCTGACCCCGCAAGGCTAAAACCGCGTCATGCTCGTCGGCGCCGCCGGTGTTCACGTTCACGTTCACGGTTGACGGGCCTGTCATTCCACGATTGCTTTCTTTCAATAATCGCGTCCAAGACGCTGCCCATGTCACCTTTGACCTGACGCCTGCAATCATGCGTCCCGGGAAAAGTTCAGCGGCGGCCCGAAACAAGGCGCCGATCTTTGCCTAGGCGCCTCGTCCATCACGCGCGAGTTAAGCACGCTCTTGGGCTACGCGGTCCAATCGCTTTCTCCACCCGGCGACCGTTTCGTCACGGGTTCGGGATCAACGGGGCGTCTGCAGCCGCGAGCAAATCATTGACTTCGGCGCGACTTGACGCTTCCTCGACGTGAAGCTTCACGCTCGAGGAGCGGTACGTGCCCTTACCCCTTCGAAGCTGATCGAGTTTCCATCCGACTCTTCGAAGTATCCCCATATCCAAATGCCGCCGGGTCGCGGGAACGTTGGCCACGCGAACCGCCAGAAGACGCAGCATTTCGGTCTGAACGGCCCCAGCGACGAGATTGTGGCCTAGACAACTCAAGGTATGCCGCCGCTGGGGGCCATCCTGCGGACGATGACGCCTGAATAGACCGGGTCTCCATGCAGTCCGGCCATTCGGTGCCGCATATAGGGCATCACCGGGGACCTGGTTACGGCCTCGCATGGCGAGAAACGCCGGTTCCTGGCCAATTGGAGGAAGCACCGCGTTTCGCCAGTCCGCCGGCCAAGCCGTCACCGCGTGAAGTTGACGCTGCAATACGGTGTCCACGGCCTGGGCGGGTTCGCCGTCCGCTGCCTGCAGCACCATGTTGACGCTAATCGGTTCCGCCGAACGAGTTCCGGAAGCGACATGCGGGAAAGCCTCCTGCCTGATATCGTCCAGCAGACGCGACAATGTCTCGGTGAGCGTTGCCGGACGGCCGTCGATCTGGAAGGCTCTACCAAGGCGAAGCTCCCGTAGCCTGTCGACCCAACTATCGATCGTGAAATCAGAGTGCTTTGCAACATGCACCGTAATCGCCACAACCATTCCGAACTGGTAGCCGAATGCATCGACCAGCACCCTCTCCCCGCGATCCGTCTCGACAACGCCATGGTCTTCGATCAGCCGAAGCGGAACGAACTGTTTCCAGGCCGTCTCCGCCGGAACGTTCCCCGGCGAGTCGCCGAGATAGTGCCTCCAGAACGAACTCTTCTGGCTATCGCGCCAAGCCATCTCGTAATCAGGGTGGCCCGCACCGCGCACCTGATTGTAATGATCGTCGTACGCCCATCCATCCGTGAACGCGATATCGTCCGCGTACCCCTCTTCCAGATGGTCGGTGAAACAGTCACCGGCGATGAATGTGATGCGTGCATCCGTGATTCTCGTCATGCCCACCTATTGCGCCTCCGCAGCCATACTGCTAGCCGGAAGATGACTGAGAGTGAGCCGCTGAGGCTCGGCTTAACGGCCGGGAAGAGTGGGCGCTTAGAGGGCGGGCCACAGGGTCCGCCCACCCCAGTCACGATCCGCTCTGGCGGATGATCAGCTTCGGACTCTCTTCGGGCTGCATCTTCGCTACATCGACGATTGCCACCCCACTCACCCCATCCGCAACCGCCCAGTCCAGGCGAACGGCCGCATCGTCGACCAGTCCCTGAAGGTACATCCGGAGTTCCTTCGCGTTCAGCGTCTTCAGGTTCTTGGCCAACGCCCCACGATTCAGGCTCGCCACCGAAGGATCTACGATTGACAACGTGATCGCCGAGCAAGCCCAGACCTTCCCGGCGCCTGCCTGCGTCTGCAGCGAGTAGAGACGGTCATCCGCGTTCACCGCCGCGAAGGGCAACTTGGTTGGAAGTCCCAGACGTTCGAGCCTCTCGAGCAACTCGAACGGCTGCAGGTCGGTTGAGAACGCCTTCTTGCCAGCGCGCTTTACCTGAACGATCAAGACCAGCTTCGTCACCAACGCAACGACGATACCCAAGCCTATGGATAGCATCCACACGCGGATCACGTCGCTCAAATCGAAGCCGTAGAGGATGTTGCGCCGGCTCCCCAGCCAGACGTCCGTCACGTTGGGATACACCCAGACGATCCCCATCGAGACCGATATCGCGACCAACCAATGACCTGCACCCCAGCCCAGCGACAGGAGCCCGCTCCCCTCGCCTTCGCTCGTCGGTGAGGACTGGCCGAGTATCCGCGACGTCAGACCAAACGCAGCAACCAGCAGGAATCCGGGCAGAAGGAGGAAGGATGGGACCTGCAGCACGCCTTGAACCTCGGCCATCCCGGGGACCCCGATCTCCAGTTCGGTAGCCGCCACCGATTGTCCACGCCACGTCGGTGTTCCAGCCTGACTCGTCGCGATCATGACGGCTACTTTGTGCTTGCCGCTAATGACGGGATGGTCAGCGGTTCCGTCCGTTTGGATGGGGATATGCACCATCACGGTGGAATGAGCGCTGAGGTCACGCCGATGCTTGAACTGGTTGGCATCCGTTCCGAGACGGATGAAGCTGGGAAGCACGGTCGACAGCCGATACCTCACCGGCAGGTCGGAGGGGTTAGAGAGCCGCAGGAGCATCGGTCGCGTCGAACCGTCCAACAGCGTCTCGCCTTCGAACGACAACTCCGCTTCGATCACGCTTCCAGGAGCACGCGCAGGCGCCGCCTTGATCGCGAGTGGCGCCGCAAGTACTCTTACCAGTCCTCGCGTCTGCACGATGGCGTTCGCCTCTCCTTCAAAGCCGGGCTCCGCCTTCAGTTCCAAAATCCACGGCCCGCTACGACCGAGTGATCGTACGGACGTACGGATCGAGGCGGGGCTCGTGACCGAGATCCCACGGCCACGGGACGCACCGCTCTCGATCCGTACGAGAACGTGATCGCTACGACCCCCGGCGATGGTGACGCTCGACGGTTCGATCGAAAGACGCTGAGCGGCCAGATCGCTGATGGGCAGAAGTGCGAATGGCACCATCAGCCACGATACCAAAGTACGTAGGACCGCCCATGGCGCATACATGTCGATCCGGCTTTTCATCGGACACACGTTACCGGACGCAAACAACCTCCACAATCGATGCACCTCCGTTTGGCGAAGCGCCTTCCTGACTTATATTGGCTCAATGGCCGCCCCCCTTCAGATCTTCTGCGACGAGTCCGGTCAGACCGGACCCAATCTTCTCGACGCGCAACAGCGCATCTTTACATACGCCGGGGTCGCGACGACCGATGACGAGGCGTGGTCGGTGATCTCAACCGCTCGACAGACACACGGCATCCTTGATGACGAGCTAAAGGCCAGCGCGTTGCTCAAGACCGACGCCGGACGCGCCCTAGTGCTCGATATTCTACGCGTCTATGCGGGACGCTACTCGATCGTCGCGTACGACAAGGCGCTGGCGCTCAGTGCCAAGGTTTTCGAATACGTGTACGAGCCGGTCTTTCAGCACCGGCCGGAACTTCTTTATGCGAAGGACCTTCACCGTTTCGTGGCGATGTACTGCTACACGTTCTTGATCAACCGAGATGATCTCGGAGGCGAAGCGGTACGACAATTCCTCGCGTTCATGCGCAGCTACGATCCGGCGACCGCACCCCTGCTCTTCGGAACGCATGACGAACGGGATCCTTTCGAAGGCAACCCGTTCGAGATGGTCACGAAGTTCGCCAACGGATACCGGGACGTCATCATCGCCGACAACCAGTCTGAGCGTGACGCATTGCGACCGGGAACGCTTACGCTCGATCTGGCGTCTTCGGGCCTGTTCAGCATTCTCTGTCACTTCGGGAAGGAGCGACGCCCCCTCGATGTAACTTGCGACGAACATCCACAGCTAGAGACAATATCCAAAACGCTCGTCGGCGGCGACGACGATCCCAGCATCATGCGAGCACGGAGATTAAATCCCCAAGCGGACATTTCATGGACGTTGGCCGGAAGAATACGGTTCGACCAGTCACGCAACCGACCCGGTCTACAGGTGGCGGATCTGATCGCCGGTGCAGCAAGCACCCTTGCCTCCGGCCGAACGACCAAACGCGGGATGGAAGCACACCTGGAACTCGTCGATCTACACATCAATCCGCACACCATGATGCCGGACTACGACGCGGTCAGACAGAAACTCCGTGGGCCAGCGGTCAACTGGATGGTCCTTTACGGCTTGGGTGAACACGCGGGCCGCGGCGAGAACCCGCATCTCGTTCTTCGCGAACTATACGCAGAGTCCGAGCGTCGCTGGGATGCCGGCGAAACGCCTCGAGCCGCCTGATGCCGCCGTGTCATGCCGGGGGATTATCGCGTCGGACATCCTTCCCCCCGACATTCGATGAGCCCACCCCCTCGGCGGTGAGCGGAGCAACCAGGTTTCGCGGTAACGACGACACGACGCGGCTTCTGCCGCGTCCACCGTTGAGCTATCGTTACGGACAATACGATCGGTTGGTCGGCGCAAAGGCGATACCGACCGAGAACGTCAGCATGCCGGATGGGCACCCCTATCTCGTCTCCGTATGCACCAGTGTCCGGACAATTTAGAAAGATATGCAGACCGCTCGACCATCCTCTCCGGCTAGTCTGGACAGGGCAAGACATGGTCGCTCGGCCAGGAGGCCGTTCGCGCCGTCGCCGGCGGCGCGAACGTCATCCTCCTTCGTGTGCCGCACGACATCGATGGCTTCATACGCGAGATCAACGAGCACGTCTGGTTGCCAGCGTACGACCTGCCCGTTCTCCTCAAGTTCATGGCGCGTCGTCGTGCGCCGGGGGCCGCAAGCGCACGTGAGGCCTGGCTCACGATCTACGTCGACGACCTCCAGAGCCGGCCGCTTGCGGAAGATATTGCGCGTATAGGCTGGCCCTAACTCGGGATCAATCTGATCGCATTGGCACGACCTGGGATAGCCGCGTTGCTCGCCGCGGCGCCGGGAGCCGTGCTTCTACCTGCGAGAAACTTCATGAGTGCCGAGCTCAGCGTTTCCTTCGAACTCGTGGACGCGACGCCCTATTGGAGACGATGCCTGACGATGTCTTCGAACTACTGCTGACGCCCGTTCATGCAACCATGTTCGCGCGACTGCCGCCCCATGCCGACTGGACTAGCGTTTCCGAATACGAGTTGTTCGAGACATATTGCAAGTACGCCACCGGCCAGGCGCGTGCACAGCCGGATCACCCAGGCGATGCCGAGCGCTTGGCCGCCTTGGCCGGCACTTTCCTGGCATCCGCCCCACGATACCCCTGGCGACCGCCCGACGTGGCCACAGCCGGCTTTGATGACGGCGCGCTTCTTCGGCTCGAAGCAGTGAGTTTGCTATCGCGCCCCGCGGTGGACGAAATTCGGTTTGGATTCGACCGGATGCTGAACTGGGCGGTGGCCGAACACCTCGTCGCCAAAGCCGTAGATGGAAGATGGACGGCCGAGCAGACGACTGCGGCTATCGCCGCTCCTCATCCTGCCCACACCGAGACTTTCGTCTAGCCGCTGACGCGTCTCGGCTACCTGCTAACGTGCGGACGCAGCACGACCGCGAAGGATTTGGACAGTCAAAAGCCGACCACGAAGCGGCGGCAACCGGCCGGTAGAATTGACGAGCATATCGAAACACGCATTGCTCGCGATCGCCATATCGTCCTAGAACCAAGGGTCCGCGAGCACGCGGACCGAGGCGTGGAAACCTCGCTATTAGATGCCGCAAGCCCGGCCCGAACCAGTTTCGGCCGAGAGGCGGACGCGTATGTCCAGGGCGCCCTTGCCCCAAGGCGTCCACGCTCGTCTAATAACGAGTTTTCAACTTCCGGCCCACGGGCCGGCGCCGCCTCGAAAATTGCATGCTCGAGGTGATGAAATGATTTTATTCGCATTTGCCCTGCAGGCCGCGCCCACGCCGATCATAGACTGGCAGCCCTTCCCCATACAGCGGACCCCAGATGGCGGACTCTACGATCGTACATCGGCGACGCGGAAGGACGGCGTCATCAATACGTGGGTGAGGTTCGTCAACATGGAGTTGAAGGGCGTCAACCAAGCCGGTCAGCAAATGGACACGCGTTTGGAAATAGACTGTGGCAAACCCAGGATGAGGATGCTGGCGATACGGGTGGTTCGCCCCGACGGCATCATCCTGAACAGCACCGTCCCCGGCCCGAATGAACTCGGATGGCGTACAATGAGAGTAGGAATGCGTGGCTACGACATTCGAGCGGGGCTGTGTAGTCGAGTTCGTTAGACTGATGGCGTTGAGTTCTACGGGGATCGGTTTGATTATCGTGCCAATCAAGTGAATCAAGCCAGAACTGAAACAGTCGGCGACGGAGGCAAGTCGGCTTCAAACCGCTTCCGAACTAGCGAGAGAAAGTCTTCGCGATGATGATGGTAGCGGAGAAAATACAATGCCAACAATTGCCTGGACGCTGTGTCTAGTTGCGTGCGGAGAGCGCCTTACCGGCCCGCCTTCCAGTTGGAACCGATGCCATCAGTGGAGTCGGTCAAGGACATTACTTCAGCCGATCGCGGACAGCTTCAATTAAGTGCTGCTACCGTGCAGCTTCCACGATCCCGTGACGCCCTGGGCGGCACAACGCACATCGCGAGACCCGCGTCCGGCATAATCGACGTAGTCGATGCGCACGGCCGCGGCCGTCAAACCTCGCGGGGTCGGCCGGAGGAGATGTTTGTTCATGTCGCCGTGAGTGACGGATCGAATGAACATCCTACGCTCGCCGGGTTCGAGCATTTCGACGACGTCCGGCTCGATGTCGGATCCCAGCCCCATTATTCGAACCGCTCCGCCGACGCGAAGCGAGAAGATGCTTGACGGTCCGACATTCCTGATGGTGAAATACAATCTTCGTCACGTGGCATCGAACCTGTACCCGGAAACACGCAACCTCCCCATCTTCTCCCCATGGCCGGACCTAGCGGCGAAGACGGTGCCCAATGCACCGAGCAACGATATGCAGGCGACCGCGATGCTCACGATCGCAGTGATAAGGTGCCCGTCGCTATCTTCCGACTCCTTTACATCTTTGCTTGGGCCGCAGCGACTGTCGGAATTCTCGTTGGTCACGCCGTCCTTTGGCGTAGCTGCTCTATTTTGCTTGGCGTCATCGTCGCAAGCTGCGGCATCGTCGCCTGGAGCTTTTACTGGGCGTTCGGCAGTCTCTGAGAGCGCAGGTGCTGCTGCGCACGGAGTGCTGGTTGTGGCCACAACAGCCAGCAGGAAACCGAGCAGTCGGATATTCGGACACAGGCATGACATGAGCGCGACATGCCGAACAATGGTAACGCCTTCGCTACCGCGTGCGGTGGCCTGCGCCGCGTCAACCCTCAGAAACCGCTACGACGGATCCGCTTGGCTCCTTGGCTGAACGAACCGGTCAGGACGATACCCCGGTACTAGCGGAACGGCACGGGTCTGCCCCCCGCGAACCACGAACGTGCGGCGCCCGCGATCGCGTTCGTGCTGATCGGCCGATGGCGCGTTGAACGCGTCCAAAGAGGGCGTAACCATGAGTGAAGGGAGCGTCATGAACCGAAATCCTCTCGTTACTGTCGATCACCACTGGTGGCGTCGACAAACAGCGGAAATCATCGCGGTGCGATCTGATCGATCGTCACGCAGATGGCGGCAAAAACTGATCGATTGGTCGGGTGTCCCTTGGGATGGCATGTCCGAGCTTGCCATTGGGTACGACTCGCTCGCCGGAAAGACCATCCGAGAACTGGTCGTGCAACTGAAGCTCGAAATCGACCGATCAGGGCTTCCTCAAGTGACTGTGCCGACATCGGGCGGCGTTCGGGTGGCTCGCGCCGGCCTAGCGGAAGTACAGATCTTGACGGTGGACTTCGATCTCATAGACTTCATACTGCCGATAGCTTTTGAGACGAGCGCGATCGCCGGTAGCCCGGGCTCTTTGGCCCCAGCTGTCGACAGTGCGATCGAACACGTTCGAGCCGCGATACGAGACCGAACGGCCATTGCGCGGCGCGAAGGCGCCTTACGCAAAGCCGTTGAGCATGCTTCCGCGCGGATCGGCGAGGGATGTCTGCCACTATGGCTGCGCATGGATGCCGTGCTCGGCACTGAACAGTCCGGCCGGTATACTTCTCGCCTCTACAAGATGGCGACGATGCTTCTCGACGACTCGCTTTCCTCGTCCCCAAGTCCGGTGGAGCCAATCTGGACCGTCGTGGACGTGCGGGATCATGTGAGAGTCCATCGTCGTGCGCAGCGGCGGCGGGCGGCAGCTCTGCTCGCGCACCGAACGGCCGGTTCGATCGGCGCGATCACGGAGGTCTCTTTGGCCCTCATACGTGCCGCCCAGCTAGAACCGATTGCGACCCTGCGGGCGGCCCACGCGGCCCGCTTGAATCATGATGGTGGCGATCTGCGATTTAGGAAGTGGAATTGTCTAAACATTCTGACCTGGATCGAAGGGGTCCTCCGGACCTCAATCGAATTTGAGCAAGGTCGATACGATGATGGCGAACTGATCCTGACCGGCGACTATCCGGCATCGGTCGCCCTGGCCTGCAAGGGCCGACCGATAGCCGCCATTCTGGATCATCCAGCGTTTCAGGCCATATCCGCCAGAATCACAAGCGTCGAAATTATGGAAGATACCCTAAGTCTGTATCATAAGAACAAAGTGGTACTGTTCGGGCACTGACAGCTATGCAGGGCAACCGCGACGGTGCTGGTAAACATCTAGACGAAGGACCGAACGTTGCTGCGATTGGTGGAGAACCATTTGACGGTTTCGACCATATACCCAACCTACGATCTCGATACGACCACTCGTCGAGTGGTCGCATGACTATTCACGTTACGTCTGCAACTGCTTCATGGGTGCAGTCTGACATCACGCCTCCGTTCGTAACGTCAACGTCCAATCGTTGAACGCTCCGCCCTTAAGACGCTTTTCAGAACATTCCGGCGATCGTTTAACGCGGACGTGGCGACCGTGCGCTGCCTCACTGCGTAGGGTGTTCCGCCATCCCTACGATCAACGGGATCCGCAATTCCAATACGTACGCTCAGCCCGTCGGCCTTTGCGTTGCCGACGGTCATGGTCCCGTCATTCCAGAAGAAGCTCCCCTCCCCTCAGGCGGGTGAACGACCACGTGCTGAAATTGCCAATGGTGTCTTCGCCCACAACCAGACGCCGTCGGTATGGAAACGTGTCGCCTGATTATTTGCATACACGCCAGCACAAGGTGGATTGATCACGATCTCAGTCTCGGCTTAGAACCGAGACGTTCGCGTGCATGCGGACCGAGGCGTGGAAACCTCGCTATTAGTTGCCGTACGCCCGGCCCGAACAAGTTTCGGCCGGGAGGCGGACGCGTATGTCCAAGGCCCCCCGGGCCCAAAGGCGTCCGCGCTCGTCTAATAGCGAGTTTCCAACTTCCGGCTCACGGGCCGGCACCGCCTCGTCAACCGAGGCGGTGCCGCCGGCTATGACCGCTGGGCACCAACGCGAAGGAGCACGCGCGTGGGTGAGATAATGAACGACAACGGCAGACGAACCGCTAACGCGCGGCCTTCGCGCCCTACGCCGATCGAAGGCTCGAAGCACGACCACGGGGTCGGCCATGACCATCAGGAACCATACCGCTTAACCACCGGCGTTCTTTTAATGCCCCGACCAAACGCCAATGGCGCTTCATTCGCAAGCCGCGAGACCGTTACCTGCAGGCGGTGTTCGCGCCCAAGAGATCGCATCCGCCAGAGCCGAACGGAAGCGCCGGGTTCGCCAAACCCAAACCCGGCTCGGATAACGCCTCGAGCGCTCGCGACGCTTGACCCCATCCATAATGGAAGGCTGGTGCCTCTTGTGGTGCCGCATTCGACCGGTCACCGATCGACGGTCGAGGTGACAGCGCGATGAGCGGACGATCCGTGCCACCCGAACCTCGTGGTCAGAGCATCGGCCGTCGCCTCTCCGACCGCTCCGACATGGACGTGCACCAGTCCGACCTTCAAAACTCTGGCGCAGTCACGGCTCGATCAGCCGACGCGCCGCAACCACCGCGCATACAACTGCGCAACTGGATGCTTTCGCCCCGGCGGATAGGTGGAGCGCGGTACAGAGGCGAATGCATCATCGCGCGCGTACGGCAAGCGACCTACCAGCAGCAATCCACCACTCACGGTAGCAGCGCAGGCGTATTCGGACTCAGCAGCGACGGACGAGGTTTAGTGACCGGCGGCGGCGGTTTCGTTACTACGGCGCACCGCGGCATGGTAAGCGCAGTATTCGAAGACGAAACCGGGCGGCACGTAACGCAGGAACTGCCCTCCGAAATGGCACTGCTAGAAGGCGGAATCCTCAGGTTGGACCTGATCAACGGAACGGTCGTCTGCGCCACGAACCTCACGGGACGCCAAGGCCCCGTCGTGCTTCTCGGGCCATCAGCGTTCATTAGCAGCGCCACATTCACGAAACGCCACGCCGTTCTGATGATCGCGACCGTGCTCATGGCCGGGCAAATCCTTTCGGCCCATCCGATTGCCGGATTGGCGACGACTGCCGCTTTTGCAGCACTGCCTTTCATTCGCCTGCGGCAGATCCAGAGATCAAAGCGCGAACGCACGCAACTGAAGGACTACATGCTGGAAGTGATGTCCTGATTTCACCAGCACTCGAACTGCGGGTGGCACCTAAGCAAATCATCGATCGGCAGCATTATCCGATCGACAGACGCCAGCCAGCGGCTTTCCGGTGGGACACCCCACGAGCCGCAGCGGCACCTCCGACAAGCCATGCAAATGAGCGCCTGCGGACGAGGAAGGATGCCCGTCGGTTGCCAACTTACGCCGTGATCGGCAGCGGCCTACTCAACGGCGCCGAGAACGCGACTCTCTCCGATCGCACCTTGCGCGCCGGAACGACTTAAGTTGGGCAACCAGGGAGCCCGAGCGAGCGGTCCAGACGGCCGTCCGTACTGAGCTCACCATCCGCGCCGGAAACCTCATGCTCGCAGCCTAGAGGAGACGGAACGCTTGAGCCTGACGCGATGGATGGCGTCGAGAACCTACGTCCTCGCGGTGGATGCGTGCCCCTCTCGATCGGGCAATCGCCAGACGGCCCTGGCGCTTCAGAGCGAGGGAACGCGCCTATGCACATTGCGGAACCAAACCACTTGCCATTCCGTATGCACATGTGCATACGTAGCTCAGGAGGTTCCCATGATCCAACAAGACCCGATCGAATGCCCGTGCGTCGAGGCCGTATACGCCAGAGAGCTTTCGCATCGTGCGGCGAATGCCCTTCAGCAGGCAATCGCCGCCGTTCATCTCAGCAAACGTGGAGCGGTCGATCTCGATGAGGTGATGGTCCGCCTTCACGCGACCGCCGCGCTGCATCACGTCCTCGGTCAGGCCAGCGGCGGTCTGGTGAACGCTGCGGACGAGATCAACGACGTATGCGCGGCGTCCGTCGCCGCGGCAGGCGCCGACGACAACGTCACGGTCGCAGTCGACCTTGATGCCGTACTGGCGGAAAGGGCCGTGCTCCGTCCCGTCCTAATGATCGTGGCGGAATTGGTCTCCAATGCCCTCAGACACGCCTTTCCAGAAAACTTCGGAACGGTTCATCTCGAGATGCGGCATTCCGGCATGACGACCTTCCTCGTGGTCGAGGACGACGGCGTGTGTGGTGGATGGCATCGCCCGGGTGGCGAGGGTGGCGGCATCATCGACGGGCTGGCGCACAGCGCGGGCGGCCGGGTGGTCCGGTCACTGACGCCCGGAGGGTCATCCCGGGTCGAGGTGATCCTGCCGAGCCTGGCCGCAGCCGCCGCGTCCCCCGTAGGCCACGCATGACCCCGGTCGCGCCAGCAGTTTCGGGCGCGATGATCCGCGACTTGCTGCTTTGCGAGCGCAAGGCCGCACTCGACATTCCCGGCGAACCATCGCTGCGCGACCCGGTGTCAGCCTTCACCCGAATGTTGTGGCGCGAAGGGCTCCAACGCCGTCATCCCGGGGTCTGCGGCGAAGACGAGATCGAACTGATCTTCGCCTCTGAGCGCTGCACCGACATCTACGCGATCATCGCAAAGCGGACCGACTGGCCACTGTCGAGCTACGGGATAAAGAGCATCGCGAAAGCCTGCGGGTTCGAATGGGAGGATGTCGATCCCGGCGGTGCGAACAGCATCGAGTGGTACGACCGCTTCGTCGAGACAGGGGATGGCGCGTTGCGAAACCGCATCGTGGCCTACAACCGCGACGACGTTATCGCCAGCCAGGTCGTCAGGGATGCCTTGGAGGAACTCGAAACGACCGGCGTCATCGCGTCGTTTCGACGACCTGCGATATGACGGCCGCTCTCCGGGACTGGCTGCTCACGTGTCCCGAGGTAAAATGGATCTCCGCACTCGCGCTGGAAGCCGCCGACGCCGGCCTCTTCGACCTCCGTTTGGAGATGGCGAAGGCGATCTCCGGCGGAGTAAGGATGACCAGCCTGGGTGAGACCCTCCGAGTACAGCCTCGAGCCTATTATCAGCGCTCGGCGCGGATGCTGGCCCATCGTCGGAAGGGCTGCTCCCTGACCCTCGTCTCGGACACGGTGGTTTTGACCGGTTCGATCTTTCAAGGCGTCGCGATATCGGAGTCCCGAGACTCCGCGGTCATCTATGTCCGTCAGACGGTTCCGGCGACCGCGGCCGTGGCGTTGGTCGGACGGAGCCTTGATGATCTCATCCGGATTGGCCGCTTCAAATTCGGGAACTACCGGATCACCGCGGCGGAGCAGGACGAATGGGGGCTGGCCGTATGGTTCGACGTACCGCGCCTCGCTTTCAACCACTTCGTCTAGCGGACGCTATTATCCACGGTTTCTGGGTTCGATGAGATCCGGATCCGGTACGATACCCAGGAGAAGCTCGTCCATCGTCACCCCAAGCGCGATCGCCAACCGCGCCAAAGTCTCCACGGTCAGGTTCTGCCCCGTTTTCTCGATGCGAAACATCGAACTGACGTCGATGCCCGCGCCGCGTGCGCATTCAGCCTGACCTACGCCCAACCCTTTGCGAACCGACCGAATGCGCTGACCCACGTCCGCATGCAGAGTCTCCCGGGCCGAGTCCGCAGCGGTCCGGCTGGTCCCGTTCCCATTGATATCGTTCGATCGGTTCATCACGCTGCTTGTATGATGGTAGGTGCCATACCAGAAGCCACTTTTGTGAACGATACGTCGACGGTCGAAACTTTACCCGCCTTGAACCCTTCGGATCTCGGCATTCGTCTTCGCCGCTTCGACCCTGACAAAGAGGCCGTCGTTAGAGCTCTTCGTCCGCGTTCGGTGGTACCTCGATCTACGTTTGCTGCGTTGGAGTTCAACCGATGCTCCGTCTCGGAGCGCCGGTAGGGTCTGCCGGGATCTCTAAGCGGCATGCGGTACTTGACCGGTGAAACTGACATTCTCGCCGGCAGGCAAGCGCAGACGCCCGCATGGCGGAATGTCGGCCTATCGACTCGAACTATCAGGTTACTTCGACCGAACCGGACGTTCAAATCCGCGTTCGGAGACAAGGGCGGCTCCTAACCCGTCTAAAATCGCGTCCGGCCAGCGTCGACGTCTCACGCCCTGACCTGATGTCCGTCGACCGGATCATAGGCCCGCACGGCGCCCGAGGGTTCGACGGTCAACATGTTGTCGATCACGCGGGAGCCGACGTCGCGATCCCCATCGAGTGCGGCGTGCGTGAACGGCGTGTTGCCGACCTTAATGAGCGTCGCTGCGGAATAATAATCCTAGCTTGCGGTTGATCTCAACCTCGTCGGGACCATGGCCACTTGGGCCTCACGTACCGACCATCAGGCACCAAAACCGGTTGACGGGAGTTCCATTCTATCCTCAGACCGCATGATGAAAACCGGTGGACATTCCCTCCGGTGGGTACAAAGGATGGGTACAGAGAGCGCTATAGCGCGACGATCTGGGTGAGAGGCTGGCGTCAATCAGGATGAGAACTGATTGTCGCGGCAGTTGTTATTTGCCTGTGTTGATTGGCGCTGGCAAGTGTCAGCTGTCAGTCTGATTGTCG
>Ga0265296_1003458_pt1 | contig 14625 bp, 11 predicted proteins | sample MunlanPumphouse1_FD_189073 | JGI IMG/M metagenome (GOLD analysis project Ga0265296, IMG submission 189073) | Groundwater microbial communities from a municipal landfill in Southern Ontario, Canada - Pumphouse #1 | ecosystem: Environmental > Aquatic > Deep subsurface > Groundwater | place... | reverse complement strand
CGATCGCCGCTTCGGGGATCGTGCCCGAGGACGGCCGCCTCGAGGCGTTCGCCGCGAACCTCTCGCGGCTCGTGTCGACCGTGCCGGACGGCCAGGCGGTCCAGTTCGAGCTGGCGCTCGAGGCCCGGCGGCACCCCGAGCTGCTGCCGGAGATCCGCGCGCTCTACCGGCGCTACGTCGAGCTGGTCGACCGGACCCTGGCCGACGTCGGACTCACCGACGACGACGACCCGACGCTGGCGCGGCTGGTCTTCGCCGCGCTCGACGGCCTGACGCTGCAGCAGCTGATCTTCGACCGGCCCGACGAGACCGACGCGGCGGTCGCGCTGCTGCGCAGCATGCTGGCCGACCGGCGCGCGGCCGGCTGAGGCCGCCGCACGTCGGATCAGCTCAGGCCGAACCGCTCGGCCCAGCGCGTGGCGAAGAACGCCACGGGGTCGGGGCCGGGGGGCCGCAGCTCGTCGACCGTCAGGCCGACGTTGTCGCGGTCGATCACCCACGGCCGGCCCAGCGGCACCCCGTAGGCGGCCGTCGGATCGGTTCCGGCCTCCGGCCACGGCCGCCCCGACGTCCAGTGCTCGACCGCCAGGTCCACCGCGACCAGGCCCTGCACGCGCGTGTCGACCTGGACGAGGCCGCCGACCCGACCGTCGCGGACCAGCCGCCGGGTGGTCCGGTTGGAGTAGAACCCGGCGATCAGCGGACGGTCCTCGCCGCGCAGGCCGAGCACGTCGAGCGTCAGCGCCTGCGTCGTGACGCACGGCTCGCAGGTCTGCCACAGACCGCGGATCCGGGGATGGCGATCGAGCGCCCGCTCGGTCGACGCACGGATGTCGCGCTCGAGGTCGTCGAGGGCGATCTCGTGGGTCACCCGCTCCCGTATCCGGGGGGCGGCCGCCAGGTCGACGGCGCGCTGGCGGTCGCGGGCGATCAGGCCCTCGCCGAGCACGGGCGCGATCCACGCGCCGATCTCGACCTCCCCGTCTCCCCCGTCGGCCAGCAGCCGGTCCAGTAGCCAGCGGTCGAGCAACGCCGTCAGCGCCGTCTCGTCCGGCGCGACCTGGGCGACGACGCCCGGGAACGGCGCTTGGAGGGCCCCCACGCCGATCCAGGGGATCCCGAGCGCCGCCGCCTCCGCCACCTGGTCGGGAACCAGGTGCGGCGCGACCACCGTGGCCACGATCAGATCCGGGCGCAGCGCGATCGCGTCGGCGACGCACTGCTCGCGCCGCGCTTGGTCGAAGTCCGGGTCGAAGGTGACGAGCTCGAACCCGAACGCCGCGGCCGCGGCCGCGACGCCGACGCCGATGTCGACCGACGACTCGGACCGCGACGAGTGGTGGATCAGCGCGATCCGCCGCTCGCCGGGGTGCCCGGCCGCAGGGCTCGGGCTCACGACGGACGGGCCGCTTCGGCGACCCGGTCGACCACGACCTCGCCGCCCTGGACCACCAGCCGCACCTCGTGCAGCGCGCGCACGTCCTTCAGCGGATCGCCCTCGCAGACCAGCACGTCGGCCAGGGCGCCCGAGACGAGGCTGCCGAGCTGCCCGTCCCGCTCGAGGGTCTCGGCCGCGACCTGGGTCGCGGAGAGCACCGCCTCGGCCGGGGACATGCCCAGCTCGACCATGTAGTCGAGGTCGTGGACGAGCGAGTCGAGCCCGCCGACGAAGCTGCTGGTGTCGGTGCCCGCGGCGACCCGGACGCCGGCCTTCAGCGCGCGCTGGAAGCTCGCGGCGTGGGTCGGCTTGGCCTCGGTCGCGTGGCGGACCGCGAAGACCCCGTACTCCGAGGACGCCGCGACGGCCTCGGCGTTGTCGAGGATGTGGATCGGCAGGCGAATCGTCGGCACCAGCACGATCCCGGCGGCCGCCAGCTGCTCGACGTTCTCCTGGCTCATGCTCAGGCCGTGCTCGACGGTGTCGACGCCGGCCCGGATCGCCATCTCCATCGTCTCGGGCTGGAACGTGTGGCACGCCACCCGGACCCCGAGCCGGTGGGCCTCGTCGACGATCGCGTCGAGCTCGGGCTGGGTGAACTCGATCACCACCTTGCCGGGCACGGATCGGGCGCCGTCGAGCGCGACCTTGACCCAGTCGTTGCCCTCCTTCACCTGTTCGCGGACCGCCTGGCGGCAGGCGTCGACGCCGTCGGCCTCGCGCGACCAGGTCGGCACGTGGCCCAGCTCGCTGCCGTGACCGCCGGTCATGCAGATCAGCCGCCCGGACGCGACCACCCGGCAGCCCGGAAGGCGGCCGGAGGCGACCGCGTCGCGGATCGCCACGCCGATCCCCCACGGCGACCCGACGTCGCGGACCGTGGTGATCCCCGCCTGCTGGAGCTGCCGGGCGCTGCCCGCGGCGTACGCGGAGAGCCGGGCCGGGTCGCGCACGACCGACGGCGGCGCCGACCAGTCGCAGAGGTGCACGTGCATGTCGATCAGCCCGGGCAGCACGGTGCCGCCCGGAACGTCGATCCGCCGGTGCGCGCTCTCCGCCGGGATCTCGCCGACCGGGATCGTGTCGCGGATCCGTCCGTCCTCGATCACCACCGCCCGGTCGGTCTCGGCGGTGGTGGCGCTCGCGTCGAAGACCCGCGCTCCCGTGATGATCAGCGGCTGAGTGGTCATCGCTCTCCCTCGTCGTGCGCCGGCGCCGCTAGGCCGCGGCGGCGGCCGGCTCGTCGCTGCTCGCGGCCGCGCCGGGCGCGTCCCACTGGACCCAGAGCTTCTGGTAGCCGCGGAGCCAGAAGTGCTCCAGGCGCTCCTGCTCGTGGTCGGGGTGGAACCGCAGGTTCGGGCAACGCTCCAGCAGCAGCTCGAGCACCACGCGCTGCTCCATCCGGGCGAACCAGGCGCCGGGGCAGAAGTGCGTGCCCTTGCCGAACCCGAGGTGGTCGGAGACGTCGTCGCGGTCGATGTCGAAGTGCGCCGGGCACTTGAACTTGGCGGGATCGTGGTTGGCCGATCCGTAGCAGATCAGGACTCGTGCGCCCTCGGGGATCGTGACCCCGGCGACCTCGACCTCGGACAGCGTGGTCCGGAAGATCCCGTGGACCGGCGGCTCGTAGCGCAGCGCCTCCTCGACGAGCTGGGGGATCTTCTCCGGGTTCGCCCGGACGTCGGCCATCAGCTCGGGGTCCTTGAGCAGCTCGGTGACCTCCTCGAGCAGCAGCAGGGTGCCGGTGGCGTGGCCGGCCGTCATCAGGTTGATCGGGACGTTGACGATGTCCTCGATCGTCAGCCCGGTGTCCTCGGCGGCCAGCTGCTGGACCAGGTGGCTCATCAGGTCGTCGGTCGGCTGCTCCTGACGCGCCCGGAAGTGCGCCAGCATGTAGTTCTGGAACGCGATGAAGTCGTGCGCGGCCCGTTCGAGGACCGCCACGTCGTCGGTGTCGGAGAACAGGGTCAGCCAGGCGTCGCCCCAGGCCTTCAGCTGCTCGACGTCCTCCCGGGGGAAGCCGAGGATCTCCATCACGACGAGCGCGGGGAACGGGTAGGCGATCGACTCGGCCAGCTCCGCCTCGCCCCGGTCGGCGATCCCGGCGATCAGCCGCGTGGCGATCCCGCGGACGCGCTCCTCGGCCTCGCGCGTCTCACTGCGGGAGAACGCCTTGGCCACGGCGCGCTTGAGCGGGGTGTGCTCCGGCGGGTCGTTGTTGGACAGGAAGTACTTCCACGAATGACCCTCATCGAGGATCGCCTGGACCGTCGGCGGCCACGGCCGGGCCGGAGCGAACACGCTGCTGGTCGAGAAGTGCTTGTGGTCGCGCTGGACGCGGTCGCAGTCTTCGTAGCGCGTGACGAACCAGACGTCGTACTTGGGGTTGTGGAAGACCGGCGCGGTGCGCCGCGCCTCGTCCCAGAACTCCCAACGCATCTCGGCCTGGCTGTTGTCCAGTGGATCGAAACGGAGCCCGAGGCTCTCGGCGGCGGTCATGCGATCTTCCTCTTCCTCCCAGCGCTCCCAGCGGCGGGATATTTGATCAACTGTCGCGACTATCTCAGCGCCGCCCCGCTTCTGCAAGCGACTTTTGCCAGCGGGACAACCGATGGGCGCTCGGGTTGTCCGCGGCGGCGCCGTCCCCCGCGGGGCGATCGACCACCATTGGACTGGACATTTGATAAATGATCTGGGACGGTACGCCGCATGTCGAGACCTGTGCAACCCCTGCGCTTCGGCGTAGATACCGGAGGAACGTTCACCGACCTGGTGGTCTCCGGCCTGGACGGCGGCCTGCGGTTGTTCAAGCGCCCGACCACGCCCGACGATCCGGTCCGCGGCCTGCTCGACGTGCTCGGCGCCGCCGCCGAGGCCCTCGACACCACCACCGCCGATCTGCTCGGCGCCGGCGAGCTGTTCGTCTTCGGCACCACCCGGGCGACCAACGCGATCGTCGAGAGCAAGACCGCGCGCACCGCACTGCTCGTGACCGCCGGCCACCCCGACGTCCTCACGCTCCGCGAGGGCGGCGGTCGTCCCTCGCTGTTCGACTACGCGCACGACTATCCGGCCCCCTACGTCCCCCGCGCCCTGACCCGGGAGATCGTCGAGCGGGCCGACGCCGACGGGTCGATCGTGACGCCGCTCGACGAGGACGCGACCCGCGCCACGTTGCGGGCGCTCGGCCGGGACCGCGTCGAGGCGATCGCCGTCTGCCTGCTCTGGAGCATCGTGGCGCCGCAGCACGAGCGCCGGCTCGGCGAGCTGATCGAAGCGGAGCTGCCGGGGATCCCCTACACGCTGTCCCACGAGCTGAATCCGACGATCCGCGAGTACCGGCGAGCCTCCTCGGCCGCGATCGACGCCTCGCTGAAGCCGCTGATGAGCCACTTCTTCGGGCAGCTCGAGCAGCGGCTGCGCGACGCGGGGTTCGGCGGGCGGTTGCTGGTGATGACGTCGGCCGGCGGCGTGCTCGACGCCGCCGAGGTCCGGCGCACCCCGATCCACTCGATCGGCAGCGGACCCGCCGCCGCCCCCGTCGCGGGACGGCACTTCGCCCGGCTGGACGCCGGCACCGACACCGCGATCGTGACCGACGCCGGTGGCACGACCTACGACGTCAGCGTCGTTCGGCGCGGGGCGATCCCGTGGACGCGCGAGACGTTCGTCGGCGAGGGGCCGTTCGGCGCGATGACGGGATTCCCGTCGATCGACGCGCGGAGCATCGGCGCGGGCGGCGGGTCGATCGCCTCGGTCGACGACGGGGGCCTGCTGCACGTCGGCCCGGAGAGCGCCGGGGCCGCCCCCGGGCCTGCGTGCTTCGGCCGCGGGGGAACCCGCCCCACCGTCACCGACGCCTGCCTCGTACTCGGCTTCCTCGACGCGCGGTTCTTCCTGGGCGGCGCGATGTCGCTGGACGAGCCCGCCGCGCGAGCCGCGCTCCGCCGGGACGTCGGGGTCCCGCTCGGCCTGAGCGACGAGGACGCCGCCGCCGCGGTCCTCCACCTGGCGACCGAGCACATGGTCCGGGCGATCGAGGAGATCACCCTGGTCCAGGGGATCGACCCGACCCAGGCGGTGGTCGTCGCGGGCGGCGGGGGCGGCGGGCTCTACGCGTCGGCGATCGCGCGGCGGCTCGGCACGCCCCGGATCGTGATCCCCGAGGTCTCCGCGGCGCTCTCCGCCACGGGCACCCTGCTCAGCGACCTGCAGACCGACTTCTCGATCACCGAGCTGCTGTCGACCGACCGCTTCGACGCCGACCAGGCCAATGCCGTGCTCGACCGGCTGCGCGCGTCGTGCGCGACCTTCGTCGGTCAGGCCGGAGCCCACGTCGACGCCGCGCCGCAGATCGAGCTCTCGTTCGAGGGGCGCTACCCCCAGCAGGTCTGGGAGATCGAGGTGCCGCTGCCCGTCGACCGGTTCGACGCCGACAGCCCCGAGCGGATCCGTCAGGCCTTCCACCGGGTCCACGAGCAGCTGTTCGCGGTCGTCGACCGCGACTCGGCGGTCGAGATCGTCACCTGGCGGGCCCGGGTCCGGCTGCCGCTCGGCGACGTCCCGCTGCCGTCCCCCCGTCCGACCGGCGTCGAGCCCGAGTCCCGGACCGTGCGGTTCCCGACGCTCGGTCGCCACGAGACGCCGGTCCACCGGCTCGACGCGCTGAAGCCGGGGACCCGGATCGCCGGACCGGTGATCGTCGAGTCGCCCGTCACCTCCGTGATCGTCGAGCCGGGGGGCCACGTGGAGCGTTCCGCGAGCGGCTCGCTGCTCGTGACCCCGTCGACCCTGACCGGGTCCACCACCACCCACCGGGAGCACGTCGATGCCTGATTCGCCCGCCCACGACGGTCGCCGCGACGGCCTCCGCCTGGCCCTGATGAACAACCGCTTCGACGGCATCGTCCGGGCGATGATGAACACGCTGCTGCGCTCGGCCCGCTCGGCGATCCTCAACACCGCGCGCGACTTCTCGTGCTGCGTGCTGACCGCGGACGGACAGATGCTGGCGATGGCCGAGAGCCTGCCGATCCACGTGATGAGCGGGCCGGACCTGATGGCGCGGCACCTGCTCGAGGTCCATCCGGAGCTGCGGGCCGGCGACGCGTTCCTCAACAACTCGCCCTACCACGGCAACTCCCACGCGGCCGACTGGTCGCTGCTCGTTCCGGTGATCGACGCGCACGGCACGCACCGCTACACGGTGCTGGCCAAAGCCCACCTGGCCGACTGCGGCAACTCGGTGCCGACGACCTACTCCGCGTCCGCTCGCGACGTCTACGAGGAGGGGGCGCTGATCTTCCCCTGCGTCCAGGTCCAGTCCGGCTACCGCGACCGCGAGGACGTGCTGCGGATGGCGCGGACCCGGATCCGCGTGCCCGAGCTCTGGTACGGCGACTACCTGGCGCTGGTCGGCGCGGCGCGGATCGGCGAGCGCCGGCTGCTCGGGTTGCTCGACGAGGTCGGACCCGACCCGCTCGTCGACTACGAGCGCGAGTGGTTCGACTACAGCGAGCAGCGGTTCGCCGATGCGGTCCGGCGGATGCCGTCGGGGCGGACCCGGTTGCGCGGGCGGCACGATCCGGTGCCCGGGGCGCCGAACGGGATCGAGATCGAGGTGGTCGTCGACGTCGACGCCGAGCAGGGACGGGTGGCGGTCGACCTGCGCGACAACCCCGACTGCCAGCCGTGCGGGCTCAACCTGACCGAGGCCACCGCCCGCACCGCCGCGATGATCGGCGTCTTCACCGCGCTCGGCGACGACGTGCCCCCGAACGCCGGCAGCTTCCGTCGGCTCGACGTCGCGCTGCGCGAGAACTGCGTCGTCGGGATCCCGCGCCATCCCCACAGCTGCTCGGCCGCCACCACCAACCTGGCCGAGCTGACCGCCAACCTGGTCGCCGCGGCGATCGCCGAGCTGGCCGAGGGCTTCGGGATGGCGGCGACCGGACGCTGCCAGGCCCCCTCGTGCGGCGTGATCTCGGGCACCGACCCGCGACCCGGCGGAGGCGCGTACGTCAACCAGCTGATGCTCGCGTCGACCGGCGGGGCGGGCGGTCCCCGCGCCGACGGCTGGCTGACCACGCTCGGCATCGGCGCCGCGGGGTTCCTCCTGCGCGACAGCGTCGAGATCGACGAGATGAAGTACCCGATCCGCGTGCGCGAGCAGCGGCTGCTGCCCGACAGCGAGGGCGCGGGCCGGTTCCGCGGGTCCCCCGGCGCCTACGTCGAGTACGAGCCGATCGGGGCCCCGATGGACGTGATCTACCTGTCCGACGGGACCTACAACGCGCCCCAGGGGGTGCGCGGCGGCCACGACGGCACGCTGGCGCAGCAGCGCAAGAGGCACCGCGACGGCACGCAGTCCGACGAGCTCGGGGCCTACGCCGAGGTGCGGCTCGAGCCCGGCGAGGCGATCGTCTCGGTCTGCTGCGGCGGCGCCGGGTACGGTGCCCCCGCCGAGCGCGATCCCGAGCGGGTGGCGACCGACGTCCGCGAGGGCCTCGTCACCACGGCACGCGCTCGTGACGTCTACCGCGTCGCCCTCACGGCCGAAGGCACGGTCGATCCCGACGGCACCGCCGCCCTCCGTACCTCCGAACGTCAGGTTCCCGCATGAGCTCCCCTTCCACCCCGGTCCGCGTGCTCTTCTGCATCGGCGTGCTGCAGCCGTTCTTCGCGGCGGACGCCGACGAGCGCGCCGACGCGATGAGCGCGATCACCAGCGGCTTCGACGACCTCGCCGGCCGCTTCGGAGCCCAGGTGCTCGCGACCTTCGACGACGACCGGCTGATGGTCGGCCCGTCGCCGGAATGGCCCTGGACGAGCTACGTGATCGCGGACGTCCCCGACCTGGACGCCGCGGTCGCGATCTGCGACGTCGTGCGCACGACCGAGGTCGGGGCGCACCGGCTCTGGCGCTACCTGAAGATCGAGGCGCGGATCGGCCGCGAGCTGTTCTTCGCGACCGCCTGAGCCGCGGCCGCGTCAGCGCATCAGCAGCCCGCCGTTGACGTCGACGGTCGCGCCGGTGATGAACGCGGCGTCGTCGCCGCAGAGGAAGGCCACCGTCTCGGCCACCTCGGTGGGCGTGCCGAGCCGGCCGACCGGGATCCGCTGCACCGCGGCGGCCAGTCGGTCGGCCGGCATCGCGTCGGCGGCCGGGCCGCTGATCGCCGCCGGAGCGACCGCGTTGACGGTCACCCCGTGCGCCGCCAGCTCGGCGGCGACGATCTTGGTCAGCACGAGGATCCCGGCCTTGGACGCCGCGTAGTGCGCGCCCGTCAGCAGGCCGCCGGCCTGCCCGGCGAGCGACGCCAGGTTGACGATGCGGCCGGCTCCGCGGTCGCGCAGGTGCGCGCCCAGCACCTGGCAGCCGAACAGCACCCCGCGCAGGTTGACGTCGAGCACCTCGTCCCACTCGTCCGGCTCGATCTCCCAGAACGAGCGGGCGACGGTCCGCGCCGCGTTGTTGACGACGATCTCGAAGCCGCCGTGGCGGTCGACGAGGTCGTCGCGCAGGGCGACGAACGCGTCCCGGTCGCGGACGTCGAGCGCGACGCCCTCGGCCCGCGGGCCGAGCCGGCGGGCGGTCCGTCGCGCCCCGTCCGCGTCGACGTCGGCGATCACCACCCGGGCGCCGCGGGCGTGCAGCGCCGTCGCAATCGCGGCGCCCAGCCCCTGGGCGCCGCCCGTGACGACGGCGGTCCTGTCCTGCAACTCCATGCTCACGCTCCTTCGTCCCCCGTCTGGCCTTCGACCGTTCCGCGCGCGGCGATCGCCGCGCGCACGCGCTCGGGGCGCAGCGGGAGGCGGTCGAAGCGGGCGCCGAACGGCCGCAGCGCGTCCTCGACCGCCTGCACCACCGCCGCCGAGGCGATCACCGCACCGCCCTCGCCGACGCCCCGGAAGTCCAGGTCGACCGGCGACGCCGCGTCCAGGTGGACGACCTCGATCGGCGGCACCTCGGTCGCCCGCGGAAGCAGGTAGTCGTGCAGATCGGTGGCGACCATCCGCCCGTCGGCGGCGTAGGCGTGCTCCTCGTAGAGCGCCCCGCCGATCCCCTGCGCCACGCCGCCCTGCAGCTGGCCCCGGACGACGGCGGGATTGATCATCGTGCCGCAGTCGTGGACGATCAGGAACCGCTCCAGGCGGACCACGCCGAGCTCGACGTCGACGTCGGCCCAGCACGCCGCGGTGGCGCACCACCACCCTCCCGGACCGCGGCGGAAGCTGTGCGCGACCTCCAGGTCGAACAGCGAGACCGGGCTGCGGTCGGGACGCAGGTGGACCTGCTCCGCCAGCTCCCGCAGGGGGACCGCGGTGCCGTCGGGCAGGACGAACCGGCCGTCGCGCAGCCGCACGCCCTCGGACGCCACGCCGTAGACCGCGGCGGCCGCCTGCTCGAGCTGCTCGCGCAACCGACGGGCGGCGACGGAGATCGCCCCGGCGGTCATCGGCGCGTTGCCGCTGCCGCTGGTCCCGAAGAAGAAGAACGCGCCGCGGTCGGAGTCCCCCGTGACCACCCGCACGGCATCGAACGGCACCGACAGCTCGTCCGCGCAGATCTGGGCCATCGTCGTCTCGTGTCCCTGACCGCTCGGCGCCTGGCTGATCAGGACCGTCACGCGGCCGTCCGGTCCGACGGCCAGCCGCACCGGCTCGGGCTCCTGCATCGAGCCCCAGCTCTGCCACCAGTCGGCGAACGCCGGATTCGGCTGCAGGCTCGTGACGATCCCGACGCCGCGGTACTCGCCGCGACTCCAGCCGTCGCGCTGCTGCGCGCGGAAGGCCGGCAGGTCGATCCGCTCGATCGCCCGATCGAGGGTCTCGCGCACCGTCACGCGGTCCAGCGTCGCGCCGGTGGCCATCGACGTCGGCTGCTCGGCCGCGGTGATCGTCGTCCGCAGCCGCAGCGCCACCGGATCCAGGTCGAGCTCGTGGGCGATCGCGTCGAGCAGCCGCTCGCGGGCCAGCGTCTCGACCGCCCCCGGGCCGCGGTACGTGAAGTACGGACTCTTGTTGCTCGCGACGACGGTCGCCCGGAACGCGAACGCCGGCAGCCGGAGCGCGGCGGGCAGCGTCGTGCGCACGAGGTCCGCGATCGCCGGCATCGGGGCCGCGGTCGGATAGGCGCCCTGGTTCATCACCACGTGCGCGCGGACCGCGAGCAGATCGCCCTCCGCGGTGACCGCGGCCTCCATCCGCACCAGGTCCTCGCGGGCGGATCCGGCGGAGCGCAGAGCCTCCGCCCGGTCCTCGGTCCAGCGGACGGGGCGACCGCAGTGCCGGGCTGCCGCGCAGACCACGATGTCCTCGCGCGAGATCGACCACTTCGAGCCGAACGCCCCGCCCACGTCGCCGATCACGACGTGGACCGCCTGGTGGTCGAGGCCGAGGTGCCGCGCCAGCTGGTGCCGAACGCTGTGGGCCGACTGCGCCGTGACCCGGTACCGCAGCTCGCCGGTCCCGCGATCGAACGACGCCAGGCCGCCGCGACCCTCGAGCGGCACGCCGCCGTGACGCTGCGAGCGTACGGTCGCGCGGACGATCCGGTCGGCCCGACGGAACCCGCCGTCGACGTCGCCGTAGACGTGCTCGTCGTGCGGATCGTCGTAGACCACGTTGCCGCCCAGCTCGGCGTGCAGCACCGGGGAGGACGGATCGCTCGCGTCCTCGACCCCGAGCACGCACGGCAGCGCCGCGTAGCGGACGTCGACGCGCGCCGCGGCGTCCGCCGCCTGTGCCCGGGACTCGGCGAGCACCACGACCACCGGGTCGCCGTCGAAGCGGACCCGCTCCTCGGCGAGGGCGGGGAATCGGGGGACGCGGTGCCCCACGATGTCGGTGGAGAAGTCGATCGGAGCGATCTCGTCGCGCAGGTCGGCGCCCGTCAGCACCGCGCGGACGCCCGGCATGGCGCGGGCCGCCGTCGTCTCGATCCGCTCGATCCGCGCGTGTGCGTGCGGACTGCGGACGAACACGGAGTGCAGCATCCGCGGCAGTCCGTGGTCGTCGACGTAGCCGCCCTCGCCGCGGACGGCCCGGCGGGCCTCGCCGCGGGGACGCGCGCGGCCGATCTCCGCACCGATCGTCGTCGTGCGCTCGCCGATCCCGTCAGGCATCGACGCCTCCCGCGGGCGGGTCGAGCCGACCGAGCCGCTCGGCCGCGGCCGTCGCCCCGTCGACGATCGCCTGGTACCCCGTGCACCGGCAGAGGTTGTCGGCCAGCGCGTCCCGGATGACCTCCCGGTCCAGGGGCTCGTCGCCCTCGAGCAACGCGACCGTCGAGAGCACGAAGCCCGGGGCGCAGAACCCGCACTGGAAGCTGTGGTGCTCGACGAACGCGCGCTGGACCGGGTGCAGACCGTCGGCGTGATCCGCTCCGACGCCTTCGACGGTCGTGACCGTCGAACCGTCCAACTGCACCGCCAGCATCAGGCAGGACCGCACCGGCTCGCCGTCGACCAGCACCGTGCAGGTCCCGCAGACCCCCGTCTGGCAGGCGACGTGGGTCCCGGTCAGCCCGAGCTGCTCGCGGATCGCCTCGGCCGCGGTCGTGCGCGGGTCGACGGTGATCGCGACCGACTCGCCGTTGCAGGCGAAGTGCGTCGTACGTGACGCCATCTCAGGTCCCCTCGGGTCGAAGCTCTCGGGCCGCCGCCGCGATCGCCCGGCGGGCGAGAACGGTCGTGACGTGGCGGCGGTGCTCGCCGCCGGCGTGCAGGTCGCTCGGGGGATCCAGCGCCGACAGCTCGGCCTCCAGGACCGCGGCGGCCTCGCTGCCCAGCGGGTCGGCGAGGGGTCGCCCGCGCAGCGCCGCGGCGACCTGCGGCAGCTCGATCGGCGTCGGCGCCACCGCTCCCGCGGCAACCGTGGCCCCGACGATCGCGCCGTGCTCGTCGCCGGTCAGCCGGACCGCGACCACCGCGGTGGCGAACCCCCGTCCGAGCGGCGCCGTCTCGCGGATCGCGGAGGCGTCGCGGGGGCCGGCGGGCGGCACGTGGATCCGGAGCAGGAGGTCACCCTCCCGTCGCCGCGCCACCGGGCGCCAGTCGTCGAGCGGCCCGCGCCACTCGCCCTCGGCCGTCGAGACCGTGACGTCGGCGCCGAGCACCGTCAGCGCCAGCGGCAACTCGGCCCGCGGGTCCGCGAACGCGAGGCATCCGCCGATCGTGCCACGGGTGCGGACGGCTCGCATGCCGACCAGTCCGGCCGCCGCCGCGAGCAGCGGGGCCGCCGACCGCACCAGCGGCGACCGCTGGAGGTCGACGTACCGGGCCATCGCGCCGATCTCCAGCTCGCCGTCGGCCGTCGTCTCGATCGCGCGCAGCGGCGCGATCCGGCCGAGATCGACCAGCGCCGCCGGCTCGCTGCTCCGGGCGACCAGCGCCGGGAGCAGCGACTGTCCCCCGGCGAGCAGCGCGGGCCGCGGGCCGCGCCGGTCCAGCAGCCTCCGGACCTCGTCGAGCGAGGTGGGGTCGTGGTACTCGAACGGCGCGGCGTGCACGGTCGACCTAGCTGCCGACCCCGAACTCCGCCGCCCACTTCGTCTTGAAGTAGGTCTCGTAGTCCTCGCCCTGGTTGCGAACCGTCGCGGTGTCGCCGACGTTGTCCTTGGTCACGATCCACGGCTCGAGGATCTTGATCCCGTAGCCCTCGCTGAAGACCGAGGCGTCCTTGGCGAACGGCGTGTCGCGCGCCCAGTGCTGCACCGCCTGGTCGATCGCGACCATCGACTGCGCGCCGAAGTTGTTCTCGACCGCCCCGGAGACCTTGCCCGCCTTGATCTGCTCACGCGACTGCTTGGTCGTGTAGATGCCGACGGTGACCGGCCGGTCGTCGCCGTTCTTGCCCAGCTGGTCGAGCGCCTGCCCCATCGGCGGCGTGCAGAAGTCGCAGGTGTTCCAGAGCGCGACCACGTCCGGGGTGTTCTGGACGAACTGCTTGGTCGTCTTGATCGTGTCCTGGACCGCGTCGGCCAGGTCGATGTCGTGGGTCTTCTGCTTCAGTCCGGGATGGGCCTTGAGGTCCTCGGCCCGCTGCTTGTCGCGGTCGATCACGCCGGCGCCGACGGTCGGCGCCTGGAACGCGACGAGCGTACCCTCGACGTTGCCATTCTTCTCCTGCAGCTGCTGGAAGACCCAGTCGTTGAGGGTCTTGGAGAGCTCCCGCTCGTCCGGCACGTACTGGGCGGTGTAGTACTCCGACGGGGTCTGGACCGCGCCGGTCATGATCCACGGGATCCCCTGGTCGTGCGCGGCCTTGAGCCCGCCGCCGAGCGCGGACGTCGGCGACGCCGCGGAGATGATCAGGTCCGGCTTGGCCGCGACCAGGCTGGTCGCGCACTGGGCCGTCTTGGCCGGGTCGAAGTTGGGGTCGCAGGTGACGATCTCGAACCCGAACAGGTCGGCGGCGGTCTTCAGGTCCTCGTACTGACGGACCGAGGCCTCGGTCGACTTGGACAGGTACATGAAGCCGATCTTCTTGCCGGTCGGCGGGTCGACCCGACCGCCCGCCTTCTCGGCGTCGGCCTCGGCGGCCTTCTTGGCCTCCTCGGTGCGCTCCGGGGCGACCCCGGTGCTCGTGGCCGCTGCGGCGGTGCCGGTCGTCGTACCGGCTGCGGTGGTGGTGTCCTCGTCGTCGCCACCGCAGCCGGTGGCGAGAACCGCCACCAGGGCCATGGCCAGCAGGCTGCCTACAGGGCGCCGTGCGCGGGTGCTCATCAACTGCATCTCGGGTCCTTCCTCGGGTTGCTGAGGAGTCGCCTCAGCGCGGGTCCACGTCGGTGTCGGCCTCGTCTTCGTGGCGGTAGCAGAGCTCCACGATCCGGGCCTCGCTGATCTCGTCGCCGACCAGCTCGCCGCAGAGCTCGCCCTCGCGGAGGACGACCACGCGGTCGCAGGTGGTGACGAGCTCGGTGAAGTCGGAGGCGACGAGCAGCACGGCGCCGCCGTCCGCGGCCAGCGCGCGGGCCAGTCCGAGGGCTTCGGCCTTCGCCTCCACGTCGATGCCCTGGGTCGGCTCGTCGAAGATCAGGACGCTCGGCTCGAGCTCGAGCCACTTGGCGATCACGATCTTCTGCTGGTTGCCGCCGGAGAGCAGCGAGACCGGCCGCTCCGCGTCGGCGAGCTTGATCCGCAGCCGTTCGACGGCGCGGTCGACCGAGCGCTGCTCGCTGGCGC
>Ga0265296_1003457_pt1 | contig 14628 bp, 13 predicted proteins | sample MunlanPumphouse1_FD_189073 | JGI IMG/M metagenome (GOLD analysis project Ga0265296, IMG submission 189073) | Groundwater microbial communities from a municipal landfill in Southern Ontario, Canada - Pumphouse #1 | ecosystem: Environmental > Aquatic > Deep subsurface > Groundwater | place... | reverse complement strand
TTACTGTCCATTGAAAGGCATTCTACAAGCAAGGTGTTTCGGGAGGCGGATCTCTTTAGAATTAACACAATGGGCTTCAGGGGAGAAGCCCTGCCGAGTATTGGATCGGTTTCTAAGATGCGGATTACAACGAAGCCCAATGGTTCTTTGGCAGGCACCCACGTATACTCTGAGGGTGGGAAAATAAAGGAGGTTTCTGAAGCGGGCTGTCCTGAAGGGACAACCATTGAAGTCAACAATCTCTTTTATAATACACCGGCCAGATTAAAATTTCTAAAGACAGATAATACGGAATTAGGTCACATCGTTGATGTTGTTGCCCAGACAGCCCTGGCAAATCCTGAGATACATTTTAAACTCCTTCATAATGGCAAGGTAATCATCAATGCACCTATTACCAAAAATATTATGAATAGAATAACTGAGTTGCTTGGCAGGGATGTCTATGGGAATCTGTACGAGGTATTGCTGACGCAAGAGGCTATAGATATTAGGGGATTCATATCTGAACCCAATTTTACACGTTCAACGGGCAGAGCCATTTATACCTACGTAAACAGGCGATTTGTCAGGGATAAGGTAGTTAATCACGCCATTATGGAGGCATATAGAACCTTAATAATGAAGAATAGATATCCTGTAGTAATCCTATTTATCAACATTCCGGTTCATTGGGTTGATGTGAATGTCCATCCAACAAAGAGAGAGGTAAGGTTTAAAGAACAGCAAAAGGTCCATGACCTTATTGTTGAGGCACTACAGGGCACTTTGAGGAAAGCCCCGTGGATTAAAGAAAGATTGGTAATCCCTTATGAGATACCACCTGTAGATTCAAAGGTCGAAGACCATAGTCATAGAATAGCAGAGGATCTTCTCGTTTATTCCTTTTCCCAAGGGAATAGGGATAAAATTATGCCTCTCCCTCTCTTCTTCTCTTCTTTGATCCCAATCAGTCAGGTTAAAGACACCTATATACTCTGTTCGTGCGATGAAGGATTAATCATTGTTGACCAACATGCAGCCCATGAGAGAATCATCTTTGAGACGCTAAAAGAAGAATACCTGAATTCCAATGTTGTCTCCCAGGGGTTATTGGTGCCTCAACACATTGAGTTGGGCTATAGGGAAGCCAGATTTTTGGAAAAACACACCAGTAAACTATCGGAAGTGGGTTTGGAGGTAGAGCCGTTTGGCGGGGATACCTTTATAGTCAAATCTGTTCCCCAGATACTAATCAACAAGGACTATCGCCAGCTTATCATGGACATCATTGATGGACTCTATCCTTACGGCAAGTCATTCAAATTAGAGGAATTTATCGAAAAAATCCTGATTCTAATGGCATGTCATGGGGCTATTAAAGCGAATCAGCGCCTGAGCTCCAGGGAGATTGAATCCCTATTACAACAACTGGACAGTGTAGTATCTTCTACCAACTGTCCCCATGGAAGGCCTATTTTGAGGGAGATAACGTATCAGGAGATAGACAGGATGTTCAAAAGGGGTTAATTTGGTGGTGGCGATTATGGCAGAAAGAATATGGGATTTCTGGGTTTTCTATCCTTTCGTATTTCAAAGTGAAGGTGTGTCCCATTGGCCCTTCCTGTGTCCCCTACCAGTGCTATTTTCTGGCCTTTTTTCACAACGTCTCCTTCTTTAACCAGATTACACTCATTATGTGCATAGACAGTTACGTAATCGTCTTTATGGCTGATAAGGATCAGATTACCATAGCCTCTTAATCCCCTTTCCCCCTCTCCGCTGTATGTTACTTTACCATCATCTGCGGCCATAATTGGTGTACCCTTTGGGGCTCTAATATCTATGCCATCGTGTTTCTTTACATCTCTGACGCCAAATCTTGAGGTTATCTCCCCCTTTACAGGCCAGATAAACCTACCTTTATGGTAAAAGATCCCACTTTTTTCCGGGATGTCCTCTTTCCCTTGTGGATAGGCACTTACATTCAAGACCCTTTTTGCCCCAGGGATAAATATCCTCTGTCCTATTTCAATATCGGCTGGGTCATCTATGTCATTGATTTCAGATATCTCCTGGATATCGGCATTATAGGTCTTGGCTATCCTCCAAAGGGTTTGCCCTTGCTCCACCCTATGGTATACACCGTATATGGTCCTGCCACAGGCGGCAAGAAGTATCAGAAAAATGAGTACTGTATATACCCTTTTGTATGAGGTCATTACTCCTTAACTGATAGATAGTAAACCGATAGCCTGGGGAAAACGGCCTCTCTTGCGTTTTTTGCCTGTATAAATCTCTTTGCTCACATCCCAGGTATTTAATTTAACCCTTCCCAAAAGGGGATTGGAAACTGTTGTTATAAAACCCATGCGGACAGTTCTTCTATTAAGGAGTAATCTGTCAGATCCAGGCAGAGTGGGGTAATCGAAATACAGTTTTGAGCAATAGCCTGGGAATCAGAGTCTTTTATCTCCTCGAAATCCATGTTACTGTTCCCAAACCAGTAGTATTTCTCTCCTCTAGGATCCACCTTTTCAACGATAGAACCGACGCGAAACCTTTTACCCTGTCTTGTAATTCTATATGGGGTATTTCCATCTATTTCGTTATTTGGGATATTTACATTGAGAAATGTCCCTTTAGGAAGTCCATTTTTAAGGAGATGTTTAGCAAGTCTTACTGCGAAGGCAGCTCCAGTTTGGAATTTAAAGTCCTTACCCGCAACCAAGGAAATGGCAAAAGATGGTATGCCGAGCATAGTTCCTTCTCGGGCAGCAGCAACAGTACCGGAATAGACAGTATCACCTCCAAGGTTCCCACCTTTATTGATTCCTGAAACAATTAAATCAGGGTTAACTTTTAAAATACTGTTAACACCCAGATTGACGCAGTCCGTAGGAGTACCACTCACAGAGTAGCATTGAGAAGCAATCTCTTTTACACGAAGAGGCTTATGGAGAGTTAAAGAATGGCTAACCGCACTCATTTCTCTATCCGGGGCCACGACCCATACTTCCGCAATAGACCTGAGGGCATCGGCCAGGGTTACCAGACCCTGAGAATGGATGCCGTCATCATTTGTTACCATAATCTTCAATATTTTGTCACCTAATATTTTCCGCCCTTAGCTTTTTTTGGCATCTTTCCAGAAATTCGGGGTTCTCTTGTTAAAGAATGCGTCATGCGCCTCCTTCACCTCTGGTCTGTCAAAGAAGTCCGGTGCAAGAAGAGACAGGATCTTATCGGTAGTCCACAGTATCTCATTTCCAACAGCATTAAAGCTCTGTTTTACAATCTGAAGGCAAGTAGGAGAAAGACCCAATAGATCCTCACACCATCTATCAACTTCATCTTCGAGTTTTACCTCAGGGACAACCGCATTTATCAGACCCATTTCATATGCCTGTCGGGCAGTATATTGACGGCATACCATCCACATTTCCTTTGCCCTTTTTAGCCCTAAAATATAGGCAGAAGAAGCCACGAGATGACCGTGGGCAGGGCTTGCCACTCTGGGTCCGTTCTGACCAAAAATGGCGTTATCGGAAGCAATAGTGAAGTCACAGTGATAGGCCAGATGATTATGTCCACCGATACAATACCCTTTTACAGCTGCAATAACCGGCTTAAGGCAGTTTTGAATTGCACCGTCAAAGTTAGGAACACTTGCCAGTGCCATACCCCCCGGACCTTGAAGACCACCATCGGCTTCCCATTCCATATCACCACCAACACCAAAATGATTTCCGGCACCGGTATATACCACTACACCTATATTTTTATCGGTGCTTGCTTCCGAAACAGTTTCAGCTATCTCTGCCCAGCCAAAGTTCGTCATGGCATTCATCTTTTGCGGACGGTTAAACATTATTCTTGCTACTCCGCCACCGGCATCTCTGTATTTCTTATGGTATGCTAACTCCTTAAGATTCATGTTTGTAACGGGTTCCCATTCTGACCATGCCATGGCTAAAATCCTCCTATAATTGTTTTTGCTTGGTTCATTTCCTTGAATAACGTTTGAGAATCTACAGTACTAATTTCAGGGGGGAGCTTACCCTCTACCTGTAAAAGCTGTACCCATAAGGGACAAGCCATAAGTGAAATCCCTGCCTCCTTCGCTGATTTCAGCAAACGGTAGATGTCAATCCATCTTTTGTCTTTTTCGCTTGCTATTTGGAGACCCATAGCTGTTGCATTCTTTGATACCTTTATCTTAGTATCCCGGTTTTCCAGCAGAGGCGACCATCGGAAAGAACCTCCGGCAAGGGCAGCCAGAGCTTCCTGTGTAAACACAATTCCTGCATTGCTTCCGTTCTTCTTGGCTTCCATAGCCATAGCTATATTGCTAATAACCGAATTCTCTAAAGCATCTCGACAAATCAAAATAATATCCATTTCTATTTTACCTCCAATTAGTCATGTTTATAGGTTTCTACAACAATTATAAGATTACTCCACCCCCTTTCTTTTTAACCATTCTCTAAAGGGTGTTAGTCAATTAAATTGTCGGTCTAATATCAATATTAATTAGTTCACACTGAAAAATTCCCTTTTCCGCTCTCTAGTGCAGGTTTTTTGACCCATCTATGACTCGCTTCAGGCATTTTCAGGAACTCGCCCTTCGGGCTCAAACAGCTGAAAATACTTATCTTCCGCTTTGTCAAGATGGGTTCCCCAAAAATCCTGCTCATGTTCGCTCCAAAGGAAATTTTTCATTTCTCATGATGAACTAATTATCAGATGGTACATCCTATGTCAATGGCTAAAATACCGTTTCTTATTTATTCAAATAACTGTTCTGCTTATTACGGGGGAGTAGTGGGTTTTAATAAAAAACTTGTGTTTTAAAATATAGAAAAATGGTATTTAATAGGTGGTGGTGGGTCAGTGAGCCGTGTATAGCTTTCATAATAAAAAGGATATAGATATGCATGTTGTTGTAGTCGGTGGCGGAGCAGGGGGTATGATGGGCGCAGGTATAGCAGCCAAAAGAGGTGCAAAAGTCATTCTCCTTGAAAAGACCCGTAATTTGGGACAGAAACTCCTGATCAGCGGCAAAACCCGCTGTAACCTTACAAACGTCAAGGATATAGATGAATTCATCTCCATGTATGGTCCCAACGGGCGCTTTCTTTATAGTGCCTTTCATCACTTCTTTCGAGAAGACCTGCTGGCGTTTTTGAGTCACTACGGCATAGAGACGAAGATTGAACGTGGAGGACGGATATTCCCGGTTTCAGACAGTGCCGGCGATGTAGTTAATGCATTCGGAAAATTCCTCAGTGACCAGGACGTGCAGGTTGTGACCGGTTCCAGGGTTACAGGGATTCAAGTTACTAACAGGCGGGTGACGGGCGTGCAAACAGATGAGGGAGAGTATCCGGCTAAGGCTGTCATCCTAGCGACCGGTGGTAAGACATATCCTGCTACTGGTTCCTCCGGGGACGGGTATAAAATAGCTGCTGCCCTTGGTCATAACATAATCAGGCTTCGCCCCGCGTTGGTGCCTCTCGTTGTCGAAGAAGTCCCCCTGGCAAAGTCTATGCAGGGTGTCAGCCTTTGCAATGTCCGTCTGACGGCATTCCAGTGTAGGTCGGATGAGATTGACGCTTCCATGACACCGACACATGATACAGGGCGAGGCACAGGGAAGAAATGTCCTCCCCGACCGGTTATCGAAAGCCGGATGGGCGATATGATGATCACCCATTTTGGTATCGGAGGGCCGGTTACATTGCTTATGAGTCTTGTTGTTGTTGATGCCCTGGAGCATGGCCATGTCAGTGTTTCCATTGATCTAAAACCTGCCCTGGGCAGAAACCAGCTTCGCGATCGCCTTCAGAGAGATTTTGACCGTTTCAGCAAAAGGAGCTATCGACGTATTCTTGACGGATTGCTACCTGCCAAGATGGTTGAACCGTTTGTCGTTATGACGGGTATTCCCCCCGACAAGCAGGGGAATCAAATCAACGCGGAAGAACGCGAAAAACTCATTGACCTGCTCAAGTCTCTTCGCTTCAATGTTAAATCTGCCCTTCCCATGTCCTCAGCCATCGTCACAGCCGGTGGCGTTTCCCTGAAAGAGATTGATCCGCGTACGATGGCATCGCGACTGATTGACGGGCTGTATTTTTGCGGAGAAATCATGGATATAGATGCAGATACGGGGGGCTATAACCTTCAGGCCGCTTTTTCTACAGGTTACCTGGCTGGTGAGCAGGCGGCAGATTATGTGCATACGACTGAAATAAGCGGGGGCTGTGGTCCATCCGCTGGGTTTATTGGCTAGGCTGCGACTTTTTGCTTACGCCTTCCGGAACCGCTACTCAAGGATTCTCGTTCGAGAGCAATTTGCCTTGCGAGAAATATTTTTACAAGACTTTGATAAGGTACATCTTTCTTATTTGCAAGGGTCTTGAGCTCAACCAGCAAATCTTCTGGAAGACGAATGGAGATAGATTTGAGTGAGGGCTTCAGATTGGGAAATGAACCCCTTTTGAACTTTTTCGAATCAAAATAATCCAGAGGGGAATGAATAGCCCAAAATTCTCGTTCCTCGTCTTCATTCTTAAAATCCGGAATTTTTCTTTTCATTTTCTTCATAGAATTTTCTTTCCTTACTGTTCATATCTCGTGCGGAGATGACTCTGAGTAGATTGCCTCTCTTCGTGAATATCACCACAAGGAGATGCCCTGAATCTGCCTTGCCAAATCCAGCCCATCGCTTTTCAGCAACCGAGTGGTCTGAGTCTTCGAGGAGAAGGAGTGGTTTGTTAAAAAAGACCTGCTCACACTCCCAGTTTTGAACATTGTGTTTGAGGAGGTTTTTATTACTATTACCTCGGTCCCACTGGAAGCCTACAAAGCTCCCAAAAACATCTTCCATAATGTGTTATTGTATATGACAGGAATATACATGTCAAGGTTTTTCTGCAGAATGGAGAGGAAAATTTGATATACCTAATGTTTAAACTGTCCGGCTACCAGCCACCCTTTGAAATTTATTAATTAGAAACAACGACCCCAAGTATCCCCACAAAGCTGTTGTTCGGTATTCAGTATGTTGCTATATAAAGTAAGCTATTTGTCCCATTACAAATCCACCAATAGAGTAGATAGGGGTCAGGTCTTGAAAAGTAAGTTTTTGGTAGCAAAAGTGATTTCCCAAGACCTGCCCCCTACCTATTCATGATGTGATGCAGAGCACCGGGAATATCCAATCGTGCCTGTCGCGGCATGATACGATTCTATAGAAAAACCGACTGCCTGCCAGGTAAATTATCAATTAGAAACAACTTTCCCAAGTACCTCCAGGCGTCACGTGACGCCTTTGGATACGGCTTGGTATAAACCGTTTCAGGATAAGCCAAAGAGCAAATACGGGAGCTGGAAGGATTGAACCTATAATATTCAGAGCATTAATAACAAGGGAATAAAGGCAAAATGATAGCAAAATGATAGCAAACTGGCAAAATGATATGCCCTTACCTTGAAATAGGCCAGATAAGTCTTCTATGCCCTTTGGGGTGCCTTTACTTAAAACCGTATACACTATATATTGTGGTCTCATATAAAATCTATACCATATAAGCTACAAATAGCCTAAAAATCTGAAGGCAAGCCCTGTATCATTAACGTTTGGAGACATCTTATGGATACCTTAAAAAAGATTGATTTTGAAAACAGAAAGACAAGAACTGACGAAGAAACCACTGATATGGCACTGTTTGTCCGTACCTCTAAAGAGGACATTTTAGGCTGGAACAGGCAACGAATTGTTGATGCCCTGGTAAGAGAAACCTACGTTGATATTGATACTGCAGAAGAGATCAGCAAGGAAGTAGAAAGGCAGATTATTGATTCCAGGATCACAGTTGTCACAGCCCCTCTTATAAGGGAATTGGTAGATGCCAAACTCATCGAAAGGGGTTTAGAGCAGGCACGGAGGATGCATACCCGTTTAGGAGTTCCTCTTTATGATGTAGATCAGCTCATCCTCCATCCTAACAAAGAGAATGCCAATGTCCCCCATGGCCCTGAAGCTACAAATCTGACTTTAGCAGAAGTGATTAAAAAGGAATACGCCCTGCTTAATGTCTTTTCACAAGAGATAGGGGATGCCCATATGCGGGGAGATATACACATCCATGATCTGGGGTTTATTGATCGTCCTTATTGTTCAGGGCAGTCCCTGGAGTATATCAAAAAATTCGGTCTAAATCTCCCCAATTCCCTCTCTATAGCAAAACCTGCAAAGCATCCAGAGGTCCTGCTAGCCCATATGGTGAAGTTCGCTGCTGCACTACAAAGCCATTTTGCCGGTGCTATCGGATGGGATGCTGTTAATCTATTCTTTGCCCCTTATTTAGAAGGATTAAGTGATGCAGAGGTAAAACAGCTGGCCCAGATGCTCATCTTTGAGTTTTCCCAGCAGGCAGTGGCTCGAGGAGGGCAGGCAATCTTTACAGATATCAACTTATACTGGGAAGTTCCTAAACATTTCGAGGATGTTCCTGCTATTGGTCCTGGTGGTACCTATACTGGCAAACCTTATGGATACTATCTAAAAGAGTCCCAGAGGTTCGTGTGGTTGCTCTTTGATGTATTTAAGGAAGGGGATGGGGTTGGCAGACCTTTCTTCTTCCCCAAGCCCCTGGTCCATATTACAGAAAAGTTATTTCAGACACCGGGTCATGAAGCATTTCTAGATCATATATGTGATGTTGCAAGTGAAAAAGGAAATACCTACTTTGTATTTGACAGGGGTAGTACAGCCAAGATTTCGGAATGCTGTCGGTTAAGCTTCAAATTGGAGACCTCTGATCTTGAGGATGCTAAAGAACCCTGGAAGATGAGATATACTGCTCTTCAAAACGTAACCTTAAACCTACCCAGAATGGGATATCTGGCAAAAGGAGATGATACCAAATTATACTCCAATATCTCTGAATTCATGGAAATGGCAGTACAGGCACATCTCCAAAAGAAGGCTTTTATAGAAAGATTGTTGTCCCTTGGAGAAAAAGGTCCTTTAGCCTTACTTACTATGAACAAGGATGGCTCTCCCTATTTAAGAATGCATAGAGCTACTTATTTAATTGGGATGTTAGGATTGAATGAACTGATCAAGATTCACACAGGTGAGGAATTGCAAGATTCTAAGGCTTCTTTGAAATTTGGCTTAAAGATAATCGCCCATATGAAGTTATTGACCGATAAGTTCGGTAAAAAGCACGGAATGAGATTTGTCCTTGAGCAATCACCTGCGGAAAGCACTGCTTATCGGTTTGCTAAATTGGATCTAAAATACCATTCACCGGAATCAGGTCACATAGTCAAAGGCGACATATCAAAAGGTGAGGTTTATTACACAAATTCTACATATCTTCCTGTCTCGTTACAAGTTAATCCAATTGAACGGGTCAGAAAGGAAGGACTCTTTCATCCACTGATAGAGGCAGGATCATTAACCCATATATGGCTTGGTGAGGCAAAGCCATCAAAGGAGTCGTTGACAAATTTTGTTATAAAAACCTTTAGAGGCACCCTAAACGATCAGATAGCGTTTTCTCCTGAGTTTACGACCTGCATATCCTGTGGCAAAACTGCCAGAGGATTAACCGAAAAGTGCACCTACTGTGATTCCCACGAGGTAGAAGGTATTACAAGGATCACGGGTTATTTTACAAAGACCTCAAGCTGGAACAAAGGTAAGATAGGAGAACTAAACGATAGGTTTAGAAACCATGGTTTCTTACAGGACAAAGAGTCAGATGTTATTAACTTACGGTAAAAGTCCCGCTAACTGTGAGCCCAGTTAGAGATGTTCGCTAATGGGATATCATTTCTAACCGGGTAAGCTAAAAAAAGAAAGGAGGAAGATTAATATTATGGGATCAGTAAAAATATTTTTTAAGTCTGACTGCCCCAAGTGCCCTGCTGCAAAGAATATGGGAATTATATTAAAAAAAGAGGGGATCAATGTAACAAATTACAACTTGGACACTCTGGATGGATTAGCAGAGGGGGCATATTACAGCGTTATGGCAACACCAACCCTAATCATAGAAGACGAAGAGGAGAACCATATTGCTGATTTCAGAGGAGATGTGCCCACAGTTCAAGATATTCAAAAACTTATAAACCAACATCAATAAATTCCAATTAAAAATATCATTTATGCCTAAATTAAATAGAGTGTTCTGAAATTTAAAATTTGGATGGGAGTAAACAATGGCTACAAAAAACGCACATAAGATTCTGGTGGTAGACGATGAAAAGGGTATTAGAGAGGCGATCTATGCCCTTTTGACTATGGAAGGTTATTCAGTAGTCACTGCCGAGGATGGGATTGCTGCTCTCAAGAAACTACAGAACGACTCCTATGATCTCCTGATTACTGATCTTGCAATGCCCAATATGGGGGGAGCGGAACTCCTTGATTGGGTTTGCCAAAGCAATATTAAAATGACTGCTATAGTCATAACGGGATCGCCAATTACCAATATGGAAAAGAATCTTAAGGATAAGGGAGCCTTTGCCTGTATCCCAAAGCCATTCCAGCTTAAGCATCTATCTTTCATTGTCCAGAAGGGATTAAATCAGAGGAATAAAATCTCTTAAAAGCTAAGAGAAAATGAACAGTCTGGAAAGACATTGACTCAAATTAAAGGATTCTTAGAAACTTCCTTCGTAGACTGGCCAGGCAAGATTGCTTCTGTAATATTTCTACCTTACTGTAACTTCCGCTGCCCTTACTGTCATAATCATGGCATTGTTTTAAACCCCGAGAAGCATGAGACTATCCCCATAGAATATGTTTTAACCCGCTTAAATGAGTTTAAGGAATGGATTGATGGTGTCTGCATAACAGGAGGAGAACCTACCTTACATCCCTCTCTTCCAGAGCTTATCCGTAAGTTCAGGGTTCAAAATTTCCTCATAAAACTCGACACTAATGGAACAAACCCTAATGTCTTGAGAAACTTAATAAGCAATAAATTAATCGACTATGTATCTATGGATGTCAAAGCTCCTTTAGATGAAATCAGATATTCCAAGTGCGCCGGGGGTCCAGTCAATTTAAAGGATATAAGAGAAAGCATATCTCTCCTGAAAGGGGGGACAGTCCCCTATGAATTCAGGGTTACCATCGTCCCTGGTTTACTTAAGGAAGATGATATCATAGAATTGGCAAAGCAGCTAGCTAGAGCAGACAAACTTACAATCCAGAACTTTAACCCATCCGATCCCCTGGATCCTAAACTTAAGCATGTAAAACCCTATAATGAAGGTGAACTAAAGAGGATACAGGACAGGGTTTCTAAGGTTCTTCAGACACCAAATCCATAGCCAACAACCTTACACTTCATCTAACCCTTGATATACCTATACGACTGACCACTGACAACGTATAATTGACACTATACTATTTTTGTCTTGACAAAAGTTGTCTTTTCCTTTTATATTTTAGACATTAGAATAACGTACAGTAGATTATTAATTACTATTTATTAACCCCCACTACAGGAATGGTTCGGTTTACTGGAAACCACCATTCTAACCTTAAGAAAGGAGATATTATGTCTGAAATTCGCTTTGATGGAAGAGTAGCCGTTATTACCGGGGCAGGAAGAGGATTGGGAAGGAGTCACGCACTGTTGTTGGGTTCCAGGGGAGCAAAAGTGGTTGTAAACGACATGGGAGGAGCTGTAGATGGTACAGGTGGAGGGGCTAAGTCGCCTGCGGAGGAAGTGGCAGCAGAGATAAAGGCAGCCGGTGGGGAAGCGGTAGCCGACTATAACGGCGTCCACACCCCAGAAGGCGCGAAGGGAATCATAGAGACTGCTACTAAGGCATTTGGGAAGGTCGACATACTTATAAACAACGCTGGAATTCTGAGGGATGTTACATTTATAAAGATGACGGATGAACAATGGGACGGCGTTTTGAAGGTTCATCTATATGGTTCGTACTACGTTACCAAAGCGGCTTGGCCGATAATGAGAGAGAATAATTACGGACGCATTGTTATGACCACCTCTGCAGCCGGACTATACGGTAACTTCGGTCAAACAAATTACTCAACGGCAAAACTGGCGCTTGTGGGCTTTATGAATTCGTTAAAGGCTGAAGGGGCAAAATTCAATATCATGGTAAATACCATTGCCCCGGGGGCAGTTTCCAGAATGACCGAATCGATTATGCCAAAAGAAGTCCTTGACCTTATGGTACCTGAATTGGTATCTCCCATGGTAGCCCTTATGTGTTCTGAGGATTTCAAAGAATCAGGGCATATCATGGCAGCCGGCGCCGGCCATTTTGCCAAGGCACAAATCGTCGAGTCGAAAGGTGTATATTTCAACCCGAAAAGCAAGGTAACCCCTGAAGATATTCAGGGAAAACTCCAGGATATCGTGAACATGGAAGGGGCAGTGATACCGCCAAATGCCATGGACGGAGTCGGTAAATTTTTCAAAAAGGGCTAGTTTTGACTATTGGGGTATGGAGGTATTACCAAGACCTCCATACCCTGGAAATTTTCTCTTTTTCTTTGTTTTCCTATCCATCCTCTGTTTTTGCCCCCTTTATATCTTCTCCAAAAGAAAAGTTCTTATGGCTGGATCATTTCCAAATTAGTTGATGGATTATGAGGATTCGAGGGGTCAAGGATTCTAGTGAAATGATTTAGGCTATATGAAGGCTAAAGAGATGGAGAAAGTTCAGGCTGATATAGCAGAGGTGGAAAGGATGCTCAAGGCACTTATAAAATCATTGGAAAACAAACACTTGACCCCTTGAATCCTTTTTACCAACTATATAATGGCGGTGGGAAGATAAAATGAAGAAGGATTTTGTAACTATAAAACTGGACAAGGTTAAAAGCTATTCCATAAAGGAGAGAAAGAGCAAGGTAACTACCGAAAATTTCGGGAAGGTTTTTGCCAAGCATGGCAGTTTTAATGAATTTATGGAGGGGCTCCCTGATATTCTGGCTGCCAAGGACTTAAAGGAGGTTGTTTCTAGAATTACAGCAGCATATAAGAATCAAAGGATAATAGCCTTTGCCCTTGGAGCCCACGTAATAAAGGTTGGGCTAAACCCTATTATTATAGACCTCATGGAAAAAGGTATAATAAGCTCGATTGCCCTAAATGGAGCTGGGATCATTCATGACTCAGAGATCGCTATGACAGGGCAAACCTCAGAAGATGTGAGTGACGGCTTAAGAGAAGGCTCCTTCGGCATGGCAGAGGAGACGGCTACGGTAATAAATGAGGCCATTTCTCAGGGTGCAGAAAAAGGTTGGGGGATTGGAGAGTCAGTAGGAAAAAAACTAACGGAACTTGATCTTCCATACAATAACTTGAGTATCCTGGCTTCTGGCTCCAGATTAAGGGTGCCTATCACGGTTCACGTAGCCATTGGAACGGATATAATCCACATGCATCCCTCTTGCAACGGTGCCGCTATTGGGAAAGGCTCCCATCTGGACTTTCGCCTATTTTCTTCCATAATATCCAGCATGGAGAAGGGAATCTATTTAAATATAGGCTCCTCAGTAGTATTGCCGGAGGTATTCCTGAAAGCTTTGACCCTGGTTCGTAATCTGGGTTTTAATGTAAGGGACTTTACCACTGTTAATATGGACTTTATCCAACACTACCGCCCTCTTACTAATGTGGTTAAGAGACCAACATTAGGGAATGGCAGGGGATACTCACTCATCGGACACCATGAAATAATGGTTCCTCTCTTAGCGGCAGCCATACTGGAAGGGTTAGAGCTATAAATCAGGCATTAATCTCCATACAACAGTTCGGCGCAAAATTACGAGAGTTCCGGAGAAATTTTCTTATTCTTTCATGGAAATGAGCCAATAGTAAGTTACCAGTGCAAGATAAAAGGAGTGGATATATGCTTAAAGCCGGGGATATTATGACAAGAAAGGTCATTTCGGTTTCTCCGGAAACCGAGGTCACCAAGGCAGCAAAAATACTGTTAGATAACTCTGTTAATGGAATGCCCGTTGTGGATAGTGAAGGACGTTTGGTGGGGATTATATGCCAAAGTGACCTGATTGCTCAACAAAAACAGTTGCCTTTGCCATCTGTTTTTACCATTCTAGATGGGGTTATTCCTCTTTTTTCCCAAAAAAATCTTGAAAGTGAAGCCCAAAAGATAATGGCCACTACCGTATTCAAGGCTATGACTCCTGATCCTGTCACTATTAGTCCTGAAAGCAGCCTTGAGGAGATAGCCAAGTTGATGGTAGATAAAAAACTACATACCCTACCCGTTATAAAACAAGGAAAGTTGATAGGCATTGTAGGAAAAGAAGACGTCCTTCGCACCCTTTTCTCTGATGAGGGAAGTCTCTAAGTACTATAAAGTTCTATGCGGCAAAATCACGTATGTGGAAAGTAAAACGTCAAACCTCCAATAGATCGTTTGTAAAATTCTTTTCTTTCACAGGCCCAAGAACGGCCAGTGAAAGGTAGTCCTTATTAAAGATATCCTCTGCCAACTGGATAACTCCCTCTGGAGTGACCTTTTCAATACCATTGATTATCTCATCTACGGTAATAAATTTCCCGAAATAGATCTCGCTCTTGGCAAGCCTGCTCATCCTGTTATCAATGC
>Ga0265296_1003456_pt1 | contig 14631 bp, 13 predicted proteins | sample MunlanPumphouse1_FD_189073 | JGI IMG/M metagenome (GOLD analysis project Ga0265296, IMG submission 189073) | Groundwater microbial communities from a municipal landfill in Southern Ontario, Canada - Pumphouse #1 | ecosystem: Environmental > Aquatic > Deep subsurface > Groundwater | place... | reverse complement strand
GACCATACGCGTCCAGCGTACGGCGTACCGGACGATCCGATTGAACCCGCGGATGCCGTACCCGATCCGGAAGACCTGCATACTCCTTGGGTGACCAAGGAGTGCCACATGTATGTGGCATTATGCAACGGTTGGTCGCTCCCTTGCGCGATCGTCGCGTTTGGCGCACAGTGGTGGTCTTATGGCACTGCGATTGAGAAAAACGTGGATAGGGATCGCGCTCGCGGTCGTGGCGGCGGGCGCGAGTGTCGCCTATGCGACGGCGCGACGCGTTCCCGCGCCGATGTACGACCTCGTCACCGCGGCGCGGCGCGACATCACGCGCGACGTGAGCGTCACCGGACGCGTGAAGGCAGCAACGGACGTCGCGCTCGCGTTCGACGTGAGCGGGAGGGTTGCGCGCGTTCCTGCCGCGGTGGGCGATCACGTTGCCGTCGGTGCTGAACTCGTCGCGCTCGATGCGACCGACCTCCGCGCGGAGCGGCAGCAGCGCATTGCGGCGCTCGCGCAGGCGAACGCGGAGCATGCAGGTCTCCGTGCAGGGACGCGGCGAGAGGAAATTCGCGTCGCGGAAGCGGATGTCGAGAACGCGCAGCGTGCGCTCGCGGCTGCGGACGCATCGCTCCGTGAGACCGAGGTGAAGGCGGCAGTGGATCTCGACGGGGAGTACCGTGCGGTGCCGAACACGCTCCGCGATGCGTACGCGAAAGCGGACGATGCGGTGCGCAAGCAGACGGACGACCTCTTCACGAACGACGCAACGGATAATCCGCAGTTCACGCTGCAAACATCACACGTGCAGGCGGAGATTGATGCAGAGCGCGGGCGAGCCGTGATGGAGGCGCTCCTCGCCGCGTGGACGCGATCCCTCGGCGCGCTCCCCGAGGACGCCGCCGGGCGCGAGGCCGCGCTCGCCGATGCGTCGTCGCATCTCCGTGAGGTGTCCGCATTCCTCGATCAGCTCCTCGCGGCGGTGAACGGCGTGACGAACGCGACGGCGGCAACCGTCGCGACGCACAAGACGAACGTGACGACCGGTCGGACGAACGTGAATACCGCGTGGGCGTCGGTGGAGGATCTCCGGCAGGCGATCGCGGCTGCCAGAGCGGCGAATGACGCTGCGGTCGCGACGAGCCGCACCGCCGTCACGACGGCGCGGAACGCGCTCACCGCGGCGGAAGCGAGACACGCGCTCGCCCGCGCGGGAGCAACGCCGGAGCAGATCCAAGCAGCCGATGCGCGCGTCGCACAGGCGGAGGCGAACGTCGCCTCGACCGACGCGGCGCTCGCGAAGACGGTGCTCCGGGCGCCATTCTCCGGCATCGTGGCAACGCAGGACGCGAGGACTGGCGCGGTGGTGAGCATGGGAGTTGTCGTCGCGCGGCTCATTGCAGATGCGGAGTTCGAGATTGAGGCGAATATTCCGGAGGTGGATCTCCCGGGCATCACGGTGGGGAGCGGAGCGACGGTGACGCTCGATGCGTACGGGAGCGCGGACGAGTTCATTGCGTCGGTGACGGCGATGGATCCCGCCGCGACGATCGTCGAGGGTGTCCCGACGTACCGGACGACGCTCGTCCTCCTCTCGCGCGATGATCGTGTCCGCGCGGGGATGACCGCGAACGTGACGATCGTTGCGGGTGAACGGACGGATGTCGTTGCGATCCCGCAGCGCGCGGTGATCACGCGGAACGGGGAGACGATCGTGCGCATCCTCCGCGACGGCGCGGCGATTGAGGTCCCGGTGCGCCTCGGGCTGCGAGGATCTGACGGGTACATCGAAGTCGTTGAAGGGATCGCAGAAGGCGCATCCGTCATTCGATCCGAGCGCGAGCGGAAGTGACCCAGACACCGTGATGCGCGTTATGCGATTCCGAGACAGCGTTGCGACGGCCATCGAATCCCTTCGGACGAACGCGACGCGCGCGGTGCTCACGATCCTCGGCATCGTCATCGGCATCACCGCGATCATCATCGTCATGGCGCTTGGGCGGGGCGCCGAAGACCTCATCCTCAATCAGGTCCGTGCGTTCGGATCGGACATGATCTTCATCGAGCCCGGGCGCGAGCCGCGAGGCCCGGCGGATTTCATTGAGGCGTTCACCGACTCCCTCACCGAGCGGGATGCGGAGGCGCTGCGGCGGTCGGCGAACGTCCCCGGCGCGCTCGTCGTCTCTCCATCCGTGGTGCAGGCGACGTCAGCCGTGTACGAGAACGAGACGTACCGCGCGCAGGTGCACGGCCACGACGAGCACTTCACGGACGTGTTCGACATCGTCCTCGATCAGGGCGTGCCGCTCTCGCGGGATGACGTCGAGCGGCGCGCGAGCGTCGCCATCATCGGCGCGAAGGTTCGGACGGAACTCTTCGGAGATCGCGATCCCATCGGCTCCTCCGTCCGCGTGAAAGGGCGGCGGTTCCGCATCATCGGAACGCTCCCCGCAAAGGGGCAGGCGGCATTCGTGCCGTACGATGATCTCGTCGTCGTCCCGTACACGACCATGCAGAAGTACCTCCTCGGCATCAACCACTTCCACATGATCGCGGTGAAGGCCGCCGCGGACGCGGACGTCGCGCGTGTGAAGCGCGACATCGAGGCGACGCTCCGCGAGTCGCACGGGATCACCGACCCCGAGAAAGACGACTTCCACGTCATGACGCAGCGCGATGTTGCGGATCGTATCGGCGTCATCGCGACCGCGCTCACCGCGCTCCTCGTTGCGCTCGCCGCAATTTCGCTCGTCGTCGGCGGTGTCGGGATCATGAACATCATGCTCGTCGCCGTCGCGGAGCGGACGCGGGAGATCGGCCTTAGGAAGTCGCTCGGCGCGCGCAACGCAGACATTCGTCGGCAGTTCCTCTTCGAGGCCGTCGCGCTCACCGTCGCGGGAGGTGTCATCGGAGTGGCGCTCGGCGCAACGCTCGCCGCGCTCATCGCGTTCATCCTTCGACGGACCGTCGCGAGCGGCTGGTCGTTCACGTTCCCACTCGAAGCCGCGCTCCTCGGCGTTGCCATCGCCGCGTTCGTCGGCCTCGTCTTCGGCCTCTACCCCGCCCGCCTCGCCGCGCGGAAGAGCCCAATAGAGGCGCTCCGGTTCGAGTGATGCGTGCGCCGACGGCCAGTAGCCCCGAGACAAAATTCCTAGATAAGAGAACACCCGGCGTCCATGAGACGCCGGGTGTGCGTGCGTTGCTGTGCGTGCGGGCCTGCGCGAGATCTTACCGCTCCGGCTCGTACACCGCGAAGCCGAGGCGCGGAGTGAGGAAGCCGTCGGTGGCATCGGTGCCGAGAACCCCGGCGGCGAGCCCCATGGGGATTTCGCGGCCGAGGTAGTCCCAGTTGAACGGGACGGTGCTCACGTGGCTCGGGAAGGCGTTCGTCTGCTCGCCGCCGAACGACACCGCGGTGCGGCGCCAGTCGTGCTCGGGCTTGAGGACGAATCTGCCGCCGCGCCAGTCGCGCGTGTGCGCGAAGAGTGCGGTGATCCACCCGCCGACGTACGGCCCGCCGGAGTCGCCCTTCCATGAGTAGAGCGACGTCCAGAAGTCCGCATTGATCGTGCCGCCCCGCGCGACCGCTGCGAGCTCCTTGAGAATCGGCATGAGGTCCGCGATGTACGACCGCAGCCCCGGGAACATCTCCGCGAGCGCCGCGGTCGACTGCGCGAGGAGGTCCCAGTCCGCGGGTTCACCCTCGAGGCGGATCGTCGGGATGCCGCACATCGTCGTCATGCCGTACCGGAAGTATGGTGACGCGGCGTCCATGAACGCGACGAGGACTGCGGTTTCCGTCTCCGGAGTCGCGGTCGTGAACCTCGGGAGGAAGAGCGCGTGGCTTGCCGTCGGGATGTGTTCGCCGAGTGCACCGCGGAAGCGCTCGATCGCGCGGTTCCAGTCGTTCCGCTCGCCTCCGTAGACGAGCGAGTCGTCGCGGACTTCGATCTTCCTCCGCTCGTCCGGCGTCGCGGTGAACCACTTCGCGTGCGGCTTTGGATCCGCCTTCACGTAGACCGCGACCTCGTGGACGATCGCGTACCAGAGGACCTCGGGTGCGAGCGCGAGCGGGACGTGGTGGCCGAACGCGTCATGTGCGGCGCGCAGGAGCGGCGTCACCGTCGGGACGGGGTACGCGGCGTCGGAGTCATCATGGTACGGAGCGCGTTGCTCGTCGCTCCGTGCGACGGTCGCGATGCTCGTGCGACTCACGTGGTGGACCCTCGTGCCGACGCCGAGGACCGCATGGAGGAACCCCGCGTTCGGGGTATCCGTGAGCGTGTGCGGGCGGTGCTCGACGCCGGGAATATCGAACGTGCGCATCGTGTGGCCTCCTGTGTGACGTGGGAACGAGCGATCGCGAATGCGACCCTGTGTGGGGCCATCGTACTCGCGAACATTCACATGCTCACACATTGTCCGTCTGGTGTCAATGCCCACGCATCGGTGCCGTCGTCGCAGTGCTCGTCGGCAAAGAGAACACCGCCCGAGAGTTCGGGCGGTGTTGGTTCGTCCTTGGGTCGTCACAGCGCGCAGGGGATGCGCTCGTGCGCGTGGATGACCGCGCGTTGGGATCGCCGCGCCACGCGTTCCGCGAGCGCGCGGCATCCGGTGCGCAGCGCATCAACCTCGCGGAGGAGCGCGGCGACGTCCGTCGCGGGATCGCGGATGTCCCCAATCGCCGTGCTCGCCGAGAAGATGCACGGGGAGACGGCGCCGGTTCGGGTGACGTAGAGCATGCGCGCGGGGATTTCGCGGCACCCCGCATCGAGCGAGCACGAGCGGGAGACCGGGAACGCGTCGTACCGCGGCTTGAGCGTGTCGGCGACGAAGCGGTTCACCTCGCCGACGAGTTCCGGCGTGAGCGCGAACGTCCGGTTCCACGGCTCGGCACCCGTTCCGATCGGGAGCCAGCCGTTGAGGACGAGACGCTTCGCGCCGAGGTCGCGGTAGAAGTCCGCGACGCGCGGGAGCTCGATGACGTTCCGCGCGTTCACCGTGAACTTGCACATCGTCGGGATCGCGCTCGGGTACATCGCCCACGCGCGCATCGCCTTCGCGAACGAGCCGCTGCCGCGGACGGCGTCGTGCGCCTCCGGTGTCACGCCATCCATGCCGATCTTCACGCAGTCGATCGCACCGCGGAGCCGCTCGATGAGTGCGGGTGTCGCGTGGACGCCGCTCGTCACGAGGAGCGTGTACTTCCCGAGTGCGCGCGCGTGCGCGCCGAGCGCGGCGATGTCCGGGTGGAGCGTCGGCTCGCCGCCCATGAACGAGACGGATCGGATGAACGGCGCGAGCCGATCAATCGTCGCAATCACGTCGGCGGTTCGGAGGTGTCCGCGGTTTGGGTTGTTCGCCTCGTAGCAGTGGCGGCAGCGGAGCGGGCAAGCGCCCGTGATCCAAATGCTCGCGAGCGGGAGTGGGAGGCAGCCGCCGTGTTCCCAACGTTTCGTCGTGTCCATGTCACTTCTCCTCGAGCGCGATTGCGCCAACGATCGTTGCGATCGGCGCCAGTGCGCCGATGCCGGTATCGCCGCACGCGAGACGTTTGGCGACGGGTTCGATGATGGTGCAGTGTGGGTACCACCGTCGGAGTGTGGCGAGGTGCTCGGCGGTCGCCGGGTGCTCCCACATGCGCGTGTTCATTGCGGGCGCGAGGATGATCGGCTTCGTGCGATCCCACGCGCGCGCGACGCCCGTGAGGAGGTTGTCGCACATGCCGTTCGCGATCTTCGCGAGCGTGTTCGCAGAACACGGTGCGATGAGGAGAGCATCGGCCCACTTCCCGAGCGCGATGTGTGGGATCTCCTGATCGCGCGCGTACGCGTTCGTCGGGATACCAGAGCGCAGTGAGCGAGGAGCGGATGGGTGGAAGGGCTTTGCCCGACCCTCCGCGACGAGTGAGCAAGCGTCCTCGTGCGGAGGGAGGGGTGTACTGCGGGGAACCGGGAGGTTCTCTGCAGATTTGGGCCACTCGTCGGAGTCCTGCCAGACGCGGACGCCGAGCGCGGCGGGGTCGAAGAAGTACCGCGATGATTCCGTGGCGACGACCTCGACCGTGTGCCCGCGGGCACTGAGCTCCGCGATGAGTCGCGGCGTGAGTGTCGCGGCGACGCTACCGGTAGAGCCGAGGAGAATTCTCATGTGAACCTCCGGACGAGTGCGGTGGGGAGTTCCTTACGCGGGACGGACTCCACGGACCCATCCGCGCTGACGAAGTACGCGCGTTCGCGCATCCACTCGAGGCAGTTCGCGACGCAGAGGTCTCCGCGCGAGCGTGCGAGCGAGGCCCGAGCGCGCGCGATGAGTTCGTCATCCGTGATCCCGACCTCGAGCTTGAACTGGACGATCCTCCCGCGGAAGCCCCAGAGCGATCGGATCTGTTCAATGAGCTTCGGCGTGCGCTCGAGTTCGAGGAAGAGGCGATGGTGATCTGAGCGCACCTTCCCGGTCGCGTCGAGCGGAGCGAGTGGCGTAAGCTGACCATTGGCGCCCGGCGCATGGATTGCCCGGACAGAGTAGTCGCTCACCGCGGCGGAGTGGATGACAAGATCATACCCGCCGCTCGTGATTTCGCGTTCCATGAGTACGGCGAGCTCAAAGAACGTGCGGTACGGCACCACCGTGAGTCGCGGACCGAACCGCACCCAATTTTCACCGTTCGCTTCCTCGAGCGCGCGCGTCGCGCGATCGGGGTTCGAGGTGAGCAGCGTCACCGACACATCTGGTTCGCGTTCGGTGGTGTAGCGTCGCCATCCCTCCACGGCGAACGCACGCGCAATCTCCATTCCCGTTTTCCCCTTGAAGATGTTCGTGATCGCGCGGACGCGATCAATCGGAACTTCCGTGGCACCCGCGGTGATGAGGACTCTCATGGTGAACCTCCGATGGCCGGTATGCCTGGCGCGCCCGTGCGTTCACGCGCGGAGCCGTCCTTGATATTCCCCTCCGCGACGACCTCATGCGGCGTCGTACACGGCGGACCTTCCGCATGGAGGTACCGGTACGCACCGTCCCTGCCGAGCGCGATGATCGTGGACGACTTCGTCCCGTAGGCGTGTCCTCGGTGCTCCGTGTGCACGCACGTGCCGTCGAACGGGTGCTCGCGGTCGTGGAGGGAGAGGATCGCACGGAGTTGATCGTCCGTTGGGTCTGGGCCGAATCGTTCGAGTTCGGCGGCGATGTGCATTGCCCTCCGGTCGCGCCCCGCGCCGAAGCTCTGTTCGGTGACGACGAGCGATGGGTAAGCGGTGGCATGGAACGGGCGCATTCGATCGGCCGGATCACAACCCGATCGCTCGCCGGCGTGGACGGTGACTACGGTATCCGCATCCCAATCAATCGCGATGAGGTGGAACGGTCGGTAGTACACTTCCCCGTGATGCGCCCGCCACGCGGCGTCCGCCGCAGCGACCGCCGTCGGCTTCGCGAGCGCATCGAGGACGAGGAGCCCGCGTGAGCGGTACCGCACGTCCGCGCGCGGCACGCGGACGTCGCGCACCGTGAGCGCGACCGCGACACCGTGCGCGTTCATTCCGATCCACGTGCCACCGAGGAGCTCGTCGCGTGGAGCGATCACGCAGCACCCGTAGTGCATGCGCGAGCGCGGTGCACTCGACGGCCGATCTATCCGCTCGTCCCGATTCGCAGCGAGTACGATCTCCGATGTTGCGCCGCGCACTCGTCTCGTCACGATGACTGTACACACGGCATCCTCCGTTTCGTATTGAGTTGTGAAGGTTCACGCCTCCACCATACCCGGTGCTTGCATAACTGATCAAGCTGTCGTACACTTAGGACAACAGCCCCATATTTCGGCTCAGTAGAGCACGAACCTTGAGTTATGAAGCACATCGAAGGGCACCTCCGATTGCTCGGGTTGCCGGACGATGAAGCGCGGATCCTCGGCGTGCTCTACGAGCAGTCGCCGGTCGGCGCGTCGTTCATCGCGAAGAAACTCGACCTCTCGCGCTCGACCGTGTACACGGCGATCGCGTCGCTCATCGGCAAGGGGCTCGTCTCGACGACGTACAAAAATGAGGTGAAGCAATTCGTGCCCGCGGGGCCGGAGACGCTCGAGCGGATGGTGCGCCAAGAGCGCAAGCGGCTCGAGGAGAAGGAGCGGCTCGTCGAGGACCTCAAGGGCCACCTCGCGGCCGTGCGGCGGACGGACGCGCACGTCCCGCAGGTCATGCTCTTCGAGGGCATCGAAGGCCTGCAGCGCATCTACCTCGCGATGCTCCGCGATGCGCGACCGCAGGCAGAGCTCCTCGTGCTCCGGAGCGAGTTCCTCTGGGAGCCGGTGTGGTCATTCGCGTGGGCCGATGAGTGGCGCGCGCGCATTCGGCGATGGAAGCGCGAGAAAGACATCCGCACGCGGCTCCTCGTGAACCCCTCTGCACTCGAGCGGAGCAAGGCCGAGTTCTACCGCACGCGCTACCAGTTCGCGTTCCGGTACCTCCCGGAGGCGCATGCCGCGGATCGCTTCGCGTTCTACGTCATCGGCGACACCGCAGCGATTATGTCGTTTGAAACCGGGAGCATCATCGGCCTCAAGATCGTGAACGCGCACCTCGCGGAGAACTTCACGCGGATGTTCGATGGGCTCTGGAGCATCTCCGCGCCGCAGGAGCGCAAAGAGGAGTCGTAGGAGGCATCACCGGAGTCCCCGATCGGAGCGTTGCGGGCGAGGAATGAGAGAACCCACCCCATGGGGTGGGTGTGCACGTGCGTCGTGGTATTCATCCGGGCGGCAGTCGGAGGCCGTCGGTACGGCAGTTGATGATCCGGATTCCATCGGTGCGTGCAGTGGAGAGGTCAATGCCGGTGAGATCGCATTCCTCGAACGTTGCACCCGTGAGGTCTGCATTTTCAAACCGTGCCTCGTAGCCAGTACCGCCGCCGAAGTCAATGTTCCGCCACGTGGTGTTCCGAAAATTTCCTTCCGCACCGTTGAAGCCGTAGTACGCGCCGGAGTCGCGTTCATCCGGTGCCTTTCCAGACGCCGTCTGCCGATTCCGTCGTGCGACGAGCGATTCCACAAACCCGAACGTCGCGCCTTCCGCATTGACGCGGCCAAAGAATGTCTCCGCGCCAGCACTCGCCATGGCCGCGTCGGTCCAGTCGGTCTCTCGGATGTCCGTGCGGCGTTCGTCTTCCGGATCGCCGCTGTGGAGCTGGACGCCGTACACGAGGGACTCGCGGAAGTTCCGCCCGCGGAGCCCCACCCCCGCGAGGTCGAGGTCGTGGAGATCCGCGCGTTCGAACTGCTCCCCGCGTGCGAGCCGCTCCTCAACCTCCGCGCGCGTGAGCCGATTGCGCTCCGGCGATGGCGGATGTTCTGTCATGTGCCCTCAGTATACATAACGGTTGAGCCATCGAGCCAAAGTGATGCCGATTCTAGGATTTAGTGCCCCACCCTTGACGTTTCCGGTGACCCGTCGTACGGTGCGAGTGCTTGCTGTGGCATGGGGTCGCGGCGAGGAGCAGTACCTTCACATCCTGTGCCTGCGGGAGCCCGCGGGCGCACAGAGGGATGGAGGAGCACATGGGCGACATCAAGAATAAGGAGCGCCGCCACCTCACGTGGCCGGAGCTCCGCGAGAAGTACGCGGCAGCGGAGACGTTCGAGGAAAAACTCGGACTCATCCACGCGGCACGGACGGCGGTCATCGTGGAGGACAGTTTCGAGTTCAACTTGACGATCGTCTGCAGCCCAACGAAGATCGCCGGCATCAACTTCCTCACCATGATCGGGAACGAGACCGGCGTGCTCATGGACGACGGCGATGCTGGACGGGAGTGCGACCATCGGCTCCGCAGGGATGCGCGGATCGCGCTCGCGCGCCACTTCATGAATCTTGGCTGGACCCCGCACTGCGACTCCCCGACCCCAACAACGAGGAGGCGCTCTGCTCCGGCCGGTGCGATTGAGGCCGGCGGCTGGGGAACGTCCGACCCTGAGAGCCGGGTTGGTCGTGATGCCATCGTGCGTCTCGCGCGTTTCTACGGCCTCACCGCCAAGCACCTCAACGGGCTCGACGATGCGTGCCGACAGGACGTCCGCCACTTCTTCCAGAAGCGCTGGGAGTATCAGTTCTCGAACGAACAAGGGTTCGTGCCGCGTGCCGCGCTCATCGCAGCGACCATGCACCTCCGCGCGTACGAGTTCTTCGCGCAGCACGTCGTGCTCGACGCGATCCCGGTGCTCTACAAGGGCATCGCCACGTTCGTGAACGAATGGCGGAAGGCAGACGGGGAAGCGCCATACGCGGACACGCTGCGCGAGTACCGCGATCGGCACCTCTCCGACGCCGATCTCCGCCACGCGCTCATCGTCTGCGCCGAGGTACTCGATAATCCGTTCAGGAGCCATCCCTCCGACGCGCTCGCCACACTCGCGTGCATTGACGTGTCCGCGCAAGCGCAGGTCCTCCTCGCCCTCCTCGCGCACCACGAGCGGGCGCGCGAGCAGCCGACCTCGGCCGCCGCGCTCGTGGCGCAGGGCGTCTAGCGCGCAGTGCTCTCCATACATCACGGCGAACACCAACGCCCCCGATCCCTTTTTGGGACCGGGGGCGGTTCATGTCTACGTGTGTATTTGTCTCACGCTGGCGCACCCTCGAGTCGCGCGACGCGCTCGGCGAGTCCGTTGTGCGCGTGCGCGAGCCGGTTGTACTTGTCGCGCAGTGCGGTGAGTTCGATGTCGAGCTTCTGATGGAGCGTGATGAAGCTATCAATGAGCGTGTAGAGCCCGTCAATCCGCTTATCCATTTTTTCGAGTTTTTCATCCACCTCCGTGAACCGCGTCACCATGACCGACGTGAGAACATTGAATCGCTCGTCAATAGAGACGAACCGTTCGTCAACGGAGTTGAACCGTTCGTCAACTGCATCGAATCCCTCCTTCACGATCTTCGCGAAGGAATCCATCTTCTCTTCAAAAAGTTCGACGGTGAGTTCGGCCATACGAGCGAGATGAGTATACCATGCGGGGCTGGCCCATCACATTCACGCCTCCGCTATAGCCGGCTCGGACTCCTCCGCCTCTGCAGGTGCTGGCACTGCGGCGCGGATGGCGGGGTGTTCGGTGGCCTCGCGCTTCTCGGCGGCGTCGAGGATTGCGGCGCGGAGGTCGCTCATGAGTCGCGGTTGGTCGCGGAGCGTTTGCTTCGCCGCTTCACGGCCCATGCCGAGCTTGATTTCGCCCCACGCGTACGAGTTCCCGCGTTTCTCGAGGACATTCTCCTGAACCCCGAGCTCGAGGAGGTCGCCGGTCACAGAAATTCCCTCGTTGTACATGATCTCGAACTCGCACTGGCGGAATGGCGGCGCGACTTTGTTCTTCGAGACCTTCACCTTCACGATGTTCCCGATCACGCGCTCGTTCTGTTTGATCTGCGCCGACCGCCGTACTTCGATGCGCACGCTCGCGTAGAACTTCAGCGCGTTCCCGCCAGTCGTCGTCTCCGGGTTCCCGAACACGATGCCGATCTTCATGCGAATCTGGTTGATGAAGATGAGGCACGTGCGCGTGCTGCTCACGATCGGTGTGAGTTTCCGGAGCGCCTGCGACATGAGTCGCGCCTGGAGCCCCATGTGCTGGTCGCCCATCTCGCCCTCGATCTCCGCTTTCGGCACGAGCGCGGCGACCGAGTCCACAATGATGAGGTCAATGCCCGCGGAGCGCACGAGCGTCTCCACGATGTCGAGTGCCTGCTCGCCGGTGTCCGGTTGCGAGATGAGGAGCTCGTCGGTCTTCACGCCGAGTTTCGCTGCGTACTCGGGATCAAGCGCGTGCTCCGCATCCACGAACGCGACGATGCCTCCCTGCTTCTGCGCTTCCGCAGCGACGTGGAGCGCCAAGGTCGTCTTTCCGGACGCCTCGGGACCGTAGACCTCGATGACGCGGCCGCGCGGGAGCCCGCCGACGCCGAGCGCGAGGTCGAGCGAGAGGCATTGCGTCGAGATCGTCTCGACCGTCATCTTCTTTGCCTCCCCGAGGCGCATGATCGCGCCCTCGCCGAACTTATCCTTGATTTGCGCAACCGCATCCCACGCGGCCGCCGAGCGTTCATTCCCGTGTGCTGCTTTAGCCATAATGCTTTCACAAGGGGCTCCGCCCCCTGTGTGACCCCACAATAATTTCGTCCGGTAGCGAGCAAAGCTCTACGGCCACCTCCCGAAATTAATGATTTCATTTCATTGCAACCGGCGCGTCGGCGGATCGCACGTTGATGTGCCGTTCGACGCGTGCGGGGCGGCCGTGCTTCCGGCGCGCTTCGATTGCGATTGTGTTGAGCCCGGGGAGGAGGACGACGTCGGTCGTGAACGCGCCGACTGCATTCGGCGTGAAGACCGCTCCGTTGATCGTGAGCACCGCGCCGGGTTCCGTCGTGCCGGTGATCGTGACGATGCGGCTCGATGTCGAGAGTTGGTCCGTCGGTTCCGCAACGGTGAGCGGCGGCGGAGTGGTCGTCGCGAGGATCTGGTACCCCGCAACGCTGAGGATGGATGCCACGACGATGGCGATGAGCGCCCGGCGTACCACGGTCGGCACATCCGTGAAGAGCGATGGCTGCACCATATGGCGGGCCTACACCGTACCACTCTGTTCATCCGCCAGCGAATCATCTGCGGGGGCATCATCCTGCACGTCTCCATGATTCCTGATTCCTGATTCCTGATTCCCGCCCGATCCGTACACCTCTCTCGGCTTCGCACCGTCGGCTGGGCCGATGAACCCTTGGCGTTCGAGGATGTCGAGGATGCGCGCCGCGCGTGCGTACCCGATCTTCAACCGCCGTTGGAGCAGCGACGCCGACCCCTTTCCGGCCGCGAGCAGCACCTCCTTCGCGTCCGCGAGGAGCGGGTCGTCATCACCATCCGCGTCGCCGCCGCCATCATCCTTCCACGCGACGAGCGGCTGCTCCGCGAGCGGATCGCGTTCCTCCGCGGCATCGCTCTCCGTGCGGAGGTGCGCGACGATGCGCTGGATCTCCGCATCCGCGACGTACGCCCCTTGGAGCCGCTTCGGTTTCGAGAGTTCTGCGGACGTGAAGAGCATGTCGCCGCGTCCGAGGAGCCGCTCCGCGCCGACGCTGTCGAGGATCGTCCGCGAGTCAATCGAGGAGGCGACCGCGAACGCGATGCGCGAGGTGATGTTCGCCTTGATGAGACCGGTGATGACGTCCACCGACGGCCGCTGCGTCGCGACGATGAGGTGGATGCCGACCGCGCGCGCCATCTGCGCGAGCCGAATGATCGCGGTCTCCACCTCCGCGGCGGCGGCGACCATGAGGTCCGCGAGTTCGTCAATGATGATGACGAGGTACGCCATGCGATCCTCCGGTTTCCGCGACGCGTTGTACGCCGCGAGGTCGCGCTTCTGCGCCGACGCGAGGAGCTCGAACCGCCGGTCCATCTCCGCGAGCGCCCACTTCAACGCGTGGACCGTCCGCTTCACATCCGTGACGACCGGCGTGAGGAGGTGCGGGATGCCGTTGTAGATCGGGAACTCGACGCGCTTCGGGTCCACGAGGAGGAGGCGGAGGTCGTCCGGCCCGTTCTGGTAGAGGAGCGAGACGATGATCGCGTTGAGCATGACGGACTTCCCGCTCCCCGTGGACCCCGCGACGAGGAGGTGCGGCATGCGATCCACGTCCGCGGTCCACACGTTCCCCGCGACGTCCTTGCCGAGGCAGACGGTGAGGTTCGATGTGCGTTTGCGGAACTGCTCGGATTCGAACGCCTCGCGGAGCCGCACGACCGCGACCTTCTGGTTCGGGACCTCAATGCCGACGAGCGACTTCCCCGGAATCGGCGCCTCGACGCGGATCGGGTGCGCGGCGAGCGCGAGCGCGAGGTCGTTCTGGAGCGCGGTGATCTTCGAGAGCTTCACGCCGTCCGCCGGACGGAGCGTGTACTGTGTCACAGTCGGCCCGACGCTCACCTCGCCCATCTCGACCGGAATACCGAAGTGTTCGAGCGTCTTCCGGATGATCTCAGACGCGGCGCGGATGTCGCCGCTCGTCGGTTTCCCGATGTCGTTCGAGAGGAGGTCGAGCGGGATCTCGACGCGCGGTCGGCGGCGGCGTTTGCGCGCGGGCGCGGCGAGCGCGTCCGCCGCAGCGGTCGTATTCGCGGATTCGGATTCCCCCACTCCCGCCGGAGGCGCCTCCTCGTCCGCCACGGATTCCTCCGTCGCTGCGTCGAGCGCGCGCTGCTGGAACGCCGGCTCCGCCGTCTCCTGGCGATTCCGGTACCGCGCGGTGAGGATCGCGAGGCGGATGCTCCGGAGCGCGCGGACGATTGCATTCCACGCGCGGGCGATGTGGCTGAACGAGAGGTGGAAGCCGAGGAAGACGCCGATGACCGCCCCTGCGCCGAGGATGACCGCCGATGCGATGGTCCCGAAGAGCGAGGCGAGCGGGGTCGCGGCAACGAGGCCGAGGTACCCGCCGCCCGCGGCGATCGTCGGCAGCGTCTGCGCGGCGTCCGCGCCGATTTTCAGGTGGAGGAGTCCGGTGCCCGAGAGCGCGAGGAGGACGAGGCCGAGGAGTTGGAGGATCGCGAACGGCGGTCGGTCGGTTCTGAGCAGCATTGCCGCGAGGATGAGTGCGACGACGGGGACCG
>Ga0265296_1003454_pt1 | contig 14636 bp, 14 predicted proteins | sample MunlanPumphouse1_FD_189073 | JGI IMG/M metagenome (GOLD analysis project Ga0265296, IMG submission 189073) | Groundwater microbial communities from a municipal landfill in Southern Ontario, Canada - Pumphouse #1 | ecosystem: Environmental > Aquatic > Deep subsurface > Groundwater | place... | reverse complement strand
ATCGTACATACCTGCGCAGGCTACATGGTCGGGACCTACTACACAACAAAATATGTCTTCGATCTGAAGGAGAACGACATCTTCTGGTGTACGGCCGATCCGGGCTGGATCACCGGCCACAGCTACATCGTCTACGGACCTCTCCTGGTGGGAGGCACCGTCTTCATGACTGAGATGACTCCCGACTACCCGGATCCGGGCATCTGGTGGAAACTGGTCGAGGAACAGAAGATCAATGTATTCTACACGGCCCCGACAGCGATTCGGATGTTCATGAAGATGGGAGAGGAGTGGCCGGACAAATATGACCTGAGTTCCCTGCGGGTGATCGGATCCGTCGGAGAACCACTCAATCCCGAAGCATTCGTATGGTACCACCATGCAATCGGGAAAGACCGGTGCCCGATTGTCGATACCTGGTGGCAGACCGAGACCGGAATGCAGATGATTACCACCATGGTAGGAGAACCGATGCGTCCGGGGTTCGCCGGAAAGGCAGTGCCCGGTGTGATCGCAGATGTCGTGGACAAAGACGGAAATTCCGTTCCTCCCGGAACAGGAGGATTCCTTGCGATTAAAGCACCGTGGCCATCCATGTTCCGCACGGTATACAAGAACGACGAGCGGTACCGGCAGTACTGGTATACGATCAAGGATTGTTATACAGCGGGGGATCTGGCAGTCAAGGGTAAGGACGGTTACATCATGGTGCTGGGCAGGTCTGACGACATCATCATTGTTGCCGGGCACAACATCGGCACCGCAGAGGTGGAGAGTGCGCTGGTTTCTCACCACGCCGTTGCCGAGGCCGCAGTGATTGGCAAACCCGATCCCATGAAAGGGAATTCCATCAAGGCATTCGTCATCCTGCGCGTCGGAAATAAACCCAGTGACAAGCTCCTCCAGGAGTTAGCGTACCACGTGCGGATGACGATTGGACCCATCGCGGTTCCCCACGAAATTGAGTTCGTGGACAAACTCCCCAAGACCCGCAGCGGTAAGATCATGCGCCGGGTCTTAAAGGCAAAAGAGCTGGGTATGGACCCCGGTGATATCTCAACACTGGACGAATAGCAACCCTGATGACGGTGAGAAAACAGGTACGCTTGAGTGGACCCTGTAAAAAGAAAAAAACGGTGATCAACAATGGATGCAACAACTATCGCAACGAATGTGAAAAACCTTGATCTGACTGCCAATCCTGCACCCCTTGGGCTGCTTGGCTTTGGCATGACCACCGTGCTCTTAAACCTGCATAACGCCGGGTTCTTTGCACTGGGATCGATGATCCTCGCCATGGGGATCTTCTATGGCGGGCTTGCACAGATCATTGCAGGTATCCAGGAGTGGAAGAAGAACAATACCTTTGGGGCAACCGCGTTCACCTCATACGGGTTCTTCTGGCTGACACTGGTTGCGCTCCTCATCCTCCCGAAACTGGGTCTGGCTGAGGCAACGTCAAAAGAGGCCATGGCAGCCTACCTCTTCATGTGGGGACTGTTCACCGCAGTCATGTTCATCGGGACCCTCAAGGCAAACCGGGCACTGCAGTTCGTCTTCGGATCGCTCGCCATCCTGTTCTTCCTCCTCGCTCTCGGGGATATCACAGGGAACACTACGATCACGGTGATCGCAGGGTACGAGGGAATCATCTGCGGCCTTTCAGCGATCTATGCAGGCCTTGCACAGGTTCTCAACGAGATGTACAAACGAACGGTAGCACCGCTCGGATAATCCAGAAAAAATGACGGGGGTTGCAAATCTGAATCCCCCCATGCCCTTTTTTATTTCTCTGAACTCTGCCGGATCTGTTTGCGCTGGGCAAGCCGGTACCCGCAGATAACCTGAATGGATCTTCCGAATTCCCGGTCAAGTTCCGGATCCCCGGTATCCACCAGCAGTTCCGGGGTCTCACGGAGTTTGTGAGATGTTGCAACCACGATGATATGCCCGACCCCCGCCCGGCGCACAACTGCTGCACTGATCTGCTGGTTCCCCCGCCCGAGGATGAACCCCTGTGCGCCAATCGGGCTGATGATGATCCGGGTATCTTTTTCACCTTCGGTCAGCCGGAGAAGTGTCTTTTCATCAGCATCACGTGCAACGAGCCTCCCATTCTTTACCACATCCACACCCAGGAGGGTTTTTGAGATTCCAAGGTATCGTGCGATCGCTTCCGTGGTTGTTCCTGCGCCAAGGATATAGAGCGTGCCCGGGAGCATCACTTCCTGCATGAACTGCGCAATCTCGCCTTTTGCCCGCTCCTCATCCGGCTCCTCGTACACCTGTTTGGGGAGCTGGACCATGCCCCGGATCGTAGGTGTGCGGGCAATCCCGTACAGCCGGGTATCAAGGGTCCCGGCCCGGTACGCCTCCTCATCCACGTCCATAATCTCTGAATCCCGTAACACGGTCTTTCCCGGTCCCGCAACCAGTTCTGCGGCAGTGGGGGGATTGATGGCAAAGACACCCGAGTACATCTTCACCCCGGCGGGTATCCCGAGAATGGGGATCTTCCTGCCCACGATCGAGAAGATGTCCCGTGCCGTCCCGTCTCCCCCGCAGAAAAGGATGAGATCGACACCTTCGTCAAGAAATAGTTGGGCGGCAGCTTTTGTATCCCCCCTGGAGCTCTCGCTTCCAGCAGAACAGGCAATACGGTAATTCGTCAGGCGGGCCTGTGTAAGGACGGATTCTCCCATATCCCCAGAGCAGGTCAGAAATTCAAGGTCCGGAGCCTTCTTCAGCAGTTCAAGGGTGATCCTTGCCCGGTTCCCTGCCTGCGGCACGGCACCCCGGGATCGCGCCTCCGCAACCTGATCATCGGTACCTTTCAGCCCCACCGATCCGCCCATGCCCGCAACCGGGTTTACGATGAAGCCGATCCGTTTCATAAAAAAGGATGGTGTTATTGGCTTATTGTATCTTGGGGATGCGCCCGATCGCTTCTCTGATCAGGGCATCCGGGTATTCGTAGTCCACAAGAGTACCTGCATAGTACGCATCGTAAGCGGACATATCGAAGTGGCCATGCCCGGTGCAGTTGAACAGGATCGTCTTCTCTTCCCCGCTCTTTTTGCACTTCATCGCTTCGTCAATAGCGCATCTCACCGCATGGGATGCCTCGGGGGCAACGATGATCCCTTCCGTTCTCGAGAACGTCTGCGCTGCTTCGAAAGCCTCGCTCTGGTGGCAGGAGACCGCCCGCATCACACCATCGTGGACAAGACGGGAGACGATGGGCGAGTCCCCGTGGTACCGGAGGCCCCCGGCATGGATGGATGGCGGGACGAAATCGTGGCCTAGGGTGAACATCTTCATGAGCGGTGTTAAGCCCGCTACATCGCCGAAGTCATACATGTATGCTCCCTTGGTCAGGGTCGGGCATGACGCAGGTTCAACGCCGATGATGTCCGTATCCTTGTGCTTTCCGGTCATCTTGTCGCCCGCGAACGGGAACCCGATACCGGCGAAGTTCGATCCGCCGCCAACACACCCGATCACGACATCGGGATAGTCATCCACCATTGCCAGCTGCTCGCGGCATTCCAGACCGATCACGGTCTGGTGGAGGCAGACATGGTTCAGCACCGAGCCGAGCGCGTAATTGGTGTTGGCATGGGTTGCTGCATCCTCGACTGCTTCGGATATTGCAATGCCCAGTGCACCCGGAGTCTCGGGGTCTTTCTCGAGGACTGCCCGCCCGGCATTCGTCTTGGTGCTCGGGCTCGGGATACACTCCGCTCCCCAGACCTGCATCATCGATTTCCGGTAGGGTTTCTGGGTATAGCTGGACCTGACCATGTAGACCGTGCATTCGAGATCATAGAGCATGGTTGCAAATGCCAGTGCGGATCCCCATTGCCCGGCGCCGGTCTCAGTTGCAATCCGCTCGATACCCGCCTTCATATTGTAGTAGGCCTGCGGAACAGAGGTGTTCGTCTTGTGACTCCCGGCCGGGCTGACACCTTCCCACTTGTAATAGATCTTTGCCGGGGTCTTGAGGAACTTCTCCAGCCGGTGGGCACGGTACAGGGGGCTGGGTCTCCAGAGGCGGAGCACCTCACGTACCTCATCAGGAATAGCGACATGACGGTCCGTTGTCATCTCCTGCCGGATCAACTCCATCGGGAAGATTGCCGTGAGATCTTCTGCCACTACCGGTTTATGGGTGGCAGGATGAAGGGGAGGGTCAAGGGGTGAGGGCAGATCTGCCTGGACATTATACCAGTTCCTGGGGATCTGCTCCTCATCGAGAAGGATTTTTGTCTGCATACACAGTAATTGTATTGTACAAATATATACATTATGGTACAAATTTGTTATTTTATGAGTTGATAATTACATCTGGATCCCCGGTATTGTCATGACATACCTCGGATTCATACCCATCTCCATCAAGAGTCGCTATATAAAGTCCCTCATACGGACAATAGTGCCTTACAATCACCGCTCTGATAGTAGTACGAATAAATCCGGGATGGATTCTTGAGCATTATATTTCAATACGGTTATGTTACAACTATTGAAACGATGCAGAGTATTCTTATGAAAACAGCAGAAATTTAAGTACAAGGAATACCATCCGCCGGTCCGGCCATGACCAAGGTCAGGCCATCCCGGAAAGTATATTAGCGTCAACATCAAAGTGTTGACAGTATCCTCGCGTATCAAGGTACATTTTTCTTTAAAAAAATCCTGAATTGGTGAAATGAATGGTTCGATCCTTACTTAATATCCTGATCAGTCCTGGTGCATTCTTTGCGGATCTGAAGGGAGAGAGAGAAGAAAGTTTCACATGGCCGCTGGTAATCGTCCTTCTCGGAGGCATTGCCGCTGCCGGCTATGGATATCTGTTCGGTGAGGTATCAGGCCAGATGATGGCTGGTGCACTACCTGGTATCGGAGCATTAGTCACCATCTTTGCCGCTCTTGGAGCCCTGATTGGAGTTTTTATCTTCTGGCTTATCTGGACGGTCATAGTCTTTGCCTTATCGATGGCATTCAAGGGGCAGGGCAGCTTCAAACGGACCCTGCAGGTGATCGGGTACGGTTACCTCCCTCAGATAATCGGATCGGTCATCACTGTCATCGTAGCATTCGAATATGTACCCCGGATCGTGGTTCCAAAGGTAACCACTGCCATGATGCAGGACCCGGTTGCGATGCAAAAAATCACGGCCACCCTTATGCACGATCCTGCCATGATAGAAATGACGCAGATTACATCGATAATCGCTATTGTCTTCCTGCTCTGGAGCGCACACATCTGGATCTTCGGTCTCCAGAAAGCAAGGGGTCTTTCACCACGGGACGCCGCACTCTGCGTGGGTATTCCGGTTATCGCGTATATTCTCTTTATGATCTACAATCTTGGGGTTTCATAGATGAATTTCAATAATAAAATTGCTGGTATCTGTCTGGTTTTCCTTATCACTTCGATAATTGGCATAGCAAGTGCTGATCTTACGCAAGCTCAGGCTCCCATAACAGGCAAAGTTTTTGTGTCCAGTACAACCTTTGATCCCGCGGTTTTTTTCACCGGGGACAAAGGAACTGTCACGTATGAAGTGATGAACAGCAATACGAACACCAGCGTGATGCTGAATCATGGAACATTCTCTGATGCGGATTTACACTTGCTCAGCGGAACATATGATTATTCAAATACACTGGGCCCGCTCCAGACCCGCCCTTTCACCTTCTCAATTCTTGCTGATGTGCCACCAGGTGATTACTATCCAACATTCTCTTTGAGTTTTTTCGATTCAAATCTTTATCATAAAACTATGGTTCAGGTGGATAATACTCCCCTCCAACTGACTGTTGTGGATAAACCCGATGCATTCACCATAGGAAAGAAGAAGACCATTTACATGCAGGTGGCCAATCCCCGCGACAATGAGGTGGACAATGCGATCCTTGAAGTTTCCGGTAAAGGAATAACAGCATCGCCTTCGAGGACATTCATTGGTACTGTTGCATCCGGTGCAAAGATCCCGGTGAACTTTTCTGTCACTCCGGATCAGGAGACTACCCTGTCCCTTCTCCTTACTTACAACAATGGCAACAATCCCCATGAGGTCCACATGGACATCCCCCTCAACTTTGGGACGGATAAAAAGCAGGCATATCTTGTCATGAGTAATGTCGAGGTTATCCCTGAAGGTGGCATGTATCGGGTAACCGGCGATATCTATAATGCCGGGCTTGAAACAGCGAATACCGTTACCGTGACATCCCTTTCCCCCGCTGTGCCCCAGGATCCCTATAAGATATCTGTTGCCAGGACCCTCAAAGCCGATGATCAGGGAAGCTTTGAGATCGCGTTTGAAACGGACGGCAGTACCAGCATACCCATCCAGCTCTCCTTCAGGGATGCTGATGGTAATGTCTATAACATAGTCCAGAACGTGACCGTCCCGGCAACCAGTCTCAGCCTGCCGAAGGACAACGGACCACCGCTCGTACCCATTATTGCCGGATTGGTCATCGTCGCAGTATTTGTCGGAGGCTGGTTCATCTACCTCAGGAAGAAAAAGAATTGACCGCTTCCATGGACAACCAGCCGGTAATGTTGTTCCGGGATGTGACCAAGGTATACCCGCTTCCCGCGGGGGACGTCAGGGCACTGGACGAGATCTCATTCCAGGTCGACCGCGGTGAATTCATCTCCATCATGGGCCCCTCGGGGTCGGGCAAGTCCACGCTCCTCAATCTCATGGGGTGCCTCGACACACCGACATCCGGGGACATCTACATCAGCGGTACCCGCATCGGGGATATGTCTGATACGGAACTGACCACCCTGCGGCGGGACCGGATCGGGTTCATCTTCCAGTACTTCAACCTCTTCCCGCTCTTGAATATCATCGAGAACGTCACCTTCCCGATGATGCTCAAATCCCAGAAAGAGGTGAATCCCGAGCGGGGAAAAGAAGTGCTCCGGGCCGTCCAGCTGGATGATAAACTCTTCACCCATACACCGACAGAACTCTCAGGAGGCCAGCAACAGCGGGTCGCTGTCGCCCGGGCGCTCATCAACAACCCGGATATTCTCCTGTGCGATGAACCAACCGGGAACCTGGACACCAAAACCGGCGCCGGCATCATGGAACTGATGACCGACCTCAACCGGAAGGGCACCACGGTCATCGTGGTTACCCATGACCCGACCATTGCAGAATACACAAACCGGACAATACGGATCGTTGACGGGAGGATCGCGCTATGAGCGGGATCTTCTGGGAGATTGCCAAGCGCAATATCCGGGTGCACTTTCTCCGGTCAACCCTCGCGATGCTCGGCATCGTGATCGGGGTCGTTGCTATTGCATCGATGGGGATCCTCGGCAATACTCTGGTGGCAACTGTTTCTGACAGCCTCTCCTCCGTTGGCGATAGTGTAATCGTTTACCCCTATTCCGGTGGCGGCGGGGGCTTTGGCGGTGGTGGAAGTTCTGAGAGCCTGAAGATCACAGACCAGCAGCTCCAGCAGATCACCCGTGTTGTTGCACCCAGTACAGCGATACCGGTGGTTTCAAAATCGGAACACATGAAAGTGGGTGTTGGCGATGAAGATATCGTTGCAACGGTGTATGGTGTCGATCCCAAGTATATCAAGGATCTCAACTTTGAACTGGCCTCAGGCAGTTTCAACAATGCCAATTCCGGGTGCCTTGTTGGATCGGAATTTGCCAAGGATAACAATATCAAAGTCGGATCCCGGATCACCATGGGTTCCGATGGCGGGAAGGGGTCGCTCCGTGTCAGCGGGATCATCAAGAAACGGGGAATGAGCTTTGATATCAGCACCGATAATGCCATTGTTGCTACCCAGGACTGGTTTGAAAACACCTATAACCGGCGGGATGATTACGATGAAGTTGTGGTCAAGGTACGAAGCGGCCAGGATTCTGCAGCAGTCACGACCAACATTGAAAAACAGCTGAACAGGAGAGACAAGGTCGTCTCGGTAATGGACAGCAAGGCGACCCTGGCTTCAATCTATGAATCGTTTGGTATGGTCACGACATTCGTCACCGCGATAGGCGGGATATCCATGATCGTTGCCGGAGTTTCGATCTTCAATATCATGATGATGTCCGTCAATGAGCGGATCAAGGAGATCGGCATCATGCGCAGCATCGGCACCCAGAAGAAAGAGGTGATGAGCATGTTCATCTACGAAGCCGCGATCATCGGGGTAATCGGAAGTGCCGTCGGCGGCATGCTGAGCATTGTTGCGGGATATGCCATCAGTGCCCTGATGTTCCAGTCAACCAAGTACCTGCTCACGGTCGCAAATGCGGTTTCCGTTGGGGAAGGTGTCGGCTTTGGGATCGTGATCTGTATTGCCTGCGGTGTTTACCCGGCATGGCAGGCGGCAAACCTGAACCCCATCGATGCCCTCCGGCATGAATAATTCTTTTTTCTAACCCCCGGCAAACCTCTTTATCCGGGCGGTGCATACTAAAAACAGGTATGAGCCCAAAAACCGTTCCGGAAGATTACGAACCAGACTGGAACGAGATCTGGAAGTGCCGGCAGAAACGGCACGAACTCTCAAAAGCTGCCGATGATCCTTCCCACAACTGGGACAAACGGGAGAATGCAGAGCGGTACGATGCAACCTCCCGGAGCGGCTATGATCCCCGGATCAGGCTCACCATCGATGGCCTCGATGTCAGCAGGGATTCGCGGGTTCTGGATATCGGCGCCGGGCCGGGAACGCTTGCAATACCGCTTGCCTCCCGGGTCGGGGACATTACGGCGGTCGAACCTGGTACGGGTATGGCCGCGATCCTCCGGGAACGGGCTGCAAAGGAAAGCCTCACGAATATCTCCTGCGTGCAGAAACGGTGGGAAGATATCGATATCTCCCGGGATCTGGCCGGTCCTTATGATATGGTCATTGCATCGCTCTCGCTCACGATGGAAGATATCCGGGCCGCTCTCGAAAAGATGGACGCGGTATCACGGCACTACGTCTGCCTGTACTGGTTCGTGGACCTGCCGTTCTGGGAGCGGATGTATGCCGATCTCTGGGAGCCTCTGCACGGGACCCCTTACTATTCCGGGCCCAAGGCCGACTGTCTCTTCAATGTCCTGTACCAGATGGGGATCTACGCGAACGTGGAGATGCTGCCGCTCTCAAAGGAGTACCGGTTTGCATCACATGAGGAGATGAACGTCTTCTTCTGCCGGCGGTTCGGTGCGGAATCCCCGGCGCAGCAGGACGTGGTGAAAGAGTATCTCGCGCCGCTGATCCGCGTAGATGGCAACGGGATCGTGATCGCCGGGAACTCCACGTTCGCGAAGGTGTGGTGGAAGAAGAAGAACGCGTAAAGAGGGGCCTGCCGGTCTCCCGCAAGATGCATTTTTGCTTTTTTCAGGTGCGGGAGAATCCGGATAAGCCATCTGCTCCAACCCCCGCACGCCATACCCCGCGTTCGCGTTTGGCGAACGATTCAGAGTGTATATATATATTGAATAAAATATGGAAATAGTATGATTAGAGCACTCGCCCTCACCATTCTTATCCTCGGGATCATTGCTGCAGGGTGCAGCAGTCCCGGACCGCAACAGGCGGCCGCTACCCCCAAACCTACCCAGACCTCCCTCTACTACTATGGAAACGGCACCTTTAATGTCAACGGCACGCTCGAGCAGGTGAACGGCACCCTCCATATTTCTTCAATGCCCCCGGGCGCGGATGTCTATATCGATAACGAATACCGGTGCCCGGGCAGTTGCGTCCTTTCCTATATCATCCCGCCCGGCCGCCACACCGTAGAGTTCCGCATGGACGGCTACGAAACGGTCGTGTACCCGGTCACGGTGGAGAAAGGAGGCATGGAGGGGATCAACGTAACCCTCGTAAAGACAGGAGACCGCCTGCCGGCCGCTTCTGCAACAGCGACCCGGACACCATAAGTTCTCCGCTCCCGTATCCGTGCGCTGTGGCATTGATGATGGCCGCGTACAGGTCCTGCGAGACCCGCGAATCTTTTTTATACCATATCCGGGTTATGGATCATCATGGCACTATCACTGGTCGTAACCCCGGTTGCCATGCTCCTTGAGCTGGTCATCGGTGTCGTACGTAGGCTATACAAAGAAGAAGGCATACGGGTATCTCTTTGCCGTGACATTCCTCCTGTTTGCCCTGTTTGACTATCTTGGTCAGGCCGGCTTGGATACAGACAGTCTTGCCATGGTGAACCTGGTGGCCATCCTCGCCGCTCTGGCCGGGATGTATCTTGTGCTCCAGGATAAATGAGAGGGGATTTCTTTTTTCATGCTTTTTCCAGACTGTGGGGGCCATTCGATCGCATTCCCTCAGTCACTATTTCTGTTGATCCCTCGCTGTGCGATACCGTTCTTTTTTTTAGAATTTTTTACCGGTTTTGAAAATTTTTACGCGCAAAAAAATCCGGCATGATAGTCTGCCCCTGCCCGACCCCCATTCATTTCTCATGGAGGGATAACCGAGAATTTTTACGTCACAGATTCCACAGGAAATACAGGTATTTTTTGCCCCCCTGCTGAGGGGGGTCGGGGAGGGGCAAACCGGAAAAATTTTTTGCGAGGCGAAAGATTTTTTGAGATTTTTTTTGGTTTGCTGAAAGGATCTGGTGACTTGATGGAGGTCTTGGGCGGACCTTGAGCCGGCACTTATCTAATAGCATCAATTGGGAGCAGTAAGTTCCCTGCGATCGGACTGCGGGAGGGAGGGGGGCCGTATCCACCGGGTATATACCATGGCGATTTCAGTACCTTGTGGATACTTTCATCATAGGCAGGTCGGGGAGGACATAATGGGCTCAGTGATCATGCATGACAAGGGGAGCCGGGACCCCCGGTTCGTCACGGTTCGTCGCGGCGGTACCCTGAAAGATGCCGATCACCGGCTTCTTGCGGTGTGGGCTGCAACCTGCGCTGAGCATGTGCTGCACTTCTTCGAGCAGGCCCACCCGGGTGATGGGCGTCCGCGCCTGGCGATCGGGGAGGCACGGGCATGGGTGCGTGGTGAGATCACAATGACAGAGGCGCGGACCGCTGCCTTTGCCGCACACGATGCGGCAAGAGAAGCATCGGGAGCTGCACGGGAGGCGGCCCGTGCGGCTGGCCATGCCGTAGCGGTGGCTCACATGGCAGACCATGAGCTTGGTGCAGCTGCATATGCTATCAGGGCCGTCCGTGCAGCAGCGGACCCGGACGATTGCGACGAAGCGGGTCGTGCAGAGTGCCGGTGGCAGCATGAGCAGATCCCTTTCGAAATCCGCGAACTTGTACTCGATGACGAGCGGCTCCGTAACCGGAAATGCTGGTCCCTCTTTGAATGCTGATGCCCCTGCCACCCTCTGGCCGGAACCCCGATCCCCTGTTCCCGACGACCCCAACCGGACCGCAGGGCTTTGCCGATGACAGGTTGGTCCGGGCGGAGGCGGTTGTAACATTGCTACATATTGCCTCACTGATTCCCACCTAAAAACCCGGAAGAACGTTTTTCGATTTTTTTTATTGTAAAAAAATGGAACTACCCCACCCTCTTGATCCTTGCCATCGCTTCCTTCAGCTTCTCCATCGAAGCCGCATACGACAGCCGGATCCATCCCGGCGCATAGAACGCACTGCCCGGGGTTGCTGCCACGTGACCCTTGTCAAGCCAGCGTGACGCAACTTCCATATCGTCACCGGCAACCTTCACGAACGCATAGAACGCACCCTCGGCCGGGGCGGTCTCGTAGCCCATTGCCTTGAGTTCGCCGATGACGTACTTGCGCCGCTTGTCGAACTCCTTCCGCATCTCCTCGACGCAGGACTGGTCGCCCTTGAGTGCCGCAACAGCGCCCCACATCGCAAAGGTCGTCACCTGGCTGATCGAGTGCTGCTGCACCTTGGACATCTCCGTGATTATTTCCTTCGGGGCAACCGCGTACCCGAGCCGCCAGCCGGTCATCGCGTAGGCCTTCGAGAAGCCGTTGATGGTGATCGTGCGCTGCGCCATGTTGCCGAGAGACGCAAGCGAGATGTGCTTCTTGCCGTACACCATCTTCTCGTAGATCTCGTCCGACATCGCGTAGAGGTCCTTGTCCTCGCAGAGGTCTGCGATGAGCTGCATGGACTTCTTGTCAAAAACAGCGCCCGTTGGATTCGACGGGGAGTTGACGATGATCATCTTGGTCTTCTTGTTCACCCGCTCAAGAAGCGAGTCGTCGAGCTGGAAGGTTTTGGGATTTATTTCGTGGAAGACCGGCTTCCCGCCCGCGATATGGATGCAGGGCTCGTACGAGACCCAGGCCGGGGTGAGGATGATCGTCTCGTCGCCCGGGTTTAAGACCGCCTCACACGCCTCGTAGATGGCATCCTTGGCTCCGCAGGCAACGATTACCTGCTGGGGGGTGCAGGGAAACTTGTTCTCCTTTTCGATCTTCTCAGCGATCGCGCCCGTCAGTTCCGGGATGCCGTTGCTCGGGGCGTAATGGGTCTCGCCCCGGTTCAGCGCGTCGATACAGGCATCCGTGATATGCCGGGGGGTATCGAAGTCAGGCTCCCCAATCGAGAGGCTGATGACATCGATCCCCTCCCGCTGCATCTTCTTTGCCTTATTGGAGATCGCGATGGTTGCCGACTCAGTGACGCCGGCGATCTTCGCCGAGAGTGGCTTCATCGTAATCTTTTGACCATCTTGATAGCGGATTCAACGGCCCGCTTTGCGTAATCGATCCGCTCGTTTGCTTCGAGCCGGGTCATGCCGGGGCCGGAGATGCCAAGGGCAACGGGCTTGCCGAACTCTAACGAGAGGTCGATGATCTTCCGGGCCGCGTGCTGCACCACGATCTCGTCGTGCTGGGTGGCGCCCTCGATGACGCAGCCGATGGTGACGACCGCGTCGACTTTGCCTTCCTTTAACAGCTTCTTGATCGCAAGCGGCATGTCGTATGCCCCGGGAACATACATGCACTCGGTCACTTCTGCGCCGAGGAATGCTGCATGTTCGCGGCCTTCAATTTCCATCATGTAGGTGATGTCGCGGTTGAACTCCGCAACAACGAATCCCAGTTTTATCGGGTTGGTATCACACATAGCAGATCATCTCTTGTGAATGGTCAATAATTCTTGCGTTGTTCTCACCGGCGGGCAGGCCCGACATCGGCAAATCCCTGCCGCTGGCCGGTACCGGCATCTTTCTCCAGCTCTTTTGGGTGGAGGACGAGTTTCACCGCGTTCACGGCATGTTCGCGGGTGCGCTGCTCCATGAGCCACGCCAGTTCGCGGTCGTCCTTTGCCTCGTCCTCGTGAACGAAGACCTCGATGATGTGCGTGTTCGTCATGAGCTGGCACATGATGAGTCCAGACGATGCCTCGTGGGCGCACATCTTGTCCTTGTCCTTGCCCCCGGGCATGCCCAGCGCCATCACGATATCGCACTGGCGTTCTTCGATCAGTTTCTTGCAGGCCACCGGAAGGTCCTTGATTCCCGGCACCGTGACCCGTTCGATTGCTACACTTGCATGTTTCTTGAGCTCATTGACAGCAATGGCTCCCATATTGACGCGCGAGAAGGTGGTGTCAGCAACACCTACCCTCATCCCAGCACCTCGGCTGCGGCTTCAACGCCGTCGCCCTTTGCCTTATACCCGCACTTCTTCAGTGCGTGCTGGGTGATCGCAATGGTTGAGAGGATCTCCGGTGCGCCGACTGCGCCCATGTTGCCGATCCGGAAGATCTTCCCCTTGAGGTGGTCCTGGCCACCCGCAATGACGATCCCCATCTTCTTGACAATGCCCCGCATCTCGTCATCCTTGACGCCGGCGGGATACTCAATGGCTGTAACGGTGGATGAATAGGTGTGCATCGTGTCGATCTTCGGGAAGAGGTTAAGGCCCCATGCCTTTGCCGCGACCTGGACTGCTTTCGACATCTTCTGGTGCCGGGCAATCCGTGCGGGAAGGCCTTCCTCCTCGATGATCAGGCAGGCCTCGCGGAGTGCAAGGAAGAGTGGGACTGCCGGGGTGTACGGGGTCTCCATCGGTGTCCCGGCGGCACTCTTCTTGTACGCTGCAAGGTCAAGGTAGTACGGCGGGTTCTTGGTCATCCGCTCCCATGCCCGGCTGCTCACTGAGACCATGGCAAGACCGGCGGGTGCGGCAAAACATTTCTGCGAGCCGGTGATGGCGATGTCAACGCCCCACTTGTCGACTTCAACGGTGTCGCCGCCAATGGAGGTGATGCCGTCCATGATGAAGAGGGCGTCATGCTTCTTACAGAGCTTGCCGATCTCCTCGGCCGGGTTCTTGATACCGGCCGAGGTCTCGTTGTGGATGAGCGTGACAACCTGTGCCCCGGCCTCGAGCTGTGCCTTCAGCGCTTCGAGGTCAACCGGTGTGCCCCACTCGGACTTGATCTCGTGCGCCTTGCCGTAGCGCTGGCTGATCTTATAGAGCCGCTCACCGAACTTGCCGTTGACGATACAGGCAATCTCCTTGTCCCGTCCTACGTTTGCAATCGCGGCTTCCATGCCGGCCGTGCCGGAACCGCTGATGACAACAAGGTCGTTCTTCGTTGCAAACGCGGTCTTGAGTACCCGCACACAGTCAGCATACGCAGCACCGAACTCGGCGCTGCGGT
>Ga0265296_1003452_pt1 | contig 14643 bp, 10 predicted proteins | sample MunlanPumphouse1_FD_189073 | JGI IMG/M metagenome (GOLD analysis project Ga0265296, IMG submission 189073) | Groundwater microbial communities from a municipal landfill in Southern Ontario, Canada - Pumphouse #1 | ecosystem: Environmental > Aquatic > Deep subsurface > Groundwater | place... | reverse complement strand
AGAAATAATCTTAGCCGTCACGCCGGAAAATTCACTCTTAACTTCATCTTGAAATTTCTTTAACGCTTCTGATTCTAGTTTTTGCAAAACTAAAGCTTTTGCTTTGGCCAAATCATCCGCCGCGGCCACTCGCACCATCTGTCCTTCGCCGCCAATCGTCATCTTGCTCTCTGCCCAAATCAATTTTTGTTTGGCTTCATTGAGGCCTGGAATAGTCCACTTGGTAGGAGCGACCGCGCTGGCTAACGGCTTGTCCGGATATACTTCAGCATCTATCTTGCCTTTGGCAGGCACTGTGACTCGATTTTTCAGACGAAACAAAATACCTTCTGGTGTTAAAAAACGGGTCGTGGCCACCAAGGGTTGAGGCGTGCCAGTAACATTAACAATTGTCAGCGTCCCCGCGACTTCGCCAGTCTTTGCCTTTGTTCCAGTTGTCTCCACTTGCTCTTCTCCTTCTATTAATCTCTCTTCCAAGCGGCCGCTAACTGTTTCTTTTTGCCCACTCTCGGCTAGACCAATCAAAAATTCGACACTCTGCAAAGTCTTGCGCGGCTTTACTTCAATATCCGCCCGCACCAAAGTAAAAAATACAATCACCCCAATCAGAACCACGGTCAATCCCACAAAACCGATGACGATTTTGCGATAAATTCTTAAAAACGGAGTTGATTTTTTAGTCTTGGTCATAAAATTAGCTTTAAAAGCTTACATTTATAGTATACGGTAAAAAAAGGCTTGTAGCAAGCCCGCCCTAAATCCACTAACGCGAACTCTAGATAGACAAAAACTAAACAACTTGTACTTGACTCACCCCAGTGATCTCTTTGACCGCCTGCCGGCAAGTTTCGCTATTTTGAGCTTTGAGTCCTGTTCGGAGTGTTTTAAAACCATCCGGGCTAGGAAGACAAAGCTCTACTAATAAATCGCCCGGATAACTTAAGAGACATGCTTTTAATTGATTTAAAATCGCCGCGTCGGGTTGTAATAAAGAAATAACCAAACGAGTCGGCGCGGAAGAAGACGATGATGCTGAACTTTTAACTCCATTAATTTCTATCCTCGCGGCCTTCTCGCAAAGAATGCGTCGACGACCTTCGCTGGCCTCTACTTTGCCAACCACATACAATGCCATCCCTTCTTGCCAAAGCTCTTTAGTCTGGCCATAAACTCTCGGGAAAGCCACCACTTCACACGAGCTAACCATGTCTTCAAGTTGAGCAACAAGCATGCTATCACCTTTGCGCGTAGTAAATGGTTTGCAAGAAATCACAATGCCGGCGATGGTTTTTACTTGTCCTTGATTCTCTTCGTTAATCGCGCCGCAAGACACAACGTCTTTGCTTAAATATGGTTCGTATTTGGTAAAAGGATGGGCGCTGACATAAAGTCCGAGCAACTCTTTTTCCCATTGCAATTTTGTTTCCGCGTCCAAAGGCGCGCCTGCACTCAATTTAAGCGGCGGGGCAGAGGCAACCGCATTGGCCACGGCAAAAAGACTTGCTTGTTTTTTGATATCAAAATCCCTAATCTCTTTGTGGTAGGCCAACATTCTTTCTGTGTTATTAAGTAAGACGCCGCGATCGCCAAAAATGTCTAAAGCGCCTGCCTTGGCCAAGCTCTCTAGGGATTTTTTATTCAAATTTTTATTTTTGATGCGATAAAGCAAATCTTCAATCGATTTGAAAAGACCGTGCTGTTTGCGTTCTTCAATAATGCACTCAATGATATCCGACCCTAAATTCTTAATAGCCAAAAGACCAAAGCGAATCTGCTTGTCATTGACATAGGTAAAACTTGAAAGACTCTCATTAACATCCGGCGGTAAAACTTTGATGTCCATCTGCCGGCAAGCCATAATAACTTCGGCCACTTTTTCATTGTCCCCGCTTTCGGCCGTCATAATGGCGGTCATAAATTCGGCTGGAAAATGCGCTTTCATGTAAGCTGTTTGATAAGCCACTACCGCATAGCTAGCCGCATGGGCTCTGCCAAACCCATAGGCCGCGAATGGCTCAATCAATCCCCATAACTCCTTGGCCTTAGCCTTAGCCAAACCATTCTTAATACAACCGTTAGTAAATTTTTCTTCTTGAGCGGCCATTTCTTTAGGAATCTTTTTGCCAATAGCTTTGCGCAATTTGTCTGCTTCCTCCCAAGTATAACCAGCCAGTTTAATAGCCGTCAGCAAAACGTCGTCTTGATAAGTCAGAATGCCGTAAGAATCACTCAAAATTTCTTCCATGCGCGGATCAAGATACTTAACTAATTCCGGATTGTGTTTACGGCGAATGTATTCGGGGATAGATTCCATTGGACCAGGACGAAACAAAGCGACCATGGCCATAATATCATTGATGGAATTAGGTTTGAGCTCCACCAAATAACGCGTCATACCAGAACCTGAAAGCTGAAAAACTCCCATTGTCTCCCCTTTTGCTAAAAGGTCATAGGTAACTTTGTCATCGAGGGGCAAGGTCAGCAAATCAACCTCCACTCCTTTGGTCTTTTTTGTAATCCGCACCGCGTCTCCTAAAATGGATAAGTTGCGAATGCCTAAAAAATCCATTTTCAACAAGCCCGCGTCTTCCACCGCGTGCATGTCGTATTGAGTGATAATATTTTCACCGCCCGGCTCTTTTTGTAAAGGCGTGTAATCGGTTAAGGGAGTCGGCGCGATAACAATGCCGGCCGCGTGCACCGAAGCGTGGCGCACACAACCTTCAATACGACGCGCTAAATCCAAAACTTCCGTAACTTGATTATCAGTTTTATACAGCTCGGCCAACTCTGGCGTCATCTCCAAAGCTCGATCAATGGTCATGTGCATACCCTGCGGTCCGATTGGAATAAGTTTGGCCAGCTTGTCGCCAAAACTATAAGCTAAACCTAAAACGCGCGTCACATCGCGCACCGCCGCCCGCGCCTGCAAAGTTCCGAAAGTAATAATTTGCGCCACCTTATCCGCGCCATACTTTTCTTTAACATAAGCAATAACTTCGTCGCGCCGATTGTCAGCAAAATCCATATCGATATCGGGTGGGGAGGGACGAGAAAGATTTAAAAACCTCTCAAAAGGCAGTTTAAATTTTAAAGGATCAACGGTCGTAACGCCAATCAAATAAGAAACAATCGAGCCAGCCGCTGAACCGCGAGTAGTGGCGATAATGCCTTGATCGCGCGTCCAATTGACGTAATCAGCCACAATTAAAAAATAAGGCGAGTAACCTTTTTTCTGAATAATATCCAGTTCATATTCCAAACGTTGCCGCACTTCTTCTGTTTGTTCTGGAAATTTAATTTTAAAACCCGCGTAGGCGAGCTGGCGCAAGTATTCGTCCACGCTTAGATTATCCGGCGTGGCAAAATTAGGAAAAAGCCACTTGCCGAGCGTGAGTTCAACATTACATTTCTCCGCGATACGAAGTGTGTTAGTCACGGCGTTGGGATAATCACGAAAAGAATTTTCCATTACCTCGGGTGTTTTCAAAGCTAAATCCACTCCGCGCATATCCAAGCGATTTGTTTCTGTCCGCATTTTGCCAGTCTGAACGCAAACCAAAATATCCTGGGCATCACGATCCATCTGGCTAAGATAATGGCTGTCTGTGGTGGCAACAAGCGGCGCGCCGGTTTCAGTCGCCAACTTTTTCAAACCTTGATTAACTTTTTCTTGCTCGGGTATTTCCGGATGGTATTGCACTTCAAGATAAAAATCTTCTGCTCCAAAAATTTCTTGATATTCTTTCAAGAGTGTCTTGGCTTTGTCGTATTGATTACCCACGATGGATCGTGCAATCTCGCCGCGCAAACAACCGGACAAGGCAATGAGTCCGGCGCTGTGCTCGCGCAAAACTGTTTTATCAATGCGCGGTTTGTAATAAAAACCTTCCAAGTGAGCGATAGTCGTCAACTGCATCAAATTTTTATAACCTTCTAAATCTTTGGCCAACAAAGTTACGTGATAATAATCATCGTCAACTCTAGCTCGTTTTTCTGTTCGATCGCCAAAAGCCAAATAGGCTTCCAAGCCAATGATTGGTTTAATCCCCGCGGCTTTGGCGGCTTTATAAAATTCTATAGCCCCGTACATGACTCCATGATCAGTAATGGCCATGGCTGGACAACCGTGCTCTTTGGCTTTGGCAACCAATTCAGGAATCTTTGGCAGGCCATCGAGCAAAGAATAGTGAGAATGAGTGTGGAGGTGGACAAAACTCATAGTAACCAATCTTATCACCAAATCTTTATTTTTGACAATTATCAAAAACCCGCTCTTGGCGGGTTTTAAAAATACCAAAAAAATTTGTTAAAAACTTATTTTTTGTTTTTAGTCTTTGTTTCTTTTTTGTGTTCAACTAAATATCCCACCATCTGCTTGACCGCCTCGCCCATGACGGCAAAAATTGAAACCGAGTGTTCAAATTTATCTTTGATATGACAAAGAGCCTCGTCCACGCGGTGTATTTTATCGCGCACGTCGCGCACACTACCTTTTACCTCGCGCATGATGGCAATAAAATAATACAAGAGCCAGCAAGAAAAAATCGTTAACCATAAAACAGCAATGGCTAAAACAATATATAAAAGATCTTTGGAAGTAGAAAGCATATTGATAGTTATAAAGTTATAAGTTTATAAAGTTACAAAGTCTCAAGTACGTAGCTTTGCCCCGAGCCGAGTTTCAAGCGCCTGAATCATCTTCTTCATTATCTCATCAACCTCGCCTCCAGTCAAAGTCCGCTCTTTACAACAAAACACTAAGTGGAAGGCCAAACTCTTAGAATCGTCTGGAACACCCTTTCCGGCGTAAACATCAAAAAGTTCAATTGCTTTAAGATGCAATCCGCCGAATTCGTGTAATAACTTCTCGACCTGACCCCAAGAAATATTTTTTTTAATCAAGCAAGACAAATCTCGCGGCACATCGGGAAATTTTGGCAGAGACTCAAACTTTTTTTCTTGATTATAATGATCAATCAAAAATTTCAACTTTAATTCAAAAAATCCAATCGGCAACTTCTCTCCAATATCCATCTTGCCTAAAAGGCCAACTTTGTCTCCGCTTGACCACACTTCAGTAAAAACGCCATTGTTATATAAACATTTGTCGCATTTTTTAAATTCAAATCCAATGCCCAATTTTTTTCCTAAATTTTCAACAATACCCTTAACAAGATAAAACGGCTCTCCGCTTTCCACCAAGACACCCGCAATCATTTTTTCTTCTCGGCTAAAACTCTTCTCATCCTTATAAAACACTTTGCTTACTTCAAATAATCTGAAATTTTCAAAAAAACGCAAATTCTCTTTGACTCTAGTTATCAAACCTGGGAGCAAGGTCTGTCTTATTAAAGATTGCTCTGAAGCTAGCGGGCTGTTGACTTGAATATAATTACTATAATCAATGCCCAAATTCTTCAATTGTTTTTCATCAGTAAAAGCATAGTTATAAACCTCTGCCATGCCAAAATCAAAAGCCAAAATATCTTTTACTTTTTCCTCAACCTCTCTACCTGAATTAATCGGCGCTGGACGCAAATCAACTTTTGGCGTTGAGATTGGAATATTGTCATAACCGTAAATACGAGCCACCTCTTCAATAATATCCTCGGGGATGGCAATGTCACCAGTCGCCCGCCAGCTCGGAATTTTGATCGAAAGCGACTTCCCTTTCTTCTGCGCTTGAAAACCAAGTCGTTTCAAAATACCGATAATCGCTGACGGGGCAATTTGAATGCCAATCTTCTGTTCAAACAATGCAATTGGAAGATTGAGCGGCCCTTGATCTAGCTTAAATTTTTTCTCATCCGCAACGGGACTCGCGACTGCCGCGTTGGGACACAATTGTAATGTTAATTCCACAGCCCTCTTCAGTGCCAACTCGCAAAGATTTGGATCTAGGCTTTTTTCAAACCGCGCCGAAGAATCAGTGCGCAAACCTAATTTCGCGGATGTTTTGCGAATCGAAACGGCGTCAAAATTAGCTGATTCAAAAATGACCGTTTGTGTCTTTTCGCCAATACTACTGTCTAATCCACCCATAATACCGGCTAAGGCAACGGGCTTGATGGCATCGGCGATGACTAGCGTCGAATTATCTAATTTCAGTTTTTGATTATCTAAAGTAATAAATTCTTCATTATTTTTTGCCCGTCGAACCACAATTGCTGTTCCATTTAACTTCGACTTATCAAACGCGTGCATTGGTTGCCCCAAATCAAACATGACGTAGTTGGTAATATCAACGATATTGTTAATCGGACGTAAACTAACTGCTAACAGTTTTTTCTGTAACCAATCTGGCGATGGTGCGATTTTTATTCCTTCAATTGCCACGGCCATATAACGCGGGCATAATTTTTTGTCTTGCACATTCACCTTGACTTTGATGTCCTTGCCAGGTTTGATGACCGCCGATTTATACAAAGTCAATTTAACATTTAGAAGTGTGGCAACTTCCCGTGCGATGCCGTAATGCCCCCAGAGATCCGGCCGATTAGTGATTGATTTGTTGTCTATTTGAAAAATTACATCGCCCAAACCAAGAACCTCGGCCAACGGCCGGCCAAGGTTTCCCCTCCTGCCCGACTTGTCCGCCGTAGCCTTGGCGAAGGTGGAGGATGGGCTAGGGGTGGTGGGAGCGAAGCAATAGAGACTCAAATCTAAAATCTCCTTTTCTTCTTTTGAAGGAAACATTTCACTTAAACCAATCTCCGCCGACGCACAGATCATACCTTGTGACTCCACCCCACGAATAACCACTGGTTTCAATTCAACAAATCCACCTTCGCCGTGCCCCCCCACCAATTTCTTAGCTGGTGAAAGAATGTTTGAGTTTACGTTTATTGTAATTGGTGGGGGGGCGTGCCATTTTACTTTAGCCCCAATCTTAGCCAAGGCCACCAGCATCCCCTCGCGCACATTAGATCCGCCGCAAACAACTTTTACTTGCTCCGCGCCAATATCCACTTCACACACTTTTAATTTATCAGCATTCGGATGCTTTTCCGCTTTCAAAATCTTCCCCACTACGATATTGTCTAAATCCTCTCCCGTGTTTTTTACTGAATCAACTTCAGCCATGTGAACAGTCAAAATTTCGGCCAATCTCTTGGAATTGACATTCTTGGGGATATTCACAAAATCTTTCAGCCAATTAAGGGAAACATGCATAAACTAGAACTGTTTTAAAAATCTTAAATCGCCGCCGTGAAAATAACGAATATCGTTAATGCCGTGTTTCATAATAACCAAACGATCCAGACCCAAATTAACATAAAAACCGGTCCATGTCTTGGGGTCAATTCCGCCTGCTTTTAAAACATCGGGGTGAGGCGAGCCGCCGGGCATCAATTCCAGCCAGCCTGAATGCTTGCACACCGAACACCCACGGCCGTCGCAAATCTGGCATTGGATATCTGTTTCAAAACCCGGCTCAACAAATGGAAAAAAACCAGTTCTGATTCTAATCTTGACATCTTTCTTAAAAATTTTGTCAACAATCGCTTTGATAAAACTCTTGCCTTCGGCAAAAGAAAAATTTTTTTCAATAATCAGCGCTTCAAACTGATAAAATGTATGCTCATGGCTGGCGTCGGTTGCTTCATTGCGGAAAACACGACCGGGATAAATAAATCTAAAAGGCGGCTTACGCGTTTGCATGTAACGGATACTGCCGCCAGTTAAATGCGGCCTCAAACAATATCTATCCTTACCCTTTGGATCTTTGACGTCTGTTTTTAGCCAAAAAGTATCCATTGATTCTCTAACTGGATGTTCAGAGGGAAAATTTAAATTATCAAACTCATGTTCTTCATTAGAAATTTCCGGTCCTTCATAAATATCGAATCCCATGGAGGTAAAAATTTCAGAAAGCTCTCGAACCATTTGCGTGTGAGGATGCAAATGCCCCACTGGTTGTTTTAAAATACCCGGCTGGGTAATATCTAAACTTTCTGATTGCAGAGTAGCGCCGAATCGCGCTTGAGATAGTTCATTTTCTTTAACATTTAAGGCCCTTTCAATCTCTGCCTTGACATGATTTGCTAAAACCCCTATATCCTTTTTCGCTTCCAAAGAGAGCCCACCCAATTGATTCATCACCATTGTTAAAAGCCCGGACTTGCGGCCGAGAAATTTAATTCTAATAGCTTCAAGTGCTTTCAAGTCTTTCACTTGAAGCATGTCTTGAGCTAATAAGTTTTTTAATTTAGTAAATTGTTCTTTGAGATCCATAGATTTATAGTTCTCACCCCTTATTGTACCAATTTACTTGCCCACTGCACAACTGGCCCGGAATAACGAGCTAAATCGTGATAGGTAACTAAAACTACCAGCAATAACAACAGGGCGAAGCCTGTGTTATGAATAATGGCTTCTACTTTGTGACCAACTGGTCGGCCGCGAAATTTTTCAATCAGCAGAAACAGAAAACGTCCGCCATCTAAAGCTGGGAGCGGCAAAGCGTTAATAACGGCTAGATTAGCCGAAAGCAAAGCCACAAATTGCAACAAATAAACCCAGCCTAAACGCGCCGCTTCACCGGTCATGACCGCAATACCAACCGGCCCAGCTACATCCATAGCTACCGGCCGACCTAAAACTAAATCGCGTAACAAAACTCCAAAAGCAACCACAATCGCTTTTGTTAAATAACCTGTCATCTGAATGCCTTTGGGCACCGCTAACCAAGCTGGATAACTAACTGTCGCCACTTCCGCCATGCCAACACCAATGCCTCCTTTGCCGGTTTCTTTCAAAACTACCGGCGTCACAGCTATATCTTGGGCTTGGCCTTGTCGTTTAATAGTCACGGTAATCTCCTTGCTGACATTTTGATTAACAAAATCTTTAAACTGTTGCCCGGACGCGACCTCTTGACCATTGATTTTAAATAATTCATCGGCCGCCTTGATTCCCGCTTGCTCGGCTGGCGAGTCTGGTAAAACATTCAGAGCTAGAATACGATGATCGCGCACTCGCGCGTAAGATGAAATTTGATCATCAATTGCTTGGGGCATGCCAACATAAAGTCCGATTGACAGTAACACAGCCGTCAAAATAATATTCCCAATAACTCCCATCGCGATCACTAACGCCCTGCGGCCAACGCTTTTGGAAACAAAACTGTCCGGATCATTCGCCGCCTCGCCAGATTCGCCTTTAATCCGCACAAAACCACCAAAAGGAATCCAATTCAAAGAATAAACCGTCGGTTCATTTTTGCCAATTTCTTTGGCGCCCCAAACGAGCCGGCGTTTGCCCGTTACGGAATCGCGTTGCAGGCCGACTAGTCTCGGCGGAAAACCAAAACCAAATTCTTCAACTCCAATGCCTTGTTTTTTCGCCGCCAAAAAATGTCCGGACTCGTGAACAAAGACTAAAATTCCTAAAACAATAATAAATATAATCAAAGTCATAAAGTTGCAATTTGAATTTTAATTTTTTGACCAAGCCATTTCTCGGCCATAGATTGAAAATGGGGTGTTATGTCGCTAACAAAAAAGTCCGCTGATTTTTTAGATACTGATGACACTGATTGAGAATATCGCGCCACCTCGCTTGCTACCGCTTCAGCCGAATCAACTAATGTCACGCTAGCGCCCATTATTTTTTTGATCAACGGTTTCAAAAGCGGATAGTGCGTACAGCCCAAAATCAGTGTGTCAATTTTTTTAGCTTGTAATGGTTTCAAATAAAATTCCAAAATACTTTTTGTCTCTGCTTTAGCCGCCCAACCTTCTTCAATTAACGGCACTAGCAATGGGCAAGCTTGAAAAAAAGTTACAAGTTTCAAGTTACAAGTTTCAAGTTTACGCTCATAAACACCGCTACTAATTGTAGCGCGCGTGCCGATGATGCCAATGCGTCCATTCTTAGTAACTTTTATCGCTTCTTCAACCGCCGGAGTGATCACTTCGAAGATTGGCGCGTCAAACTTTTTCTTGAGCATATCATAAGCCAGCGCCGAAGCGGTATTGCAAGCGATGACAATGGCTTTCGCGCCGCGACCTAAAAGAAATTTAGTATTTTCGATGGCATATTGTTCAATAACTCTCTTACTTTTATTGCCGTACGGGGTACGCGCCGTGTCGCCAAAATAAACAAGCGGCCAGTTGGGCAAGCGCCTCATGATCGCCCGAGCCACCGTCAAGCCGCCAAGGCCAGAATCAAAAATACCAATCATAGAGCTACAAAACTACAAAAACTACGAAAAATTTTTTATAAGCTCTGTCAGCTCCCTTGCTCTCGCGTTCATCAATTCTTTCGATCTTGCCTCTAAATTCAGCCGCACAACTGGTTCAGTGTTAGACGAACGAACGGAAAAACGCCAATCAGGATATTCAATGGCAATCCCGTCAATTTCTGACAATTGTCCGTCGTGATATTTGGCTTTAATTGATTGTAAAACCGCCGCTACATCAGCCACAGTAAAATTAGTTTCATCAATGGCAAAATATTTTTCAAAATAAGGTTGGTAAATTTCGCTCAACTTCTTGCCACTAGTAGAAAGAATATCCAAAATAATCAAGAACGGAATCAATCCATTATCTAAATAGAAAAAATCTTTAAAAAAATAATGTCCAGAAACTTCTCCTCCAAAGACCGCGTCTTCTTTAATCATCCGCTCCTTAAAAAAAGCGTGGCCGGTTTTATTAGGCAAGGCGGTCCCGCCCATTTTATTAACCATGTCAATAATTGCCCAATTTAATTTCATGTCCACCACTACTTTGGCTTGGGGATAGCGCGTCAAAAAATATTCTGCCAAAACAGCCGAGGTAAAATAGCCGGAAATAAATCGCCCCGTTTCATCAATAAAAAATATACGATCAGCGTCCGCGTCCCAAGCTACGCCAAAATCGGCTCCATGTTTTTTAACTAACTCCATCGTTTCGGTGCGATTTTCTAAAATTAAGGGGTCTGGCCGACCCTTAGGAAACGCGCCATTGGGTTCTTCGTTCAACCAAATCACATCTAAAGATAAAAAATTCTGCAAATGTTTTAAGTTGCGGCCTATGGCGCCAAAATTGCAATTCGCCACAATCTTAAATGGCTTGATTTTAGTTAGATCAATAATTGACAATACTTTTTTAAGATAATCCCCGAGAACATCTTGAATTGTTACGGTTCCAACTTGCGGCGCTTGATAATTATAATCAGCCAGTACCAAATCGCGAATTTCTATTATACCGCTCTCTCCTGAAATTGGCTTTGCCATTTTGCGCACCATCTTAATGCCATTGTATTCGCCCGGGTTGTGCGAAGCTGTGATACATAGCCCGCCGTCATAACCGTAGTGAGCCACGGCAAAATACATCATGTCAGTGGAGACCACGCCGATATCAACTACATCTACACCATGATCTATGAGTCCTTTTTTTACTGCCCCAAAAATCGTCGGACCAGAAAGCCTCACATCGCGGCCAAGAGCCACAGTTTTAGGCGCTAAAAATTTGGCATAGGCCTGGGCCGTCGCGTAGGCGATTTCCTCATTAAATTCAGTCGGATAAATTCCCCTAATATCGTAGGCCTTAAAAATGCTTTGATTTATTTGCATATAACATTGTTTCATTGTATAATATATTACAATTTTAGACAATGACTTTACTTCTAGATTCTAATTTCTAACTTCTAAATTCTAAAATATGTCAACCTACCTCTGGATCATAATTGCCGTCGCGGCAATCGTTGTTCTTTGGCTTATCTTTACTTATAACTCCCTAATCCGCCGACGCAACCAAGTGGATGAATCTTGGTCTGATATTGATGTCCAACTGAAACGCCGCTACGACTTAATTCCTAATCTAGTCGCGTCTGTCAAAGGGTACATGACCCACGAACAGGGCACTTTGGATAAAGTGACCCAAGCTCGCGCCGCGGCTATGGGCGCTACAACCATGGCCGAGCACGCTAAAGGAGAAAACATGCTGACTGACGCTTTAAAAAGCCTTTTCGCTGTCTCGGAGAGTTATCCTGACCTTAAAGCCTCGCAAAACTTCCTGCAACTGCAAGATGAGCTTTCTGATACGGAAAACAAAATCCAAGCCGCTCGCCGTTTTTACAATGGCAATGTCCGCGATTACCAAACAGCTATTCAAAGCTTTCCAACTAACATTCTAGCCAGCGCTTTCGCTTTTAAAACTCGCGACTTCTTTGAACTTGAAGAAAAAGCGGCTCGCGAAGCGCCAAAAGTGAATTTTTAATACTGCAACAAAGAACTATCTTAATCAATGAGGTAGTTCTTTTTGAGTGGGGGTGGCCTAGTGCGGGGTCGGGATTCTCAACCATGATCCTGGGGGTGCAAATCCCCTCATCTCCACTCAAAAAGGATTATCCACAGAACACCCTTGACATCATAAGACTGATATGCTATAGTAAAAATGGTTGAGAATCCTGGTTCCTGCACTTCGCAGGATCACGTCAAAAATCCGCCTTAATAGGCGGATTTTTGTTTTGAAAACAAAAAGACCATCTCGGCCTTGTTGCGCCTTTGGCAGAGAACCATTCCCAGCCTTGTTTTGAGGATCTTTTTATCTCACCCTCCCCTAACCCCTCCCATTACATTAAGGGAGGGGAATAAAATAACAATCTTCCTCTCCCCTTGCGAAAGAGGATGAAGGTGAGGGGTAAACTACATTCGCATTTTGGACAAAATGTCAAGTCGTTGATATGAGACCGTTGCAGAACTCCCCGCGTTTGTCATTGCGAGGAGCGAACCGAGTGAGCGACGCGGCAATCCCATACTTTTGAATAGGTATGAGACCTGCCTGCCGGCAGGCAGGTCGCCACGCTCGCCTCGAGGCTCGCTCGCGATGACGAAAGTTGAGTTTTGCAACGGTCTCTGATATAATTGATACAGAATTCGCGATAATTTATGTACACAGAAATTACCTCCAATAAACGCCGCACGGCTTTGCTGATGTTTATTTTTGTCGCCGTAATTTTAGGCCTTGGCTGGCTGATTGGTGAATTTACCGGTTATGGTTATTCCGGTCTTGTCTGGGCGGCGGTCATTTCCATCGGCATGGCCCTTTTTTCTTATTACAAAGGAGATAAAGTCGCTTTAATGGTCTCCGGCGCCCGCGGGCCAATTAAAAAAGACGATAGCCCATCCCTTTGGCGAATAGTGGAGAATTTAAGCATTACCAATGGCCAGCCCATGCCTAAATTATATTTAATTAATGACCCTGCCATCAACGCTTTTGCCACTGGCCGCGACCCTCGCCATGCTTCTGTGGCTGTTACTCAAGGCGCCGTTGATAAATTGGAAAACGAAGAGCTGGAGGGGGTTTTAGCTCATGAACTATCGCATGTCAAAAATTATGATATCCGTTTAATGACTGTGGTGGTAATTTTAGTCGGCATGATTGCTTTGATTTCTAACTGGGCTTTGCGTTTTCATCTTTTCGGTGGACGACGCGGCAATGATCGCGATCGAGGAGGTTTACATCCCGCTCTTTTTATTGCCGGTTTTGTCTTAATTCTTCTGGCGCCCTTAATCGCGGAATTGATTAAACTGGCTGTCTCCCGCCGCCGCGAATATCTAGCTGATGCCTCTGGCGCTTTACTGACTCGCTTTCCAGAAGGTTTGGCGCGCGCTTTGGAAAAAATCGCCGCCGAGAACCGACCATTGGCCAAGGCCACTGAAGCCACCGCTCATCTTTATATTGCCAATCCTTTTGGAGGAACCCGCCAATGGCTGACCAAATATTTCTCCACCCATCCGCCAGTTCAAGATAGGATTAAAAAATTGAGAGAAATGGGAAAATAATAAAATTTTGCCCTTAGCCCTCACCCCTCCCCTCTCCCAACGGGGAGAGGGTGGCCGAAGGCCGAGTGAGGGGATATAGAATTTTATGCCTTCAACACAAGAACAAGAACAAGAACAAGAATATCAACAAAATGTTGCCATGGCTCAACAGCAAGCTCGCTTAGAAGCGGCGCGCGCTGAAGAGGATCAACAACAAACAAAAGAGGCAAAGCCGCCGCTTGATCCAGGTATGGCTGAAATAATCAAAATTGCCAAACAAATTCCAATCGCAGGTCTCTTTGTTCATACCGTGCCGGTTTTAATATGGCTCTTAAGTATCTTTGGCAAAGCATTGTGGGCCGTAGTTTTGGCTATCGTGTTATGGTTCCCGGCTGTTTTTTTATCCACTATCAATCTTAGGCAACTTCCTATACCTTTTATATCGTTGTTTATCAAAGCAAAAATTCCCAAAACAAATACTGTGGAATTCCTTATCTCTGGACTATATTTTATTTATACGATCATCGCAATCTCAATGCCAACTCTGCTAGTGGTAGGCCTCATCCTTGGTGCTGTCTATCTAAAAAATAACAAAATTGAAGCCCTTTACAGCATGTTTTTTGGACCTTTCAGTCCAATTATAAACTTACTACCTTCTATTTAATTATATTTGTATGATGGATCGTAAAAAAATTCTTCTCATCATCGGTTTTAGTCTTTTAAGTATTGCCATTGGCTTTGGCATTTATTGGTTTTTCTTTCGGTCAATTTTCGCCCCGACGCCGCCCACTGCTCCGCAACCAGCTGTCACGCCATCGGCTCAATTACCCACTGCTCTGCCAGCCGCGCCTCGCGTTACAGTGCCTACGCCAGCCGCTCCAGCCGCGCCT
>Ga0265296_1003451_pt1 | contig 14645 bp, 7 predicted proteins | sample MunlanPumphouse1_FD_189073 | JGI IMG/M metagenome (GOLD analysis project Ga0265296, IMG submission 189073) | Groundwater microbial communities from a municipal landfill in Southern Ontario, Canada - Pumphouse #1 | ecosystem: Environmental > Aquatic > Deep subsurface > Groundwater | place: Canada... | reverse complement strand
GTCAGATGATCTGTTAATTCCTGATTCATAATTTTACCAGTTTATAAATTTGAGTATATAGATTTTACAGGATTATGAACTTATTAGTATTTGTGTGAAATTAAGGTCAGGGCGGCCAATCATTCAATGTAGTAATCTGCTATAATGATGTAGATTACAGCATGAACACCGACTACTGAAACGAGGTAGTCCAAAGCCACCATCCCAGTTCCGATAGTTGCGATTTGGTTCGTTGAGACTTCGCTTCTCAGAAGGAGACCACAAACTTGAATATAAGCAGCAAGAGCATCCTGGGGAACCTGTCCCATTTACGGGCGAGGTTCCGCGGAAACAGCCGGATACAAAAGTGCGCTGACACCGAGCCGCCGCTGCGCTCAGAACTGTTCAGCAGCGAGCAGATGGAGCAGCACGGTAAGACCCTGGCGGGTCTGCACAAGCTGGGTCCGGGATGTGCACGGGACCGGCTTCTGACGCGGCTGGCTGATAATGAAGGCGTGCTGCTTGGAGTTCGCAACCTGCTGACGGAGGCTGTTAAGGCAACCCGCCGTATTACGCCGGCCGGGGAATGGCTGCTCGATAACTTCTACCTTATTGAAGAGCAGATTCGCACGGCCAGGAGACACTTGCCAAAGGGGTACAGCCGGGAACTGCCTCGACTGCTGAATGGTCTATCGGCTGGTCTTCCGCGCGTGTATGACATTGCGCTGGAGACGATCTCACATGGCGATGGGCGGGTAGATCCGGAGAGCCTCAGCAGTTTCGTGGCAACCTACCAGACAGTCACAGACCTGAAGTTAGGCGAATTATGGGCAATTCCCATCATGCTGCGCCTGGCGCTGATCGAGAATCTCCGACGCGTTGCAGTCCGGATCGCCACTGACAGGACCGACCGAAACCTCGCCGATTATTGGGCGGACCAGATGACGGAGATTGCGGAGAAAGACCCGAAGAGCCTTATTTTAGTGATCGCGGACATGGCGCGTTCGGACCCGCCCATGGTAAGTTCGTTTGTCGCGGAATTTGCGCGCCGATTGCAGGGGCAGGGTCCCGCTTTGGCAATGCCGCTCACTTGGATTGAGCAACGACTGTCCGAGTCTGGCCTGACAATCAAACAATTGGTGCAGTCGGAGAACCAACAACAGGCCGCTGGTCAGGTCTCGATGAGCAACAGCATCGGCAGCCTCCGTTTCCTGGACGCGATGGACTGGCGTTCGTTCGTGGAGACGATGAGTGACGTCGAGCGGATTCTGCGCGAGGACACAGGCGGAGTTTACGGCAAGATGGATTTCCCAACCCGTGACCGCTACCGCCACGTCGTGGAAAAGATAGCGAAGAGCAGCCGGCTGTCCGAGAGCGAGGTGGCGCGCGAGGCGATTCAGCTTGCCCGCGAGCGCGCGGCCCATAAAGACGGCAATCAAGGCTGCGCCGATCGCTCGGCACATGTCGGCTTTTACCTGATAGACAAGGGACTGGCGCAGCTTGAGCAGCTGGCAGAAGTGCGCTTACCTGTCACTGAGGCCCTTCGAAAATTGAGCTCACGGTTTCCTTTGCCGCTGTACGCAGGCACGATCATGCTGATGACAACGATCTTCAGCGGTCACTTATTGGCAAAGACACATGCCGATGGGTTACATGGCTGGGCACTCGGGCTAATCGGTACTCTCTCGCTTCTGTGCGCAAGTCAGCTGGCAATAGCGCTGGTAAACTGGTTGGCGACATTACTCGCGACGCCGCGTTCTCTGCCGCGAATGGACTTCTCCAAAGGAATTCCGCCGGAATTGCGTACTCTGGTCGTGGTCCCGACTATGCTCATAAGCGCTCAGGATATAGAGGATCTGATCGAGGCGCTTGAAGTCCGGTTCCTTGCAAATCGGGACAACAGCCTGCATTTTGGCCTGCTGACTGATTTTAGAGACGCGTGCGCGGAAATGCTGCCGGAGGACGAACCGCTGTTGTCGCTGGCCCGGCAGCGGATCGAAGAGCTGAATGAAAAGTACAAGAGTTCTAAAAACGACACTTTCTTTCTTTTCCATCGCCCACGCCGATGGAATCCTCAGGAGCGGATTTGGATGGGGTACGAGCGTAAGCGGGGGAAGCTTGCGGAATTGAATTCCCTTCTGCGCAGCAGTTCCCCCTCACCCTCTCCCTCTCCCTCCAGGGGAGAGGGAGATAATACTTCCCCTCCCTTGAGGGGAGGGGATGAAGGGGAGGGTGTCAATAGTAATCCCGAAAATCACTTCTCGCTTATCGTCGGTAATACGGAAATCCTATCCGACGTGAAGTATGTGATCACCCTTGACACGGATACTCAACTACCCCGTGCTTCGGCGTGGCAGTTTGTGGGGACCATAGCGCACCCGCTGAATCGTGCACAGTACGACAAAGACAGGCAACGTGTGGTCGCCGGCTACGGTATCCTTCAGCCACGCGTGGCCGTGAGCCTGCCGGGCACGAACCGGTCCCGGTATGCGCGCATGTGCGGGAGTGAGCCGGGAATCGATCCGTATACACGCGCTGTCTCAGATGTTTACCAAGACCTGTTCCTTGAGGGCTCGTTCATCGGTAAGGGCATCTATGAGGTTGATGCATTCGAGCTGGCGCTCAACGGGCGATTTCCCGAGAACCGAATCCTCAGCCACGATCTTATTGAAGGATGCTACGCGCGGGCAGGGCTGTTGAGCGATGTGCAGTTATACGAGGAATATCCATCCCGCTACAGCGCGGACGTGAGCCGCCGGCACCGATGGATTCGCGGAGACTGGCAGCTTTTGCGATGGTTGCTGCCGTATATCCATGGTTCTGGCCCCGATGCGCGCCTTCAGAAGAATCCGTTGTCGAGACTGTCCCGATGGAAGATCTTCGATAACCTTCGGCGTAGTCTCGTATCTGCAGCGTTGACACTGCTGTTGCTGCTGGGCTGGACGGTCTTGCCATCGGCATGGTTTTGGACTCTGTCGGTGATTGGCATTATCCTGATTCCTTCGTTGCTTGCCTCTGTCATGGATGTGCTTCAGAAGCCAGGCGATGTGCTTCTCGGTCAGCACCTTGCTGCCTCAGTACGCTCTACGCGCAGGCGTTTCGCTCAAGCTGCATTTTCGCTCGTCTGTCTGCCTTACGAGGCGTTTTACAGTCTGGATGCGATTGTGCGCACCACATGGCGGATGCTGGTCACGCATAAGCGACTTCTCGAATGGAGTCCGTCCGACGACTCGGATCGCACGAGCCGTAATCACCAAGAGGGCCTCGCCAGCTCATGCCGGACCATGTGGATCTCCCCGGTCATTGCCACCGCCACGGTGATCTACCTGGCGCTTTCGGGGCCGGCGGCTTTAGCTGAGGCCGGGCCCATACTGGGCCTCTGGTTTTTCTCTCCCGCTATCGCGTGGTGGATCAGCCGGCCGCTCGCCCGCCGCGGAGCAAGGCTGACGGACGAACAGACCCTCTTTCTCCGGAAGCTTTCACGAAAGAACTGGGCGTTCTTCGAGACATTCGTCGACCCGGAAGATAATTGGCTGCCGCCGGATAACTATCAGGAGTATCCGGTTGCCGCGGCCGTACATCGCACCTCGCCGACCAACATGGGCCTTGCGCTGCTCGCGAATTTATCCGCGCACGACTTCGGCTATATTTCAACGGGACAGCTCATCAAGCGCACGGCGAATGCATTCCACACCATGAAAACATTGGAACGATACCGGGGCCACTTCTACAACTGGTACGACACGCAATCTCTAAAACCACTGCCGCCCCACTACATTTCTACGGTGGACAGCGGGAATCTTGCAGGCCATCTGCTGACATTGCGGCAGGGTCTGCTCACGCTTCCCGATCAAAAGGTCATAGGAGCGAGATTGTTTGACGGCCTCAGCGATACACTAATGATTCTCGTGGGGATTTTCGCAGACACTCCTGGAGTAGTCGCACCAGCGGGGCTCGCCCATCTTCGGCAAAGCCTGGAGTTAGCGCTCAAGTCCCCGCCAACTAAGCTTATGGCAGTTCGGCAGTGCCTTGATCATCTGGCACTATCCGCTGCAGAAGTGGTCGCCGGCATTGATGCCGACCGTGAGAACCCGGCCGGGTGGTGGGCGCGTGCCTTTGTCCGGCAATGCCGGGATACCCTCGATGATCTGACCCTTCTTGACCCGCCGACAGTTAGCGGCATTGACGAGATACCGACTCTGCGTGAACTGGCGGGACTTGGCAACCAACGCGCCATTGAGAGGATCGCGGCTATCGAACGACTTGCATTGCAATCCGGCGAACTCGCCCATATGGAATATGATTTCCTGTTCGACAAGGAGCGCCATCTATTGACTATCGGATACAACGTCGGTGAACGCCGGCGGGACGCGAGTTATTACGATTTGCTTGCTTCTGAAGCAAGACTGGCCGGTTTCGTGGCGATTGCGCAGGAACAACTGCCGCAGGAGAGCTGGTTCACCCTGGGGCGCCTGCTAACTACTACAAGTGGAGAACCGATTCTCCTTTCGTGGGGCGGATCGATGTTCGAGTACCTGATGCCGCTTCTGGTAATGCCGACGTATGAAAACACGCTGCTCGACCAGACCTATAAGGCGGCTGTGGCCAGGCAGATCGAATATGGAAAGAAGCGCGGAGTACCGTGGGGCATTTCGGAATCCGGCTATAACATGATCGATGTCCGCCTTAACTACCAGTACCGCGCTTTTGGCGTGCCTGGCCTGGGGCTCCGGCGCGGGCTCGCCGGGGATCTGGTAATTGCGCCCTATGCTTCGGCGCTTGCGCTGATGGTGGCGCCCGAGGAAGCGTGTCTGAACCTCGAGAGACTCTCTGCTGAAGGGGTTGAAGGAAAATACGGCTTCTATGAAGCGATCGACTACACACCTTCACGTCTGCCGCGCGGACAATCGAGTGCCGTGGTCCGGTCCTTCATGGCACATCACCAGGGTATGAGCCTGCTCTCGCTGGCCTATCTGCTCCTGGACCGTCCGATGCAGAAGCGCTTCGAGGCGGAACCGGTGTTCCAGGCAACCATGCTGCTGCTCCAGGAGCGGGTGCCGAAGGCCACGGCGTTTTATTCGCACATTGCCGAGATCTCCGACGTACAGGGGGCTTCCCGCGGTACGGATATGCCGGTGCGCGTTTTCAGCAGCCCTGATACGCCGGTCCCTGAAGTGCAGTTGTTGTCCAACGGCAGATACCACGTAATGATCACAAATGCGGGGGGCGGTTACAGCCGATGGAAGGACCTCGCAGTGACACGCTGGCGCGAAGACAGCACTTGCGACAACTGGGGCACGTTCTGTTATCTGCGTGATGTGACAAGCGGAGAGTTCTGGTCAACCGCATATCAACCAACGCTCAAACGCCCGGCCAATCAATCGAATAAGTATGAAGCGATTTTTTCGGATGCGAAAGCGGAATTTCGCTGCCGGGACCACGACGTTGACACCCATACCGAGATCGCTGTTTCGCCCGAAGATGATATTGAACTGCGCCGGATCACTATCACTAATCGCGCCCGGATACGCAGGACGATTGACGTTACGAGTTACGCGGAAGTGGTTCTCGCACCGTCTGCCTCTGACGCGCTGCATCCGGCGTTCAGCAATCTCTTTGTTCAGACTGAAATTATCCGCCAGCAGGGAGCTATACTCTGCACCCGCCGTCCCCGCTCCCTCGACGAGCAGCCACCGTGGATGTTCCATCTCATGGCAGTGCACGGGGCAGATGTAGGAGAGGCTTCCTATGAGACTGACCGCATGCAGTTTATCGGACGGGGAGGCACTATCGCCGACCCACAAGCAATGCGCGGGGCAGCTGGTTTTTTTACGGGGGCGCTCTCGGGCAGCCAAGGCTCAGTGCTCGATCCGATTGTTGCTGTACGGTATCGGATAACGCTCGATCCGGAAGAATCGGCAACGATTAATATTGTCTCCGGCATCGGCGAAACCCGCGACGTGTGCCTGGGACTTGTGGAGAAATACCAGGACCGGAGTCTCGCGGATCGTGTCTTTGAGCTGGCGTGGACACATAGCCAAGTGCTCCTGCGGCAGCTCAATGCCACAGAGGCCGATGCGCAACTCTATGGACGCCTTGCTGGCTCTGTGATCTATGCTAATTCTTCGCTGCGAGCCGAACCGGGCGTCATCATCAACAACCGCCGGGGGCAATCCGGTCTATGGGGCTACTCCATTTCAGGCGATTTACCGATCGTGCTGCTGCAGATTGAAGAGCCGGCTAATATCAATCTGGTGCGCCAACTCGTGCAGGCCCACGCTTACTGGCGATTAAAAGGACTGGCGGTGGACCTGGTGATCTGGAACGAAGATCACGCCGGTTACCGGCAACTTCTGCAAGACCAGATCATGGGGCTCATTGCCGCAGGCGTCGAAGTCAACGTGACCGATCAACCAGGCGGCATTTTCGTAAGACCTGCGGACCAGATATCGAACGAGGACCGCATCCTGCTCCAAACCGTCGCTCGCGCCATCATCACCGACAGCCGGGGAACGCTGGCGGAGCAGATCAACCGTCGCAGTCTTGTGGAAGTAACAGTGCCGCTCCTTACACCGACCCGAACCCACCGATCCGAACCACTGGCAATTGCTGCGTTGCCTCGCCACGATTTGACGTTCTTCAACGGGCTGGGCGGATTTACCCCGGATGGGCGCGAGTACATCATTACGACAACGCACGGGCAGGTGACACCGGCGCCGTGGGTTAATGTGCTGGCAAATCCGCACTTCGGAACCGTCATTTCAGAGAGCGGGCTTGCCTACACCTGGAGCGAGAATGCCCATGAGTTCCGCCTCACTCCGTGGCACAACGATCCGGTGAGCGACTCGAGCGGAGAGGCGTTTTATATCCGTGATGAAGAGCGCGGACATTTCTGGTCCCCCACGCCACTGCCCAGCCGCGGGGCGACCCCTTATGTCACCCGGCACGGATTCGGCTACAGCGTCTTCGAGCACACGGAGCGCGGTATCCACACAGAGGTGTGGGTTTACATAGCCCTTGATGCACCGATCAAGTTCACGGTGCTGAAAGTACGAAACGAGTCGGGCCGATCGCGCCGACTCTCCGCCACCGGATACGCGGAATGGGTTCTTGGAGACCTGCGGCCGAAAACGACAATGCATGTAGTCACCGAAGTTGACCCCAACAGCGGCGCGCTCTTTGCGCGGAACTCCTATAACACGGAGTTCACCGACCGGGTTGCCTTCTTCGATGTGGACGATGCGACTCGGACAGTGAGCGGCGACCGGACTGAGTTCCTTGGGCGCAATGGCACTCTTCGGAGTCCGGCCGCGATGACGCGGGTGCGGCTTTCCGGGAAGGTAGGGGCCGCTTTGGATCCCTGCGCCGCTATCCAGATCCCATTCGAGCTTGCTGACGGGCAAGAGCGTGAGATCATCTTCAGGCTCGGCGCAGGACGAGATGCCGATGAGGCCAGCAACCTGGTGAGTCGCTTCCGTGGATCAACTGCCGCACACGGCGCGCTCGAAGCGGTGTGGCAGTACTGGAATCACACCCTTGGTGCGGTGCAAGTGGAAACACCCGACCAGTCCGTCAATGTCCTGACCAATGGTTGGCTCTTGTACCAAACTATAGCGTGCCGCCTTTGGGCGCGCAGCGGATACTACCAGTCGGCGGGCGCCTTCGGTTTCCGCGATCAGTTGCAGGACGTGATGGCGCTCATCCATACTGAACCGCTTCTGGTACGCGAGCACCTTCTCCTCTGTGCTGCCCGTCAGTTCCAGGAGGGAGATATCCAACATTGGTGGCATCCTCCGTCAGGCCGGGGCGTGCGTACACACTGTTCGGACGATTACCTCTGGTTGCCGTTGGCTACATCCCGCTACGTCCTGACCACAGGGGACACCGGGGTATTGGATGAACCCGTCCACTTCATCGAGGGCCGCCCGGTAAACACGGACGAGGACTCGTATTACGATCTTCCCCACGCGTCCGCACAAACGGCCAGTTTGTATGATCACTGTGTGCGGGCCATCATGAGGGGCATCAGTTTCGGCGAGCACGGTCTGCCGCTTATCGGCTCAGGTGACTGGAACGACGGCATGAACATGCTGGGCGAACACGGCAAAGGCGAAAGCGTTTGGTTGGGATTCTTCCTTTATGATGTACTCATGCGGTTTACTGAGATTGCACGCCTGCATGGCGACCTGCCCTTTGTCGAACGCTGCCGGAGGGAGGCGGCTCAACTGCGCCGGAATATCGAGCAGAATGGCTGGGATGGTGAGTGGTACCTCCGCGCTTACTTCGATGACGGCTCACCGCTCGGTTCGGCGGGTAATCCCGAATGCCAGATTGATTCTATTGCGCAAAGCTGGTCTGTTCTATCCGGCGCCGGGGATGCCAAACGCTCGCGCATGGCAATGGACGCAGTGGATAAGCGCCTCGTTCGACGGGACCATAGACTGATCCAACTCCTGGACCCGCCCTTCAACAAGTCGAATTTGAATCCCGGCTATATAAAGGGGTATGTCACTGGCGTCAGGGAAAATGGGGGACAATACACTCATGGGGCGATCTGGACAGTGATGGCATTCGCTGTATTGGGCGACAGCCGGCGCGCGTGGGAACTGCTGGCAATAATCAACCCGGTGAACCACGGGAGATCTCCGGAGGAAATTGAAACCTACAAAGTAGAACCGTACGTTGTCGCAGCCGACGTATATGCGGTCTCACCACACAGTGGTCGTGGTGGATGGACATGGTACACGGGATCGGCCGGCTGGATGTACCGGCTTATCGTGGAATCGCTTCTGGGACTGAGGCTTGAAGTAGACAAACTGCGTTTCGAGCCGTGCCTCCCTGCGGATTGGGAGTCGTTCAAGGTGCATTACCGATACAGGAAAACTATCTATCATATCACTGTCCGGCAAACGCGCGATGGGAAGAGCGAGACGGGTGTGACCGTTGATGGCGTTGAGCAGCCCGACAATACTATTCCGCTTGTTGACGACCGTCAGGAACACTCGGTCGAGGTGAGGATACCTGTTGCAGAAGGATGAGAAAAAGCAGCGTGTACCTTTTTTTGTCCCTTGGTGGAATTCAAATGTCAATAGTCAAGTCTGACCCTGTTTCTTCCAACTGTTTCTCCCAAGCTCCACTTCCCATATTTTCGATTAGGATACTATTGCCTCTCATGGCAAGCAGTACAAGATAATTTTTCGAAAAAAAACAAGGAGAAAAATGGAATATGGCGGAGGGGGTGAGATTCGAACTCACGGTAGAGTCACCCCTACAACGATTTTCAAGACCGTCGCCTTCAACCGCTCGGCCACCCCTCCAAATTAGGTATCAGCTGTCAGCATTCAGCCTTACAGCGGATAGGCGTTAGTTTAACTGATTGTGATTTAATGGTTCAAGTACTTATAGCGACGTGCGGAAGCTTGGAAGAATTGAAGTTCGGAAGTCGGAGACCAAAAATCCTGACCTCCCCTTCATCCCCTCCTTGACAAGGAGGGGAATGGGGTAGTTGATACTATTTCAATTAATGACTCTGATGCCCTTTATGCATTTCATGATTAGGTTTAGCTGTATCCGCATGTGCAAGCTCTATCATCTCAACATTCCCTGTCTGAAGGCTGTATTCGCCTGCAACAATCTTCAGCTTGCCCTCATGCACAAGGTGTCTTACAATCGCGCTCTTTTTCATTATATCTTTACTTGTGTTCTTTACATTTTCCTTTATGGCTGCCTCAAGGATCTCATCCTTGGTCCCGCCTTTTTTCTTTGCAGCATTAGCAGCAGGCATTATTTTACTGAGTATTGCGCCAATATTGCCTTCAGGCGCTCCTTTTGCTTCAAGTGTTGCAGCAACTGCACCGCATTTCTCATGCCCGAGTACAATTAACAAAGGAGAATTCAGATGTTCTGCTGCATATTCGATGCTTCCGATGGCAATACGGTCAACAACATTTCCTGCAACACGAACAACAAAAATATCACCAAGACCCTGATCAAATAAGATCTCAGGCGCTACCCTTGAGTCAGAGCAAGTCAATACTATTGCAAATGGCTTCTGGCCTTTTGCAAGCTCCTTCCTTTTTGCATCACCGATGTCTTTCTGTGCAAGGCTTCCGCTCACAAATCTTTTGTTGCCGTCCAAAAGTTTTGTTAAAGACTCACTGCCATTTTCAGCCACTGCAAAGACAAATCCTGAAAAAACTAAAACTACAAATAACCCTACAAGAACTCTGAATTGCTTCATAACCTTCCTCCTTTTAGTTAGTTAGATATAAAAGTCCTCAATGAGAACTTGTTTGCTTTATTAGGTTATAGGTACTCGGTGTAAGGTGTCAGTTTTCGAAAAAACCTAAAACCTGGTACCTGTCACCTGATACCTTTCTTTATTATGCTGCTTCGGCTTTTTTCTTCTTTTTCTCTGCTGCTGCCGCAAAGACCTCTGCGGCATTGAATGTGCCGTCTATTGACTGAACAGGACATTTTGCAGTGCATATACCACAGCCAATGCATTTATTTTTATCAATAGCATGCTTTTTCTTCAACTTGCCTGATGGCGCATTGACAGGGCATACCTTTGTGCATATCTGGCATCCAATGCAGTTATCCAGCACAAATGCCTTTGCCCTGTGAGGTATGAAATCAGTGATTGCCTTTGTAGGGCATTTTGTTACGCAAAGCCCGCATACCCTGCACTTATTAATCTCTATTCTCGAAAAATTATTCTCAACAGAACATGCATCGAACGGACAAGCCTTCACGCATATCCCGCATCCGGTGCATCCGACCTGGCAATTCTTCCTTGTGTCTCCGCCTTTATCCTTTGAATGGCATGTGACCAATACCTGCTTTGATGCAGGAAGGACTTCTATGACCTTCACAGGACATGCTGCCTCGCATTTTCTGCATCCTGTGCATTTTGTAATGTCAACAAAAGGAAGGTGGTCCTCTGTCATTGTTATTGCGCCAAAAGGACAAACCCTTGAGCAGGTGCCGTAACCAAGACAGCCGTATCTGCATGCCTTATCCCCGCCTCCTGCAAGCATTGCAGCCCTGCAGTCCTGCACGCCCTCGTATTTGAATCTCTTTGTTGCTTTTGACCAGCCGCCCTGACACATAATTCTTGCAAATTGAGGCTCCATTGCTGCTGCTGCCTTGCCTGTTATCCTTGCAACTGCTTCTGCGCCTTTTGCTCCGGCAGGGATACAAAGGCTGGGTGAGACATCAGGGTTTTTAACAACTGCCTCCGCATACTGCTCGCAACCTGCATATCCGCACGCACCGCAATGAGCGTGTGCAAGGACATCCATCACCTGCTCTACCCTCGGATCTGCCTGGACAGCGAATTTCTTTGCTGCAAAGGCAAGACCAAGGCCGAATACAGTAGCAAGCCCTGCCAGGAAAACCAGTGTCCACTTAATCAGGGGAACAAGGTCAACCTTCTCCCTTGCCTCAACCCCGCCGCCGACGCCGGCATAGAGAGAGGAAGCGCATAAGAGCAGAAGTACAAAAGTGCAAAAGAGCAGAAGCACGGAAATAGTTGTTTTTTTCTTATTCAAAAGCAGGTTGCTTAACATCGTTGCTCCTATAGATACCCACGCCTTTACAGGCGTGGTGCTTGTTGGGACAAACTTCGTTTGTCCCGATGGGAACATGCTCTCATCCCCGCCTTCACAGGTGGGGAGTTCCCGCTATATTAAATGCACTTATACATTTTAACATATCAGGGTTTTACGGTTCTTCACTTGAACCCTTGAATCCATTCTCCGTAGCTGCTTCTCTGCGAAGTACGCTACGAAGCACGAGACTGCGAAGGATGAACCCTTAAACCCTTTATTTATAAAGTTATCAGCCCTGAGAAACCCGTAAATGCCAGCGCTATCAAACCTGTCACAACAAATGACATCGGCAGTCCCCTGAAAGGAGCGGGGATATCGGCAAGCTCGAGTTTTTCGCGGATGCTCGCCATTATTATCAGCGCAAGTGAAAAGCCAAGTCCTGAACCCAGGCCGAATGCAAGGCTCTGAATAAAAGTATATTTCTCCCCTGCATTAATAAGCGGGACCGCAAGTATGATACAGTTTGTTGATATAAGGGCAAGGTAGATGCCGAGCTTGTAATAAAGTCCCGGCGACACCTTCTTCATTATTGTATCCGAGGCCTGCACAAGCCCTGCTATAACGCCGATGAACACAATAATCTCCAGAAACGTAATCTCGAGCGGAACCAGAACTTTGGTGAAGATAACCCAACTGGCTGCCGCGCTTATCATCATAACTGAAGTAAAGGTAATGCTCATGCCGACTGCAGTCTCCATTTTTTTGGAAACACCGAAGAATATGCAGAGGCCGAGAAACCTTGTGAAGACAAAATTATTTATCAATGAAGCTGATATGATTAATTCAAAAAGCTTTGTAAATTCACTTCCCATGTCTTCCTCCTTAAATTTGCTTCTGTCATTCCACGGCTTGACCGGGGAATCCAGAGCAAGTTAAATACTGGATTCCCACTTTCGTGGGAATGACAAAATAGGAATTTTTAGTGAGTTTCATGCGCGCCTTTTTTCATATACCTTGCATCGAGCCAGTTAAAGGCTGCCATCAATATCCCCACCGCCAGAAAACCTCCTGCAGGCAGAACCATTATCAGCAGCGGTTTTGTATTAATGAAAGTAAAAACATGCTGCGTTGCCAATCCTGTAGGGACAGTCAGCGTGCCCTTGCCAACCAACTCTCTGAAAAAGCTGATGACCGTGAGTGCAAACAGGAACCCGATACCCATACCGAGGCCATCGACCATTGACGGCACAATACTGTTCTTGCTTGCAAACATCTCCGCCCTTGCCAGGATCGAAGCAAAAGCAACGATCAGGGCGATATAGAGACCTACCTTAGCATAAACGTCCGGGACAAAAGCGGCCATCATCATTTGCGTTATCGTGACCCACCCGGAAATGACAAGCATGAAGATCGGCAGCCTTACTTTGGGCTGAATGACCTTTCTCATCAGGGAGATGGTAATGTTCACCATGGTCTGGACAAACAGTACTGCCAGCCCCATAAATATCCCGTTCTTCAGGTTGTTTGTGACAGCTATTGAGGGGCAGAGGCTGAGGGCGAGCTTGAAGATTGTATTCTCTTTAATAATCCCGTTTAAAAATAATTCTTTGAGACTAGTGCTGTTGCTTGACATCGGTATTGCCTCCTTCCTTGACCCCGTTAGAAATACTGCCGCGCTGCTCTGTGGCGGGGTTGACTGTCTTGATCAGAAATGCGACACCGTTCTTTACCGCGTCCTCGGTGACCGCACGGCTCGATATGGTGGCCCCGGAGATAGCCTGTATGTCCTCCCTGGTCTCTCCCTTAATCACCTTGAGGTGATCAATGCTCTTGTCTTTGAACTGGTCTTTAAACCAGTCAGTCTCGATCTCGTCGCCCAATCCCGGCGTCTCACCGTGTGCAAGAATATTTATCTTCTGAACTTTAAAATCCTTGTCAACTGCGACAAAGGTATTAATGTAGCTTGAGTATCCTTTACCGAAAGACTGGATAACATAACCGATTATCTCATCCCCCTTTTTTGCAATGAAATATTTGGCGTGCTTGTCGTGAATTGTCCAATCTCCATTTGCAGGCTTTTTAATTTCATCTGCATCGGGTATAAGCTGCTTTAAAGCCTTTTTTTCGGCCTCTTCGTTGTTCTTGTATATTTTCGGTGACGCATTTGCAAATACAAAGGCAAGGATGAACCCGCCGATGAGATATACGATAACAAGATTAAGTGTTATCTTTATGATATCCTTGCCTGTCATTTCTTTGTCTCCTTTGCCTTTGTTTCTTTTACGGCTCCGAAAACATTTGACTTAAAGCCGCGGTCAATCAACGGCGCAAAGCAGTTCATTATAAGTATCGCAAACATCACGCCCTCAGGGTAACCGCCCTTGAGCCTTATAAGCATTGTAAGAAATCCGCAGCCTATGCCGAAAAGTATCTGGCCTTTTTTTATGGAAGGACATGTCACATAATCCGTTGCCATGAAAAATGCGCCCAATAACATACCGCCGCTGAGAAGATGTATAACCGGGTCTCCTGCAAAAAGCATCATTTCCCCTGTTTCAGGGTTCTTGCCGCCGAACGCCCATGCCATCAATGCAGCTGTGCCGAGAAATGACGCCGGGATGTGCCATGTTATATATCTCTTGAAGAAGAGAAATGCAGCTCCTATAAGCAATGCTATTGCTGATGTCTCGCCTATGGAGCCCGCCCTGTGCCCTTTGAGAAGTTCCATATACAGGTTCATCTTATCACCGAATACCTCTATTAATTTCGAAAGACCTTCCTCTTTCAGAATTCCCAGTGGCGTTGCTGTGGTTTTTGCATCAAACATAACAAATGCCGCAGTAGGCGCTGTCCATATGGTCATAAGCTTTGGGAATGATATGAGCAGGAATGCCCTGCCTATGAGAGCCGGATTGAATACATTGGAACCAAGTCCTCCAAACAATTGTTTTGTGATGATTACGGCAACAAAAGAACCTATAATCGGGATATAGAATGGAACAGACGCAGGCAGGTTCATGCCGAGAAGCAGGCCTGTAAGAAAGGCGCTGCCATCGTTTATGCTTAACTTCTTTTTAAGCCCTTTCTGATAGATATATTCCGAGAAAACAGCCG
>Ga0265296_1003450_pt1 | contig 14653 bp, 12 predicted proteins | sample MunlanPumphouse1_FD_189073 | JGI IMG/M metagenome (GOLD analysis project Ga0265296, IMG submission 189073) | Groundwater microbial communities from a municipal landfill in Southern Ontario, Canada - Pumphouse #1 | ecosystem: Environmental > Aquatic > Deep subsurface > Groundwater | place... | reverse complement strand
TAATGTGTGTACCCGACAGGGCTCGAACCTGTGACCTACAGCTTAGAAGGCTGTCGCTCTATCCAGCTGAGCTACGGGTACAATATTTTGAGCGATAATAAAATAAAGTTGCCCGCTTTTTGGCAACGAATATAATATATCAAAAAAAACAGCGAAAGTCAAGGAGAAAAGGTTTTTTGTCAAGGTTTTATAGAAATGTCCTATTTGACACTTTGCAATAAAGGTCGCTATTGCATTTTTTTTGGCATTATGTTATGTTAAGGCTAGATTTGATGAGAATTTTATAAATAAAAGTACCCTGTCTTGGTTATGCCGTAAGCAAGCATATCTCGGATATCGGGAAACGAAAAAACAATGCTAACAAAAGAAGCAAAACAGAAGATTATAAACAAGTTCAAGATCCATAAAAACGATACCGGATCATCCCAAGTTCAGATCGCGATCTTAACGGCTGAAATCGAAGAATTGTCCGATCATTTGAGCAAGCATAAGCACGATCATTCATCACGCCGAGGGCTCTTGAAAAAAGTTGGCGAAAGAAGGCGCTTGTTGAAGTATTTGCAAAAAGAAGACGAGAATTCGTTTATGGATATTGCCAAGAAATTAAAGCTGAAGATTGCAAAAAAAATGATTGAAGAAGAAGAAGAGAAAAAACGGATCGAGGCTGAGCTTTTGGCAAAGGAACAGATGAAAGACGTGGAAGAGGATGAGGTCGAAGAAGTGAAAGAAGAAGAATAACAAATTTAAAAGGCGGCGGGTATTGGCCTGCCGCCTTCTTGTATTAAATGATAAAACACAAAGAACAAAGGATCGGCGTATTGGTTGACGTTTCCAATATGTATCATTCTGCCAAAAATTTATATCGCAAGCGCGTCAATTATAAGGAGGTGCTGAAAGAAACCGTGGCCGGCCGCAAGCTGATCCGCGCGATTGCTTATGCTATCAAGACTGAGTCCGAGGAGGAAACGCCTTTTTTCGAGGCGCTTTCCCAGCAGGGATTTGAAGTGCGCATGAAAGATCTGCAGGTGTTCGCCGGCGGAGCCAAGAAGGCTGATTGGGATGTCGGTATTGCCATGGATGCGATCAAGCTGGCTAAAAATTTGGACGTGATAGTTTTGGTTTCCGGAGACGGCGATTACCTGCCGCTTATGAATTATCTGCAAAGCACGACCGGCTGTTTGGTGGAAGTTGCCGGTTTTCGGCAAACAACTTCGTCAAAATTGATTGAGGAGGCGGATGATTTTATCAATTTAAGCGAGAATAAGAAGTTTTTATTATAGAATAAAGAAAAAAATTCAATTTAGAAATTTTTTCCATTAATTTAAGGCTTGGTTGTGAGATAAATAGTGCTGTGAGTTATGTTCTCATAGTCCTGTAATTTCATTGCCAAGCATAATAATGCGCAAAACTGAAAAGCGGCAATAACGTATTACGTTCTTAGGCTTACGGTTTTGTGCGATTTATAAAAGTATGAATAATGAACAAGTATTCATTAGCGAGTGGCTTGGCAGAACGCTCACTATCAAGACCGGCAAACTGGCCAAGCAGGCGGATGCCGCAGTTACCGTGCAATACGGCGACACGGTAGTCTTGGCAACGGTAGTCGAAGCCAAGGTTGAACGCGAGGGGATTGATTATTTTCCCTTGATGGTCGATTTTGAAGAAAAGCTTTATGCGGCCGGCATTATTAAAGGCTCCCGCTGGATCAAGCGCGAAGGTCGGCCTTCGGACGAATCCGTGCTGTCCGGACGCATGATTGACCGCGCATTGCGGCCGCTGTTTGACGACAGCTCGCGCAAAGACGTGCAGGTGGTTGTAACCGTTCTTAGCGCTGACCAGGAAAACGATCATGATATTGTCGCGATTATCGCGGCATCGGCGGCACTTTCCATTTCCGGAGTGAAATGGGCGGGCCCGATCGGCGGCATTCGCGTCGGGCGCGACAAAGAAGGAAAATTCATTTTTAATCCGACTTATGCCGAGCGCCTTGAAAGCGATTTAGATTTGATCGTAGCCGGAACCGAGGTTAAGACGATTATGATCGAGGCCGGCGCGAAAGAAGTAAAAGAAGATGATATGTACGAAGCCATTGTCGCCGGACAGAGGGAAATGCAGGCGGCGATTGCATTGATCAAAGAGTTGGCTTTGCAAGTCGCTCCGAAAGCTAAGGCGGGAAAAGTGGAAAGAAAAAGCGAAGAGGAATTGAAGTCAGCCGAGGAAAAAAACAAGATTGCGGAAGTTGCAAAAATTTGGCTTAAAGAGAATGTAAATAAAATCTTGTTTGATCGGGAGTATTACACCAAAGGCGAGCGCAAGTTGGCGGTCGAAGAGATAAAAAACCGTTTGGACGCTTTTTTATTTGAACAGGGAATCGGCAAAGATCTGCGCTCTTATGCTATCGGCAAGACCGTTGAGGCGGCGATCGACGCCGAGATAACCAATGAAATTATCAAGAATAGCCGGCGCGTTGACGGTCGCGGTATAACCGAGATCAGGAAATTGGAGGCGGACGTGAACGTTCTGCCGCGCAACCATGGCGCCGGTCTTTTCTCCCGCGGTGAAACCCAAGTAATGTCGATAGTTACTTTGGGGGCAGCCGGATTAGCGCAGACATTGGAAGGAATAGAGGGGACAAGCGAAAAACGGTATATGCATCATTATAATTTTCCGTCTTTTTCCGTGGGTGAAGCGAAGCCGAACCGCGGACCAAGCCGCCGTGATATCGGCCATGGCGCTTTAGCGGAAAAAGCCTTGGAACCGGTTTTGCCGGTTAAGGAGGAATTCCCCTACACTATCCGCGTCGTATCGGAAACTTTGGGATCGAACGGCTCATCTTCCATGGGCGCGACTTGCGCTTCCACTTTGGCTTTGATGCATGCGGGCGTGCCGATCAAAAAAGCGGTGGCCGGGGTTGCGATCGGTTTGGCTTCCAATAGCGATATGAGCGAATGGAAAGTATTAACCGACATCCAGGATTTGGAAGACGGCAAAGGCGGCATGGATTTTAAGGTAACCGGAACAAGCGACGGCATTACCGCAATCCAACTTGATACGAAAACGAACGGACTTACTCCTGCAATAATCAAAGAAGCGCTTGCGCAAGCGCGCGCCGGACGCTTGCAGATTTTGGATGTGATGAAAGAGGCGATTCCGGAGCCCAATAAGGAGCTTTCACCGTATGCGCCGCGGATTACGAGTTTCCACATTAATCCGGAAAAGATCCGCGAAGTGATCGGCACCGGCGGCAAGGTAATCAATGAAATTATCGCGGCCTGCGATGTGCAGATCGATATCGACGATGACGGCTTGGTGATGGTATGCGGCACGAACGCTGAAGGCGCAGAGCGGGCGGTAAAATGGATCAAGGATATTGTCCGCGAGCTTGAGGCCGGTGAAATATTCGACGGCAAAGTCGTGCGGATATTGGATTTTGGCGCTTTTGTAGAATTATTGCCCGGGCGCGACGGCATGGTGCATGTTTCCAAATTGGCGCCTTATCGCGTGGGCAAACCCAGCGATTTCGTTAATGTCGGCGATATGGTAAGGGTAAAGATTGATGAGATTGATGAACAGGGCAGAGTTAATCTTACTATGCTTGGACTTCCGGAAAACGAACATCTTTGGAAAGAGGAAAAAGGCAAACAAGTCGGCGGCGGATTCGGCGGCAACGGTGCAAGCAACGGACGATTCAATGACCGCCGGCCAAGCAATGGCGGAAGCCGTGGCGGTTTTGGCGGGGGATCAAGGGGTCCAAGAAGATAATATTAAATCAGATAAATAAAAACACCGGAATTGATTCCGGTGTTTTTAGCAAGGGGTGCTGATTTATCCATGTCCGTTTGTTAAATTATAATTCAAATAAATATGAACAAAAAAACAATAATTCTAATTTTATCCGGCCTTGCCTTGCTTGCGCTGTCCGGAGTTTTTTATTATGAAAAAAAACACGACAAGCAAGCCCGGGACAATGGCTACGAAAGCGAAACAAGCGAGAATGGCAGGGAAGCTATCCGGAAATATTGGGAAAGCGAAGAAGAAACAAGTCTAGACAAAATTGATCAAGCGTTTTTTGATAAGCGTCTTGATTATGAAAAAAGCTTGATTTATAAGGCTTATGCAATATTCGGCGATGAGCGCTTGCCAAAAGAATATCAGTCAGGGGAATTTAATTTCGCTTCTAACGCCGCTCTTTATGAGATGGGTGTAAAATTCGATTCGCTCTCCAAGGAAGCGCAAGAAGCGCTTAAGCCATTTTTTTTAAGGCCTGATGATCCGGAAAGCTATTTAAATCTGCGCTATAACAAAAAGACATCTTTGCAAAAAGGCTTGATCAAAACCGCCAGAGCCGATCGTCCGGACGGGACGCTTTATACGGATTTTTTGGTTTCGGCTGATAATAAAGTAAAAATCTGGTATCCCAATGATACTGTGGACGCATATTCTTCAGTTTGGGAGGAAGACGGCGCCGGCATTGTGATAACTTCCGTGTCAGTATCAAAAGCTATGGCAGAGAAGATTAAGAAATTTTTAGATAATGACAATATCATGAAGCGCTACCTTGATCTTCTCGGACGAGATATCAAGAAAGACGGGTCAAGGGGCGGAGATGATAAGCTCGATATTTACGTGGCTCCGGCCGGAACCAATCTCGGAGTTTCTTACGGTGAAAGCGCAACGCCCTGCTCTTCGTATATCCTGATCAATATCTCGATCGGCGATAAGCGCGATACGATCCTGAAAACCGTTTTGGCGCACGAGATTTTTCATTCTTTCCAATATGCCTATAAATACGACGCAGTCAAAGACAATTGGTGGGGGGAGGCGACTGCGGTCTGGTCCGAAGATTTCATATATCCGGATGCCGATACCGAACAGGAGCGCTTGCCGCGGTTTTTTAAATACCCGGAAGCCGAGCTTGTGAGCGAAAAGCCGCCGGTTCTGCACCATTATGCCGCTTATATTTTTCCGTATTTCATTACAAAAAAATTCGGCAATGATTTTATGAAAAAATCCTGGGAAGGATGTGACGGCAAAGATTGCCTCAAAAGCATGGACGAGATTATCTCAGGCGGTTTCAAAGAGCAGTGGAGGGAATTCACGCTTTGGAATTACAACAAGGAGCCGGCGAAATTTTATACTGATCAAAAAGGTTTTTCAAAAGTTTCCGGCGAAAGCGCGAAAAGCAAAGAGGCATATCTTTTTAACGGCGATTATTTGGAAATCAATCTGCCGGAAGTCAGGCCTTTGTCCGCGCGCCTGAGCGATGTCGCGGATGCGCAAGAGGATAAAAGTATAAAACGGGTGGTTTTCGGCGATTTGAAGAAATTTACCGGACAATCGGATAAGGCCGCGCTTAAGGCTCTTGTGTATTACAAGAACGGCAAAAAAGAAATAGAAGACTGGACCGGCAAGAGCGAACGCTCTTTTTGCATCGAGAATAAAGACGAGGATTTCAGCCAAATAGTATTGATCGCAAGCAACGGCGACATGAAGAAAAAAACCGGCAAAGCGATAATCAAGATTCAAGGCAAGCCGAGCTGTTATCATATCAGCCAAGAAGACAAAAAAGATGCGATCATACATTTTCCTTACGCGGACAGCGGCGCTATGAAGAAGATCGATATAGCAAGCGACGTGATAGTCGTGTCGCGCGGCGAGCAGTCGGCCGCGGCTGAAGAAGGCCAGAAATATGCGTATCTGGGCAAGTGGAAGCTTGGCTACGAGTTCGAGCAGATCCGCAAGTCATTTACCGTGTCTTGCGGAGGGAGCAACGCGATCTTTGATGCCGGTTGGAAATCCCGAAGCGCCGGCTATCTGGAATTTGATTTGAAACTGAAAGACCAGAATGCGGGCGAAGGGGAATTTGATATCGACATGACTTACGGCCTGCCGCATCCGCACGGCAATTACGAAGAAGTGCCGGCAATTAAAGCCAATTGCATATCGGCGTATATAAAAGCGTCAAGCATGAATCTTGCCGGAATAAAAGGCACGATGAAAAATGTTTACAAGGGGCGCATCTATGACATTGGCCCGGACGGCGCCAAACTGGAAATCAGGAATAGCTGTCTTTATGACGGATGCACCATGGCGACCGGTGAACCGTTCCAAACCATGGATAAGATTATCTTGGAGATCAGGAAATAGTTATGTCAAGTATTTTTTTTATATTCCGTAATTTTACTTCCCCATCTCTCCTTTAAACCAATCCACCCACGGAATCTTGATCGGGTCAACATCGTAGAGGGCGCCCAGGTAATAGCTGAGCCAGGAGCCGAATTGCAGGAGCTCGTAGGATTGCAGAAGCTTGGTTTTTCCAGTCATTTCGACGGCCGCAAATTTGATACCATTTTTCTCTACGACAGTTTTGGTAAGGGCGTTTCTTTTTTGCACGCGTTTGTGGTAGAGTTTTGAATCGAAAAAGACAAAGAATAAATTATTTTTGTTTGATTTCGGATTTATAAGGCCTTCCATGGCATGATGATTCAGATCCGGCAATTCCAAGTATGTTGAAAAGAGTTTGGCGTTCTCGTTGATCTGATTGCGCAGAGCGTGCAAGTTGCCTGCCAAATGTTCAGCGCCGACCAAGACGGGTGTCCTGCCGGCAAGAAGTTGGGCGATCTGCTTGGCGCGGTTTTCTGCGGTTTTTACATTCACTCGCAAGCGGCGCGACCAGATCTCAAGGCTGGCGATTATATCTTCCATTTCCTTGACCTCGATCTTGTGGACTCCTGCCTTGGCCAAGAGAACAGATAGGCCGAAGACGGCGTAGGCGACTGCCAAGCGCGGCTGTCCGGAAGGATTTTGGATCGGTTGGAACACGTAGCCGGGGATGTCCTCTTTCATCATCAAAGCCTTTAGCTTGTTTTTCGGCATATCGGCGGTAAGGGCGATTATTTTTGCGCCGCGCTTTTTCGCTTCTTTATAGACGCTAAGCGTTTCTTCGGTTGTTCCGGAATAAGAGGAAAGCACAAAAAGCGTTTGCGGCCCGATATGCGCCGGTACTTGGTAGCCGGCCGCGATCGTCAAAGGTTTTTTCAGCGTATCGCCCAAAGCGGAGCGCAAAATATGCGCGCTAAGGTTTGATCCGCCCATGCCGGCTAGGACTACTTCCGTAATTTTTGAGTATTCTTTGGGAATGGAAACGAGGCGCGCTTCTTCCAATACTTGGCGGATCTGATCCGGCAAGAGCTCGAGCGACTTGGCAACTCCGTGCTGGTCAAGTTTTGCAAATTGTTTGCTGTTATCAAGATTCATATTTTTGGCTGTTAATTATTATAAGTTTATTGTAGCATTTTTTTGAGGGGATTAACAAGGAGAAAACACGTAAAAAAAGTTGACAAAAATTTTCGTGGGGGGGTATATTGGAATTAGTAAAAAGCGCTTTGCGTTTTTTTGCAAAGCAAATATAAAAACAAAAAATATAAAGCGAAAGGGGGGATTTTTTATTGGGAAAAAACGTTGTTCTTTGAAATTTAGAGGCGATTAAATAATACTAAAAATAAAATTACGCAAGGAGAGCTCGAAATGGTAAAAGTAAAAAGTATTGCAATTCTCTGTATTTATATTTTTTGCGCAACAAACGCATCGGCGTGGACATTGTTGTCACCGGTTTCCGGATATATAACCGGCAGAAAAGTTGTAGGTTATTATTTCGGAGAAAATTGGGATTTTGCTTATTGCGATAATCTTGTAAAAAAGCATACGGGCATTGATGTGCAAGCGAACGTTAATGAACCGATATATGCAGCTTATGACGGCTGGATAAAAGTTGCGGCACTTGATAAGAAATGGGGTGGATACGTAACAATCGATCATTCACCAACAAAAACTTTTTTACTTACTACTACTTATTGGCATATTATTCCGGAAAAAAATATTACCGCGAATATGTGGGTTACGAAAGGACAATTGATCGGAAGGATATGCGGCTTGTCTACTGGAACACATTTTCATTTTGGGGTAAGGCCTGCAGGATATTCAAACACATCAAACTCCGGAGCTTTGCCGCAGAAAGTGTGCGGAGGATATCCTGCTTTTCCAAGTTATTTTATTGATCCTTTGTCTCTTGTCTATGAGTACAATTATAAATAGAGTTTTTTATTTTAAAACAAAGGCGGCATTTTTCATTTGCCGCCTTTTATTATAGGATTTTCAAATTATTGATTATTGCCTGATAAATGGGACTTTCTTTTGAGTCATTAAAGTATGAAATTTCTAAAGTATTTTCTTTTGTCTTTATGATTATTGCGGAAATGATTGAGCCGGAATACGTGTCTCTGTATTGAATGTTTTTTATCGGTATGCCGGAAATAGAAGAATCTTTTATTGAAAGACCTGGAAAAGATTCTTTGTTTTGTGAATATTCTGAAATAATGTCCTCGTTGTTTTCTTTAACAGCAAAATTTAGAGACAACATGATGCTAGCCTCGGTTTTTGTTTTTTGATCTCCGTTCTTTAGTGGTGTTAAATAAATATTTTTTTTATTATTATCCTCGGTTTCTTTTATATAAAAATTATTTGGAAACACGAAAGAAAAGCCAATATTATTATTAGTATATTCATTATTAGTTGCATCTTTTTTATTAATAATAGAATCAAAGAGCAGATTATAGCCGCCGTTGGAGTTTGCGCTGTTTTTGTCAGATTTGTTTGCTTGACTTGAACAAGCAACGCTAAACAAAATTATTATTGATAGCAAAATAAATTGTTTTATAATCGGCGTATGTTGTTTGGCGTTGCTAGGATTCATATTTTTGGCTGTTAATTATTATAAGTTTATTGTAGCATTTTTTTGTGAGGATTAACAAGGAAAAAAAATGATAAAATTTTTGCGGGAGGTATGTTGAAAATATGAATCGGGAATTCTGTGCAGTTTTCAGGGTGAATTTTAAAATATTTAAAATAATAGCTGTATTTATTACATAAACAAGGCTTTTTTTGTATATATTTTTCCTTGATTTTTTAAATAATTTATGATAAATTTACACCAGGAGACGACAAAAACAAAAAGCTTTTTATGTCGTCTGTTTTATGTAAGATAATTATATTTTTTGAATTAAACATATGTCAGGACATTCCAAATGGGCGACAATTAAGCGGAAAAAAGAAGTAATTGACGCCAAGCGAGGTGCAATATTCACCAAGCTGGGCAATATCATCAGTATTGCGGCGCGGGAAAAGGGCGGAGATTTAGAGACCAATTTTTCCCTGCGTATGGCCGTTGACAAGGCCAAGGCCGCCAATATGCCGAAAGAAAATATCGATCGCGCCATCAAGCGCGGCACCGGCGAGGCTGGCGGCGCGCAGATCGAGGAACTGGTTTACGAGGCGATCGGGCCGGCTAATTCACAGTTTGTGATAAAGGTTTTGACAGACAATAAAAATCGCAGTGCTTCGACCGTGCGCCATATCTTTTCCAAACATGGCGGTGCATTGGGCGCGGTGATGTGGAATTTCGAGCAGAAAGGCGTGATTATGATTTCCGATTTGCGATTGCCGATTTCCGATTTGGAACTGGATCTGATCGATGCCGGAGCAGACGACATCAAATCCGAAGAGGAAGGAGTGACGATCTGCACCAAGCCGGAAGATTTACAGCGCGTGAAAAAATTCTTGGAAGAAAAGAGTATTCCGACTGAATCGGCGGAAATCGAATTTGTTGCCAAAGACAAGATAGTCCTTAGCGATGAAGACAACGAAAAAGTTGACAAAGTGATAGATGAGCTGGAAGGCAATGAAGATGTTTCCGATTATTATACGAATATCGATTGATGCGGATGTTGAACGTCCAAAAAAATTATGTCTATTATCATACTGGGCATTGACCCGGGAATTGCAGATACCGGCTGGGGCGTGATTGCGGCCGGAGAGAACGGCAGTCTTTCTTGCCTTGATTACGGATCCGTAAAGACCAAGGCCGGTTTTCCGCTTTTTCGGCGCTTAGAGATATTGAATCAGGAATTGGAGAACATAATCAAGAAATTTCGTCCGAGCTTGTCTGCGGTGGAGGAATTGTTTTTTTGCAATAATGCCAAGACGGCATTGATTGTCGGACAGGCGCGCGGAGTCGTGTTGCTGACGATCAGGCAAAATAACGTCGCCTTTGCCGAATACACTCCTCTTGAAGTAAAACAAGCAGTCGCGTCTTATGGGCGAGCTGATAAAAAACAGGTCCAGGCAATGGTTAAGCTGATTTTGAAGATGAAAGAAACGCCGAAGCCGGACGATGCGGCCGATGCCTTGGCGATCGCGATTTGCGCGGCAAACTGCCGCCAATTTAAAAAAAATAATTCTTTTTAAGCATGAAAAAAAAGTTGAAAATAGTTTCGATTGCTTCGGAAGTGGCGCCTTTTTCCAAGACCGGCGGACTCGCGGATGTTGCGCGAAGCCTGCCCAAGGCCTTGAAAAGACAGGGGCACGAATTGATCGTGATTACTCCTTTGTATGAGCAGGTGATTGATAAAGAGCGGCATGATTTGAAGATTGTTTTTTCAAATATAAAGGTTTATCTGAATTCAAGCGAATCAATCGTTGTCAATTTCTGGCGGGGCTATTTAATGGAAGGTTTGCCGATATATTTTATCGAGAATAAGAAATACTTTTCAAAACGTAAAAAAATTTACGGTTCATCGCATGAAAATGCCCGTTTTTTGATCTTCGATGTTGCCGCCCTCAGGCTGATTTCGCTTTTGAAATACGAGGCGGATATCGTCCATTGCCATGATTGGCAAAGCGGATTGATCCCGTATTATCTCAAGACAGATTTCCGCTATTCGCATACTCTGAAAAAAGCCAAGACCGTTTTTACGATCCATAACTTGGCATTTCAATTCGGGAAAAATTGGTGGGAAGTGCCTCCGTCTGAAAAAGATTTCGGACGCGGCCGCATTCCGCATCTTTCCGATCCGGCTTTGGAAAACTTGAATTTTGTGAAAAGGGCGATTCTTTCCGCGGATGCGATTAATACCGTGAGTGAACAATATCGCGAAGAGATAATGACCAGGAACTTCGGGCAAGATCTGCATCGGATTTTGAAAAATCGGAGCGGGCGCTTATTCGGCATCGTGAACGGCATTGATTACAAGACGTACAATCCGCAAGTCGATCCCGGGCTTTTCAGCAATTACAGCCACAAGAAGATTCATAGGAAAAAATTAAACAAGGCTTATCTCCAGGAGAAGGTCGGTTTGCCGATTGACCTGGAAATACCTTTGATTTGCGCAACTTCGCGCATGGCTTATCAAAAAGGGATTGAGTTGATTATAAAAGTTTTTGCGGATATCAAGGACATGAACGCGCAGTTCGTGATAATGGGCGATGGCGATAAGAATTATATCAACCAGCTGAAAAAGATCCAAAATGCTTTTCCTGGAAAACTGGTATGGTTGCCGTTCGCGGAAAATAGCGGCATGGAAACGCTGTTGTATGCGGCCGCCGATTTTTTTCTTCTGCCTTCGCACCACGAGCCGTGCGGATTGAACCAGATGATCGCGATGCGCTATGGCGCAGTGCCGATTGTCAGGCGAGTTGGAGGACTCCATGACACGGTGAAGAATTATAATGAAAAAAAAGGCACCGGAACCGGTTTTGTCTTTGAGGAATTTAATGAAGCGTCTTTGCGCGCATCGATTTTGCGCGCTTTGGAATTGCGGAAAAATCGCAAAGTTTTCCGCGATCTGAAAGTGCGGATCATGCAGGAATCCAATTCCTGGGAGATACCGGCGACTAAGTATGTCGAGCTGTACCGGAAAGTCTTGAAAGAAAATGGCGTTTAAAAAATCAGATAATCAAAATCAATGCTTTGGATAAATTTTTTACATTTTTATCAGCCGGCGAATAAAGAGGCTTTTCAAATCCGCGAGGCAACGGATAAAAGCTTTTTGCGCGTTTTGCGGGCATTAGAAGAGCATCCGCGACACAAATTTACGCTAAATATCAACGCTTGCATGTTTTTGCGCTGGGAGGAAATCGGTTATGGGTGGATATTTCCGCGCCTACAGAAATTATTAGCGAGCGGGCGCTTGGAGATTTGCGGCAACGCGGCTTATCATCCGCTTCTTCCGCTGGTTCCGCTGAAAGAAGCGCGCATGCAGATATCGGAATCAGAGGCTATTTTCAAAAAATTTCTAGGACAGGACTTTCGGGCAAAAGGATTTTTTTTATCAGAAATGGCCTATAGTGCTACTGTCGCTAAACTGGTTAAGAGCCTGGGTTATGAATGGCTGATTTTGGATGAGATTGCTTGCCCGCCAAAGCTTGTTCAACATCCGAGCGGCAAATGTTTTATCGACAGATACAGCGGTCTTGAAATTATTTTGCGTGATCGGAGAATTTCTAATTGCTACGCGCCTGATGTTATTTTGAAATTATTGGAAGAAAAAAGCGGACAGACGCTGATAACAGCATCAGATGGAGAGCTATACGGTTTGCGGCACGAGGATCCGACCGGTGAATTTGAGAGATTGTTAAAAAATCAGAATTTGAAAACCATGCTGGTTTCCGATTATATTCGCGAGCAGAAAACATGCGAAAAGATCCGCATTCGGCCGTCAAACTGGGAGTCAAGCGAAGCGGAGCTCGTGGAGGGGCGGCCTTATGCCGTTTGGCAAGGCAAAAAAAGCGGAATTCAAAAAAAGCTTTGGGATTTGGCGCATTATTCTTGGCGAACTTGCGAAAAATATAAAAAAGACAAGAATTACGCCTGGGCGCGCTGGCATCTTGTTCGAGGACTTGCGAGCTGTACTTTCTGGTGGGCTTCGGAAAAGGATTTTAAGCATAATTTCGGCCCTTTTGCCTGGAATCCGGATGAGGTTGAGCGCGGGCTGGACGAGCTGGTGCGCGCTGTCCGTTCGATCGATAGCAGGAAGAGCCGCGCAGAAAAGATCACAGCTGAAAAAGCGTATTTGGATCTGAAAAAGCGTATCTGGGAAAAGCATTGGAAAAAATATTGGTAAACGTTTTTGATTATTATTTACAATTAAATTATTAGCGCTGATATTGCCAGCGGATAGTTCGTATGAATATAATACTTGATCTCCTTGACGAAGAAAAGGTTAAAAGATTGTTTGCGGAAAAAATTTTGCCGCAGTATCCTGATTATACCGGCATAAAAAAAATCAAAATCAGGCCTTTTAAGAAGCTGATTTGGAATACCACCTATCATGTCGTGTTGGAATTCAGCGTTTATTTCCAAACGCGTTCCGGACAGACGGAAAAACTGCCGATTATCTGTACCGCTCATTCCAGCGAGCCGCGTGAAAACGTTTTTGATGCATTGAGGTATTTGTGGGATCATAATTTCAGCAAGGGCATGCTGTCCGTTCCGCATCCGCTTTTTTATTCTGATTATTATCGCGGGACATTTTATCGCGCCGCTTCCGGCAAAACGCTTTATCACTATATCAAGCGCGGTGACCGAGTTGAAATCGAATCCGTCATCCCTAAAGTCGCGAAGTGGTTTGCCAAGTTGCACAATCTGCCTGTTGATAGCGCCCCGAATTTCAATCCGGAGAACTGCCGCATAGAAAGCGCGATTCCGGGCGTTCCGCATATTTTATCGCAATTAAAAGCCAATTATCCCGAATACCATGAACGCTACGGTTTGATTTACCAGAAATTAATCGCCAATGAAAATGATTTTTTCGCGAAAACCGAAAAAAGATGGTTTGTCCATGGCGACGCGCATCCGGAAAACATAATCCGGATGAGCCGCAGAAAAATCGCTGTGATCGATTTTGCCGATTTGTGCCTTTCCGATTATGCGCGCGATCTCGGTTCTTTTCTTCAGCAATTGGATTATATGTGCGGCCGCAAGATCGATGACGCGGCATTCGCGGAAAAGATCAAGAAATCATTTTTGGATAATTATTTTAAGCATTTTAAAAAAGGCGTGCCGGAAGATATCGACAAAAGAATCAACACTTATTATAATTGGACCGCCATGCGCACAGCCACATATTTTTTAACCAGATGCAATCCTGATTCGAGCCGAGCGGAACCTCTCCTTGAACAGGTTGAGAATCGGATTAATAGCTGGTAAAACTTTTTTCTATTACTTTTTTTAAAAATTAAAACATATGCTAATCGATCTTCAGCTCCACTCAACGTATTCGGACGGCTATTTGACGCCTGACGCTTTGGCAAAATACATTGCCGGATTTGGCGTAAAAGCGGCGGCTTTGACTGACCATAATACCGTGGCGGGATTGTATCAATTCAAAAAGGCCTGTGAGAAATACGGCATCCGCGCCGTTCCGGGCATAGAGATCTATGCCAAGCTGAACAGCCGGAAATTCAATATCCTGTGGTATAATCTTGATTATAACTCGACCGAGCTCCATGATATGTTGCGCTTTAGCCAGATTCGCCGGCGCAAGCAGATGCGCGCGGTTTTGGAAAGATTGCAAAAGAGCGGCTTTTCGATTGATGTAAATGCGATTATCGATAAATATAATCATTACGCGCCGATTAATCATGTGATAGACGATATTTGCGTTAATCCGGCTAATCTAAAAAAGATCAAGAAAGATTTTCAGGGAAAGAGCTTTAACGAGGGAGATATTATCAATAAATATTTCCAGGACCGGAAATTGGCGCCGGCTTTGAAAAACAGCCACATCAGCTTGGAGCGGGTTTTGAAATTAAGAAAGAA
>Ga0265296_1003449_pt1 | contig 14658 bp, 13 predicted proteins | sample MunlanPumphouse1_FD_189073 | JGI IMG/M metagenome (GOLD analysis project Ga0265296, IMG submission 189073) | Groundwater microbial communities from a municipal landfill in Southern Ontario, Canada - Pumphouse #1 | ecosystem: Environmental > Aquatic > Deep subsurface > Groundwater | place... | reverse complement strand
ACCCAGGTCTGCGCCCAAAGAGGGCGGACACACTCCATGTTTTTAGAAAGGAAAATTATTTGGGACCAAGTTGCCGTCAAGCCGGTATTTTTTCCGTGGGGGCACGGCGGGCCGTGCTCAAGGACAGACTTGGGGATACGGCAACATTTATATTACTAAAAGGGGAAAAGCCGGGCCGGCTGCCCAGGGAATGGCAACCGGGCCGGGGTGCAAATATAGCCATAATTCAGGAAAAAGTACTTTCCCAGGCAAAATTTTGTTATCATTGCACCATCAGACGATTTTGTTAGCAAAGCAGAAATTTCCGGAGATAAACTCGGGAGTAGAGGTCGCTAAAATCGCTTCCTGGCCGCAGTGGCCCTGGATGCCGCACCACCTTGGCTCATGGAGGAAAATGCCATGTTAGGAAGACTCCTGGTAACTTTAGCCACTCTGGTTCTGTTGCTCATCCCCGCCGTGGGCCAAACCGCGGCGCCCTCGCCCCCCCTCATGTTCCCTCTCCAGGTCGGGCAGTGGGAGGAGTTCAACTGTCGAGACAATGCTCCCTCTACTCCCAATACCTGGACGCAACGCATAGACGTCTTGGGACAGGTGACCCAGGCCGGGAAGCAATACTTCCATGTCCGCCTGACGAATTCCGACCCCTTCGATGGCGACACCTCCAAAGACCGCTACCTGCGGTCCACGGCCACGGCGGTTTATGGTTTTGACGCACTGGGAGAGCCTGAGAAGTTGATGTTCCGCACCGGTGCGGCGGGGACCTCGTGGACCTATACAAAAAATGGCGCTCTGCACCGCAGAGAGATCGTCTCCACCAATGATGTGATCACCATCCCCTACGGCCCCTCCGGCGGCACCTATACCGCCTACAAGTACAAACAATACCTTGTCGCTAATCCCAGCAACTACATTTTAGAATGGGTGGTCCCCGGTCTGGGTTATGTCGCAGACGAGGATTATTGGCTCGGCGATGCTTCCAGGGTGCCGGTAACGAGAAAATTGGCCCTGGTGGGGACGGATCCCCTTCTGCCCTTGCAGACCGGGACATTGTTGACCTTTAACTCCACGAATGGCAGCCAGAACTGGCATATGACCATTGAGGTCTTGGAGCAGGTGTCCATGGGCGGAGCCGGACAATTGTACTACCATTGCCGCCAGAACAACTTTTACCCTCCCACGGGTACCCCCTCCGCTTACCCCACGGAGATGTATATCAGGTGCACCGACCGGGCTGTTTATTTCTATGACAGCTACTTCGGGGATTATTGCGCTTACCGGGTTGGAAATATCGGCGACTCTTGGTACCGCTCGGGCGGCGAAACCGATACCATCGTCGATATTGTCGATGTGACCGTGCCTTACGGCGGCCCCTACAAGGCTTATAAAATCTGCCGGTCTCTTTATTCTCCTTATACTCCTGCGCCCGCGGCCGGCTCGCCCTCTGACACTTATGAGTACCTGGTCCCGGGTGTCTGGAACGTCATACAGGAGTCAAACTGGGATACGCCGCCCATCACTCACGTCCTGGCCAGCATCACCCATCCTTATTTTGAAAATTTTGAGAGTGGCAGGGCCCAGGGATGGAGATCAAATAACGCCTCGTACTGGAAAGTCCTGCCCATCGATAGTGGGGAGGGGCTAACGAAAGTTTTCAGAGCCGCTACTCCAGCCACCACGAAACAAACCTCCATGGTGTCAATTTATGGCGGCGCCAGTTGGAGTAATTTCGTTTTTCAAGCCGATGTCAAACAACAAAAGTTGCGTGCATACGGCTATGCTTCCTACATAGTCTTCCGGGCCACGGATAATTTTTCTGCGGATTCCGGCGGGGTCAAGGCGGATTCCCGGGGCAGCGGCTATGCCTTCGGCCTGGATGACGGCAATACTAGTGGGTCGGCCGGCCCGTCTTTTTGTGTCTATAAAATTAAGAACGGCAAATTTTCGTTGTTAACGGGTCCGGTCACTAATTGCTGGATACCATGCGGCTATGTCAACCCTACTACCTCATGGAATACCTTGAAGGTGGACGCCCAAGGAAATTTCTTCAGATTCTACATAAACGATAATCTCGTGTGGACTTATACCGACGAAGACCCGGTAGCCACCAGCGGGAGAATCGGACTCCTCGGCTACACCGATAGGTTTGGCTACACTGCCCACTGTTTTGACAATGTTTCCGTCATTGGCCAGCCTTGACCGGCTCCTAGGAGAGTTGCAGGGGAGGGCGGGAGAAGGGGAAGGGTCCGGCGCGGCCCAGGCTGCCAACCTGGGAAAGCCGGTAGCCGCATAGCCCCACAACTAGCTGCAACAGTCTCATAACAGAGGTCTTAAAATGAAAGGGCGAACCTGGTGTTCGCCCTTTCATTTCGGGCGGGTGCCAGTTTCGCCCCCACGGAAAAAATTAAGTTTGTCTGCGGCTGGGTATCAGGTGGGTCTAGAATAAACGGTAGGAAAAGCCTGGCCGTGCACCCCTCTTCGAATCCGCCTCAACCGGGGGGATCGCCCGGGGGTTTAAGGATTAGCAGCCGCCGCGACACAGACCGCCTGGTTTACCGCTGCTTCCTTCCGGACCTGACGGGGTTCACCAGCGTCTGTTGCGTGGGGTCCAATCCGCCGCCCGGGACAACCGTCCCCGGATGCGCTGTAACCCTCGGAGGGGACTTCAACCCCGCATAAGCGGTTCTCGGGTCACAGGGCACCGCTAGCTCCCCGTCTAGCACGGCCAGGTTGCAAAATATTCAGCGATCGACGCGTTCCCGCATCTCTTTGCCCACCTTAAAGAAGGGCAATTTCTTGCCATCCACCTCGATGAGGTCTCCGGTCTTGGGATTCCGGCCCTTATAGCCGTTATAGAACTTCACCTTGAAGCTGCCGAAACCCCGGATCTCGATGCGCTCCTTCTGCACCAGAGCTTCCGCCATGTTCTCGAACATGGCGTTGACCACCATTTCCGCCTTCTTCAGGGTGAGATTCTCTGCTTTGGCCAGAGCCTCGATAAGCTGCGATTTGTTCATCCCGGAATACTCCTTGGGTGGGTAAGCGGCTGCCCTCGCAGGTATACCCCGCGGTCAGACCGCCCATAGGCTAATTAATCCAAATAATAAACAAAATCGGTCTGAAGGTAAAGAGAAAAATTGGCGGCAGGAAAAACTCAGTGGAAACGGCCCTGGAGAGGCGCCAAAGTCTCTCCCCCCCTTGACTGTAAACCAAGGGTGATTATTGATATATCAGGGCCGGTTGAGAAAGAATTGACCGGTCCCGGGCTAATGTTATGTTGCTGGGGATATAAGGGATATGTTTTAGATGAGCCCAGGCAAAAAAAAGACCTTCCTCCACCTGCTGCTCCTGGCGGTCATCCTCCTGGCCGGGGGCGCTTTTTTGGCCTTCGGCCCCCCCGGTATCTACGCCAAGTCGGAAACCCCGGAATTTTGCGGCTCCTGCCATGTGCTGAATATGGAGTACGAGGCCTGGTTCCACTCCGGCGCGCACCGGCGCGTCAAGTGCGTGGAGTGCCACCTGCCCAATGACACCTTTGCCCGCCACCTGCTGTGGAAGACCCTGGACGGGGTGAAGGACGCCCTGGCCTTCCACACGGGCCGGGTCTCCGAACCCATCCGCATCTCCAAACACGGCGCGGCCATGGTCCAGGACAATTGCCGCCGCTGCCATGCCGAAATTATCTCCCGTATCAATGAAGACCGGCAGTGCTGGGACTGCCACCGGAAAATGACCCATAAGAACACCGGGGCCATTTTAACCAGGCAGGAAGAGTAGGGATTTTTTTGGGGTTATTAATGGTTCATTGCCGCCGCGGCCTTGATGAACATTCGTTGCCAATTAATCTAAAGAACTTCAGGGATGGGAGACCTTATGAAACCTAGAGCAACTTCTTATATTATCCTGGCCGTGATGGCTGCGGGCTTGCTCTTTTTCCTTTACGCCTGCTCCCCGCCGAAGCCGGAGCCCGTAAAGCCGGTGAGCATCCCTGACGGCGAATTCGATCCCAAGGTTTGGGGCCAGGCCTACCCCCTGGAATACGACCTCTGGAAGAAAACCGGAGATCCCAAGCCCGCGGGCAAAAGCAGGTACAAGAAAGGCTACGACACCGACCTGGTAATTTACGATAAATTAAGCGAATTCCCCTTCATGTCGCTGCTGTTCAACGGCTGGGGCTTCGGCATCGAGTACAACGAGCCCCGGGGCCACCACTACATGATTATCGACCAGTTGGAGATCGACCCCTCCCGCCTCAAGGCCGGGGGCGTCTGCCTGAGCTGCAAGTCTTTCTATGCCCCCAAACTGGAAAAAGAGATGGGCCTGGATTATTTCAAACTCCCCTACCTCGACGTCCATGCCAAAATCCCCAAGGAATTCCAGAAGTACGGGGTCTCCTGCGTGGATTGCCACGACAACAAGACCATGGCCCTGAAAATCACCCACCCGGTAGCCCAGCGGTCATTCCCACTGATGGGCGTAGATTGGGAAAAGGCGAGCCGCCAGCAGATGCGGAGCCTGGTATGCGCCCAGTGCCACGTCACCTACGTCATCAACAAAGACAAGGACATGAAATCCGTGGGCCTCTTCTTCCCCTACCAGGGTAGCAAAGAAGGGGACATCTCCGTGGAGAATATCATCAAGGTCTTGAAGAGCGATCCCTTATACCTGGAATGGAAGCAGAACGTCACCGGCTTCAAGCTGGGCTTCATCCGCCACCCGGAATACGAATTCTTCAGCCGGGGCAGCACCCACTGGCAGGCGGGGGTCTCCTGCGCCGACTGCCACATGCCCTATGTCCGGGTAGGGGCCAACAAGGTATCCGACCACGATGTGACCAGTCCCCTGAAAACAGACCTGCGGGCCTGCCAGCAGTGCCACGCGGAAACTACGCAGTGGCTCCGGGACCGGGTCTATACCACCCAGGACCGCACCGTTTCCCTGATGAACCGGGCGGGCTACGCCACCGCAGTGGCGGCCAAACTCTTCGAGATGGCCCACAAGGCCCAGGCCGAAGGCAAGACCCTGGATAAGGGCCTGTATGACAAGGCCAAGGACCTCTATATCGAGGCCTTCTACCGGGTGAACTACATCGGCGCGGAAAACTCCGTGGGCTTCCATAACCCCACGGAAGCGGGCCGCATCTGCGGCGACGCGGTGGCCATGGCTGAAAAGGCCTCGGGGCTCCTGCGCCAGGCCCTGGCCCAGGCCGGAGTGCAGGTGCCCGGGGACGTGAACCTGGAGCTGGCCAAATATCTCAACAAACGGGGCGTGAAGGGGCTGAATTTCAAGCCGGAGCTGGAATTCAAAGACCCCTCCGGCATCCAGGAGATGTTGACCCCCTCGGCTTCCTTGGGCAAGTAGCCTCAGGTCTCCCAGGCGCCTTTATCAGGATTCCGCCAAAACCTCCCCCTCCCCTGGTGGGAGGGGGAGGTTTTTATGTCCCTGGATGCGCATAATGTATTCCTGAATCGATTATGCCCTTAACTCCCAAATTCCCAGGCATGCTCAAGCGCGACTATGATCTCATTTTTTTCCTCCCCCTTTGATGGGGGAGGGGGAACTTTACCACCTGTTTTCTAAGGTTTCAGTAGCTTTTATTTTCCCTCGCCCTATTGGGTGTGTTTGGGAGCTAAGGGAATAAGCGTTTTTCTGAAATTGCCCAGAAGGAGTCTGTTGTGAGAATTTTCGCGCTAGCGCTGGCCCTGGTCTTCTTAACGCTGGCCGGAACCGGCCCGGCTCCGGCTCAGGGGCCTGACGAGCTCTTTAAGAAAGGCCAGGAAGTCTTTACCGAAAATTGCGCCATGTGCCACCGCGGGAACGGCGAAGGACTGCCTGACAAGTTCCCCGCGCTCAATAAAAATCCCTTCGTGGTGGGCGACCCCAACCCGGTAATCGCCACCGTGCTCAACGGCCGCAAGGGCAACCTGGGGCAGATGCCCGCCTGGAAGGATAAACTGAGCGACCGGGAGATCGCCGGGGCCCTCACCTATATCCGCCAGGCCTGGTCCAACCGGGCCACGCCGGTCACCCCGGCCATGGTCGCGCCCCTCCGGGGCAAGTGATGATCTTTCGGGAGGAGGGCCGGATTTCTGGTGGCGCGGGCCTCCGTGCCCGCCTCTATCGATAGTTCCTCCCCCACCACCCTTACCGCCCCTCCTCCCCTCCCCTTTGCAGCCATTGTTTTTTGCATCTGCCTGAACTATATTAATTTAGTAAATATGATGCCCGGGAGCGGCGTGGTTCGAGGGCCGTTAATAGAATATTTAATACCGAGTTGCCATCAAACGGCGCGGACAAGGGGGGCACCCATGTGTGCCCCCCGGACGCTCGCAAAAACCCAATTTCCCGGCCTAGAGAAATCGATACGATCATACAATTAAGGACGCCAGGGTATTGCGGTCGCTGGGGCGGACACATGGGTCCGCCCCTACATGGAAATTGTCGTTTGATTGCAACTCGGTATAATACGATTTCTAAACCTCAAATGATCTAGGTCAAGGGATAATTTGCCGATATTCTTTATTTTTTAACCGGAAACTGAAAACTGGTCAAAGGAGAGTGCCCATGTGGGAATATACGGATAAAGTGAAGGAGCATTTCCTTAATCCCCGGAACGTGGGGGAGGTGGAGAATCCCGACGGCGCGGCCACCGTGGGCTCATTGGCCTGCGGCGACGCCCTCAAACTCACTTTCAAGGTGGATGAAAACGGCCGCATCCAGGACGCCCGGTTCAAGACCTTCGGCTGCGCCAGCGCCATCGCCTCGGCCTCCGCGCTAACCGAGATGATTAAAGGGAAGACCGTGGAGGAAGCAGCCACCATCACCAACCAGGACATCGCCAACTTTCTGGGGGGCCTCCCCGAAGAAAAGATGCACTGCTCGGTCATGGGCCGGGAGGCCCTGGAGGCCGCCATCGCCCATTACCGGGGCGAGCCCGGGCCCATAGAGGAAGGGAAGATTATCTGCGAGTGTTTCGGGGTCACGGAAGAGGAAATCGCCCGGGTGGTCAAGGAAAATAATCTCCGGACCATCGAGGAAGTCACCAACTACACCAAGGCCGGGGGCGGCTGCGGCAACTGCCATGAAACCATCCAGGAGATCATCGACCGGGTGCGGGGCGAAGGCCAGGCAGTGATCCGGCCCAAACTCTCCAACATCCAGAAGATCAAGATGATCGAAGAGACCATCGACCGGGAGATCCGGCCCCTGTTACACCAGGATGGCGGCGACCTGGAGCTCATCGACGTGGTGGGCAACCGGGTGTTGGTGGCCACCCGGGGGGCCTGCGCCTCCTGCGCGGCCTCCCATCTGACCATGAAACAGGTGGTGGAGGCCAAACTTCGGGAGCTGGTCTGGCCCGAACTGGAGGTAGAGGAGGTGTCCCAGTGAATCCCGTCTATCTGGACAACAACGCCACCTCCCAGGTGGCCCCGGAAGTCCTGGAGGCCATGCTCCCCTATTTCCACGATCTTTACGGCAACCCTTCCAGCATGCATACCTTCGGGGGCCAGGTGGGCCGCCGGGTCCGCCAGGCCCGGGAACAGGTGGCCGCACTCATCAATGCTCAGCCCGAGGAAATCATCTTCACCAGTTGCGGCACGGAGAGCGACAACACCGCGATTCGCTCCGCACTGGCCACCAATCCCGGCAAGAGGCACTTGGTCACCACCCGGGTGGAGCATCCCGCCATCCACTCCCTGGTGGCTAGATTGGCCCAGGAAGGCTACCGGGCCACCGAGGTGCCGGTGGACGCCGATGGCCGCCTGAATATGGCGCAATATGCCAAAAGCCTTACCCCGGATACAGCCATTGTCAGTTGCATGTGGGCCAACAACGAAACCGGGGTGATCTTCCCGGTGGAGGAGGCCGCGGTCCTGGCCCGCAACCGGGGTATCCTGTTTCACACCGACGCGGTCCAGGCCGTGGGCAAAATCCCCATCGACATGAGACGGAGCGCCATTGACCTGCTCTCCATCTCCGGCCACAAGCTCCATGCCCCCAAGGGCGTGGGCGTGCTCTACGTGCGCAAAGGCACCCGCTTTGCCCCCTTCTTGATCGGCGGCCACCAGGAAAAGGGACGCCGGGGGGGCACGGAGAACGTCCCCAGCCTCATCGGCCTGGGCCTGGCCTGCGAGCTGGCGGGCCAGAATTTGGAAAAAGAAAACACCTTGGTCAAATCCTTGCGGGACAAACTGGAAAATGCCTTATTGGAGCGGATTCCCCGCTCCCGGGTGAATGGCGACCGGCTTAACCGCCTCCCCAATACCAGCAATATCAGCTTTGAGTTTGTGGAAGGGGAGGCCATCCTGCTGCGGCTGAATGAATTCGGCATCTGCGCTTCTTCCGGGTCCGCCTGCACCTCGGGGTCGCTCCAGCCGTCTCACGTGCTCCGGGCCATGGGCGTGCCCTTCACCATGGCCCACGGCTCCATCCGCTTCAGCCTCAGCGTCTATAACACCGAGAAGGAAATCGACTTCGTCATCGACACCCTGCCCCCCATCATCGACAGCCTGAGAAAGTTATCACCCTATTGGGAAGTGGGGGACGCCATCTGCTCCCGGGTGGAGGGCTGAGGACATGGCTGGGAAAAACGACCTGGAGAAGTGCAAAGTCGACGTGAAGACCACCCGGCAATACCGGGAGGAAATTCCGGAGATCGTCAACGAACTGGTGCTCTCTTGCCGCCGGGAGGACTGCTTCGACCACGTGGGGCCCGAGCCCATCCCCTCCCGGGAAGGCATCATCGACATTCTCTACCGGGCCCGCCATTTGCTGTTTCCCGGGTACTTCATCCGCCACCGGGTGGATGCGGTCAACCTGGGATATTACTTCGGCCAGGAAGCGGTGACTTTTTTCGAAATTCTCTCCGAGCAAATCGCCCTCTCCATCCGCCACGAATGCCTGCGCCACCAACTGGATTGCACCCACTGCGAGGCCCGGGGCCAGGAGGAAGCCATCCGCTTTATGCGCCAACTCCCCGCCATCCGCGCCCTTTTGGCCACGGACGTCCGGGCCGCGTTTGAGGGCGACCCCGCGGCCAAGGACTATGACGAGATCATTTTCAGCTATCCCGGGCTCTGGGCCATCACCGTCTACCGGGTGGCCCACCAGCTTTTCGAACAGGGCATCCCCCTGATGCCCCGGATCATGACCGAATACGCCCACCATCAGACGGGTATAGACATCCATCCGGGCGCGCACATCGGCGCCAGCTTTTTCATCGACCACGGCACCGGGGTGGTGATCGGGGAGACCACGGAGATCGGCGACCGGGTGCGCCTCTACCAGGGGGTGACCCTGGGGGCCCTGTCCCTGCCCAAGAAGTTGGTGGATTCCCTGCGCGCCAAAAAACGCCACCCCACGGTCCAGGACGACGTCATCATCTACGCCCAGGCCACCATCCTGGGGGGAGAAACGGTCATCGGCGCCCGGGCCGTCATCGGCGGCAACGTCTGGCTCACCGAATCCGTACCCCCGGACACCAAGGTCTTTCTAAAAAAACCGGAGCTGGTTTATAAGGGTTCGGAGAAGTGATCTGGTTTAGGGCTCCTGCCGCCCCAGGAGTTTCTCTGGACAACTATGATGGAGCCTAAAACCTCATCGCTCACCAAGGGACGCATGGAGGCCTTAAGCGACGGCGTTTTTGCCATCGCCATGACCTTGCTTGCCTTCCAATTGGCGAATCCGGCCCTGACCGCGGCGAAATCCGAAGAGCAACTGGTTTTGGCCCTAGGGTTGTTGTGGCCGGTGTTTGTCAGTTACGTCGTCAGCTTTCTGGCCCTGGGGCTTTATTGGTGCAGCCACCACGCGCTGGCTTCTTTCCTGGAGAGGATGGACACACGCCAATTGTGGCTTAATCTCATCTTTCTTTTTTGTATTTCGTTGATACCCTTTTCCGCCGCCATGTTGGGGGAGAAATTCGGCCTGCGCTCTGCCGCCGTTATTTATGGCTGCAACCTCAGCGCCACGTCCCTGATCATATTTCTGTCCTGGCGAGGCGCTTTGGATCATAGACATTTAATGCCGTCCGAATTCAACCCTGCCATTCGCGCCTACATCTATAAACTGCACTTGGGCATGACGGTTATTTATCTGGGAGCCGCGGCTGCCGCATTCTTGAATCCGCTGGTTGCCTTCTGGGCCTATGTGCTGATCGCGTTGGTCCATTTGGCATTACAGTTGTTTACTCCCGTCACCGAACGTCCATCTCGAGTTTCGAGTTAAGTCCTTTAAGATAAGAAGGAAACCATGAACACCATCTTCGACAATATTACGCAGGTAGTCAGCGCCTCCTCCACCCCCCTGGTGCGCCTGAACACCCTCGGCCGGGGGCTGCCCGCCGCCATCGCCGGCAAACTGGAATCCATGAACCCCCTGGGGAGCGTCAAGGACCGCATCGGCCTGGCCATGATCCAGGCCGCCGAGGCCCAGGGCCTGATCCAGCCGGACACCCTCATCATTGAACCCACCAGCGGCAACACCGGCATTGCCCTGGCCTTTGTCTGTGCGGCCAAAAAATACCGCCTGGCCCTCACCATGCCGGAGACCATGAGCCTGGAGCGGCGAAAACTGCTGAAACACCTGGGCGCGGACCTGGTCCTCACCCCCGGCCCCCAGGGTATGACCGGCGCGATAAACAAAGCCAAAGAAATTCTGGCGGCAACGCCCAAGGCCTTCATGCCCAACCAGTTCGCCAACCCCGCCAACCCCGCCGTCCACCGGCGCACCACCGCGGAGGAAATCTGGCGGGACACCGGCGGCGCGGTGGATTTTCTGGTCGCCGGGGTGGGCACCGGCGGCACCATCACCGGGGTGGCGGAGGTGATCAAGGCCCGCAAACCCTCCTTTAAGGCCATCGCCGTGGAGCCCGCGGCCTCGCCGGTCCTCTCCGGGGGCGCGCCCGGCCCCCACAAGATTCAGGGCATCGGCGCGGGTTTCATCCCCGAGATCCTCAACACCCGGATCATCGACGAAATCATCACCGTGGCCAACGAAGAGGCCATGGAGACCGCCCGGCGGCTGGCTAAAGAAGAAGGCATCCTCTGCGGCATCTCCTCGGGAGCGGCAGTCTGCGCGGCCTTAAAAGTAGCGGCCCGCCCCGAGAATAAAGGTAAGCTCATCGTCGCGGTCCTCCCCAGCACCGGGGAGCGCTACCTGAGCACGGAGCTTTTTCAGGATTGATTCTGCAGGCAAGGCCAGGGGACCGGTAGCGCAGGCTTTCCAGCCTGCGCCAGCCCCAGCTGCCTCCCCCAGACTCCCTCCCCCGCCCCCTTGCCTAACTGGTGGGGCAGGCCTCCGGGCCCGCGTTTAGGTTTGGCGGGCCCGAAAGGCCCGCCCCACCAGAGCTAATCGAGCCCCTGGGTCTTAAGGTCCTGCAAAATTCTCCGGGCCTCCCCATTATCAGGGTCTAGCTCCACCGCCCGCCCCAACCTCTCCATGGCTTCCTGCTTCTTCCCCTGGGTCGCCAGGGCCAATCCCCAATTTTTATAGGCTGCGGCAAAATTAGGGTCCAGGCCGATGGCCTTTTGGAACATGGCCATGGCCCGGTCCATCTTACCCTGATGGGCATAAACCCTGCCCAGGTTGTTATAAGCCCCGGGAAAATCCGGTTTTCGTTTAACTGCCCGCTTGAACCTGGCCAGGGCTTCCTCAATTTTTCCCTGGTTAAACAGTTCTTCCCCCAGCCGGTTCTGGCCCCGGGCATTATTGGGGTTAAGGCGCAGGGCCTCCAGGAAGTGGGGCCCGGCCTCCTCCCTCCTGCCCTGGACCGCCAGGGCTACTCCCAGGTTGTGATGGATCACGGGATTATCCCCGGTTACCCGCAAGGTATGGGCAAACAGGGTCTCGGAATCGCGCCACAGCTGGACCTGGAGCAAGGTGCAGATGCCCAGCGCCGCCAGGACGATGGCGGCGCCCGCGGCCCTGAGAACCCTAACCCCGGGCCAGGACGCGGTCAGGTCCCGGCCCCCCCAGGCCGCCATGATAAACAGGCCGATCAGGGGCACATAGGTGAAGCGGTCCGCCCAGACCTGGTCTCCCACCTGCACCAGGCCGATGACCGGAAATAGGGTCCCCAGGTACCAGAGCCAACCCACCGGCAGATAGGGACGGCGTCTACTTTGCCGGGCCACACCCAGGGAAACCAACGCCAGTATCAGGCCCGCTCCCAGAGCCTGCCAGAGAGGAATGGCCTCCAGAGGTTCCGGATACAACACCGCCAAATGGGACGGCCAAAACATCTTCAGGGGATACCACGCGTAAGCTGCCAGCGCGGTGGCCACCCGCGCGGCTAACGGCAGTTCCCCCAAGCCGGCCAACGCGCCCGCTTCTCTTTGGGCATAAATAGTCACCAACCCAAAGAGCGCGGACAGGACCAGGAGGGGCGCTTTTTCCAGAACCAGGCGCTTGACGGCAACCCCCTGGCGGCCCAGGGGCCAGAAGTCCAACAACAGGAGGGCCAGGGGCAGGGTCACCAGCATGGGCTTGGCCATCAGGCCCAGACTGAAGCAGATCAGGACCAACAGGTATCTCCCCCCTACCGGGAGCTCCGCGTAGCGGAGATAAGCCCACATGGTGAGGAGCCAGAAGAAGGTGCTCAGGACATCCTTCCTCTCCGCCACCCAGGCCACCGATTCCACGTGGAGAGGATGCAGGGCCAAGAGCGCGGCCACCAGGAAGCTGGGCCCCAGGGCCCGGGTGGCCCGGTTCAGCCACAGGAATAACAGCAGGCTATTGGCGATATGGAAAAGCAAATTGGTTAAATGATGCCCCCCCGGGCTCAATCCGAAGAGCTGGCAATCCACCATGTGGGACAACCACGTCAGGGGAATCCAATAACCGGCATGTAAGGTGGTGAAAGCATGGACAATTCCCGATGAGGTCAAACCTCCCGAGACCCTGGGGTTTTCCAGGACATAAGCGCCGTCATCCAGTTGGATGAACTGGTGATGCCTCACCTCTCCATACACGGCCCAGGTTGCCAGGATCAGGAAAATGCAGGCTATTAGCCGCCATTGCCGCGGTGTCATTACCGGCCTCTCAGCTCAACCGCCCGGAAAGAAGGTTTAGGGGCATTTATTACCCGGAGCGGACCACCAATTCCTTTTCTGAGCCCTAGGGGCCCAGCGCGCCGTGCCCTTAAATCTCAGGCAATTTCTTTGATACTCCGTAATAAAAACCGGGGTCAGGAGGAAGTATCAGGGGCATGCACTCTATTTACCACTCACCGGGGATTATATCCAGGTTCAAGGCAGGAACGCCTTCTTCCCGGCAGGAGGAGTTTAATCGCCGTTGACCTATTCTCCAGGCAGTGGTATGGTGGTTTTAGGGAAAATTTAAGTTTAAGAAAAATTTAAAAAATGCCGATAGCACGGTAAAAGGTTGTCTAACCGTCCGATAAATTTACGAAAATGCTTGATAGAATATTTAGTCCAAGCATCCGGGCCAACATTGAAGGGGAAGGGTCATGGACTTAAGCCGGATCAAAATCTTTAATATCAGATATGAAGGCTATGCGGACGGCTCGATAAAATTCTACGGCGATCTGATCAAAGACCTGACCGGATATACCAAAGATGAATTCAGTAATAAGGAAGTCACCTGGACGGGCATAATCCACCCCGAGGATTTGAATGATGCAAAGGCTGCTGTCAAGGCTGGATTAAAAGGGGATAAGACTTACGAACGGCAGTACCGCATCATCACCAAAGATGGCGCCATCAAATGGATCCTGGAGTTAAGCCAGATAATTTGTGATGAGAACGGCAAAATAAAAACCATTTCCGGCATTCTGCTGGACTCCACCTACCAGAAACAGATGGAAGAGGAAGAGGCCCGTCATAAAAGACTGGAAGGCAAATACCTTAATTTTCTTTTGAGTAATGAAGAGTTCGGCCTGAAGGTGGACAAGATCAGAGAAATTATTCAGATGGTGGACATTACCCCGATTCCCGATTCTCCTGACCATGTCAAAGGGGTGATAAACTTACGGGGTAAAGTAATCCCGGTGGTTGATCTGGGACTCAAGCTGGGCTTGCCCAGTTTGGCAGATGGTCACCATAACTGCATCATCATCACGGAAATGCCCGGGAATAAGGGGATGGTGGGCATTATCGCCGATGCGGTCTCTGATATCTCCTATATTCCCGGCCGGGAGATCGACGATTTCGTCCAGGGGCATCTGCAGGCGGACTATATCTTCGGCATGGCCAAGACCGACCGGGGAATCAGAATTCTCCTGGACATCAACAAAACCTTGGACCCGCGAGAACTTACCCTCGGGGAAAAATTTTCCCCGGACCAGGATTGAAGATAAGAACCCCGGTCTGCAACGTCCGGGCACGCGGCTCTGAGGCCTCCTTCCCTCAAAAAAGTTGCATTCTCCAAGCAAACTTCTCTCCCCTCTCCCCAAACGCGGCCCAAGAAAGCCCCGGTACCTTACCGGCGCCGGGGCTGGTTTCTTAACGTTTACGCAGCAAGGCGTTTTCACCGCTAGTATCTAGGCGTCGTCCAGCCCCTGGGGTATCCCTGGCCCCGCCTAGCAGGTTGTTGAAAAACACTTTTCTTGATGACCTTTAAATATCGCTGTGCATAAGGCTTAAGAGATGCTATGGTCAATGATAACAATATGTTATCTGGAGGCAGCCATTATGCGCGGTGACG
>Ga0265296_1003447_pt1 | contig 14663 bp, 14 predicted proteins | sample MunlanPumphouse1_FD_189073 | JGI IMG/M metagenome (GOLD analysis project Ga0265296, IMG submission 189073) | Groundwater microbial communities from a municipal landfill in Southern Ontario, Canada - Pumphouse #1 | ecosystem: Environmental > Aquatic > Deep subsurface > Groundwater | place... | reverse complement strand
CATATCGCGCCGGCGTTCGGCGAAGACGATTTGAATTTGGGGCAAAAATATAGTCTGCCGTTTATTCAACACGTGGGCATGGATGGAATTATTAAATCGGAGGCGGTTGATTTTGCCGGTATGAGCGTCAAGCCGATGGACGATCACCAGAAAACGGATGTAGAAATAATAAAATATCTGGCGAAAAATAATCTGCTTTTCGCCAAAGAAAAATACGAGCACTCTTATCCGCATTGCTGGCGGTGCGAAACTCCGTTGATAAATTACGCCACTTCTTCGTGGTTTGTGAGTGTTTTAAAAATCAAAGATAGGGCCTTGAAATTGGCAAAAGAAATAAATTGGTCGCCGGCTCATATTAAAGAGGGGCGTTTCGGCAAATGGCTGGAAGGCGCGCGGGATTGGTCTATTTCCAGGCAGAGATTTTGGGCATCGGCAATTCCGATTTGGGAATGTGAAGGATGCGGAGCAATGAAAGTAGTCGGTTCTGTGGAAGAATTAAAGGAAAATATAAAAAAATCAGGCAATAAATATTTTGTAATGCGGCATGGCGAAGCGGAACAGAATGTTAAGGGGATTTTAAATTCAAAACTAGAAACAAATCATTATCATCTTACCGAAAACGGAAAAAAACAGGTTTTAGCAACGGCGAAAATCCTTCGGCAGGAAAAGATCGATTTGATTCTCTCTTCTGATTTATTGCGCGCGGAAGAAACATCGGAAATAATTGCTGATAGTTTGGAAATCAGCAGGGATAAAATAATTTTTGATAAGAGAATAAGAGAAGTAAATTTTGGAATTTTTGACGGTAAAACAAGTCAAGAATACCGTGCTTATTTTTCGTCTCATAAAGAAAGATTTAAAAAAATTCCGCCGGATGGAGAAAATTTCAGCCAATTAAAAAACAGAGTGAGCGAATTTTTATATGATATTGATAAAAAATATTCAAATAAAAATGTTTTAATTGTAAGCCACGAAGCGCCCATTTGGTGCATGGTCGCCGGAGCAATTGGCGCTGATGTTGATAAAACATTGGAAATTACAAAAGATAAAGAAGAACAATTTATTAAAACAGGAGAATTCCAAAAGCTTGATTTTGTTTCACTCCCCCATAACGGCAATTATGAAATTGATTTGCATCGCCCTTATATTGATGAAATTGAATTTGAATGTCCTTCGGCAAGCTCAGGGCAGGCTTGCGGTGGAAAGATGAAAAGAATTCCCGATGTTTTAGACACTTGGTTTGATTCCGGCTCAATGCCTTATACCAGAAAAGAATTTCCGGCTGAATTTATCGGCGAGGCCGTGGACCAAACGCGGGCGTGGTTTTATTATTTGCATATTATTGCGACGGCTCTGAAAAATTCAATTGCTTATAAAAATGTCATTGTGAACGGAATTGTTTTAGGGGAAGACGGAAAAAAAATGAGCAAGCGTCTGAAAAATTATCCGGACCCGATGGAGGTTATGGAAAAATACGGTGCTGACGCATTGCGCTATTATCTTTTGACTTCTCCGGTGGTGGCTACTGAAAATCTTATTTTTTCGGAAAAGGGCGTGGATGAAGCGCATAAAAAGGTGATTATGCGCTTGAAAAACGTTTTGGCTTTTTACAAATTATACACGGACCAATACGGATTGGACACGGACCAAAACGGAAAAAGTCAGCGCAGGTCAGTGTTAAGTCAGCAAAAGTCCGCATCTATATTGGATAAATGGATTTTGATTCGTCTAAATCAGTTGATTAACGAAGTTTCCGAAGCGCTAGATAAATACGAATTGAACACGGCGAGCCGACCGATTGGCGATTTTATTGATGACTTATCAAACTGGTATGTGAGGCGGTCGCGAGAAAGATTTAAAGAGGAAGGTGATGATAAAAATAATGCTGTTGCAACTTTGCATCACGTTTTAATTGAGCTTTCAAAACTCATTGCGCCGTTTGTGCCGTTTATTGCTGAAGAAATTTATCAGGAATTGAAAGGTAATAAACAATCAGTTCATCTTGAAACTTGGCTAGATGTAAAAGAATTAAAATCTAAAGATATTAAAATTTTAGATGAAATGAAAAAAGCGAGAGATGTTGTTTCTGTCGCATTAGAAGAAAGAGCAAGGGCTGGGATAAGTGTTAGAAAGCCATTAGCAACTTTTGGGACAGCCACCGTTTTAGATGGCAAGTTTTTATTACTTATTAAAGACGAAATAAATGTAAAAGAAATAAAAACTGGTCAGAAAGAAAATAAACTGGATACGAATATCACTTTGGAATTGAAAAACGAAGGTATGGCGCGAGAATTGATTCGTAGTATTCAAGATTTGCGTAAAAAAGCAGGCCTTAATCCGCAAGATAAAATAAGTTTGATAATTGAAACAAATGAAACGGGCGAAAAATTCGTTAAAAATTTTGAAAACGAAATTAAAAAAGGCACAAATACAAATGAAATAAAATTCACCAAAATCGAAGGCGAAGAAATAAAAATAGACGAATTAAAATTTAAAATAGAAATTAAAAAATAATTATGACAATTAAATTATTAATTACAGGCGGAACAATTGATTGCGAATATATTGAAGGAGATAAATATTTTTTTAAAAAAACGCATCTTCCGGAAATGTTAGAACAAGGAAAATGTAAATTAGATATACAAGAAGAAATTATTATGTTAAAAGACTCGATTTATATGATAGATGAAGATAGAACAAAAATTTTACAAGCATGCAAAGATTGCAATGAAGATAAAATAATAATTACTCATGGAACCGATACTATGGTGGAAACTGCGCAGGTTTTAGGTAAAAATATCAAAAACAAAACAATTGTTCTTTTAGGTGCGATGGTTCCCTTTAATCAAAAAAAATCAGATGGTTTGTTTAATTTAGGTTGCGCGGTTTCCGCAGTACAATGTTTGTCAAAAGGGATTTATATCACAATGAACGGTTCAATTTTTAATTGGAACAATGTCAGGAAAAATAAAACTCTTGGTTTATTTGAAAATATAAAATAATTATAATGAAAATTTATAACAAATTAGTGCGGGATAAGATTCCGGAAATTATTGAAAAAGACGGCGAAAAGCCGTTTATTAGAATTTTAGATGATGTTGAATATAGGAAAGAATTAAAGAAAAAAATAAAAGAAGAAGCAGAAGAATTATCTTTAGCGGAAAATAATCAGGATTTAATAAAAGAAATCGGCGATGTTTTGGAAGTGCTTGAATATATAGAAAAATCTTTCGGATTGGACAAAGAGGAAATTTTAAAAGTTAAAGAAGAAAGAAAACAAAAACGCGGCGGTTTTGATAAGAAAATATTTTTAGAAAAAACCGAATAAATAATAAATCCGCGCGGAATGATAAATTCGATTTAAAATTCAAAGCAGTTAATTCCAATATTCTCAAGAATTTGAGAATTAACTATTATTTATTATGCAAAAATCAAAAAATAAATTTATTGGCGTTTTTGATTCCGGTTTCGGCGGGTTGGATATTCTGCGCGGCATTGTAAAAAAACTTCCTGATTATAATTACATTTATTTAGGCGATACTGCCCGTACTCCATATGGAACGCGTTCTCAGGAAACAATATATGAATTCACTAAACAAGCGGTTGATTTTCTTTTTAAAAACAATTGCGAACTTATAATCTTAGCTTGTAATACTGCTTCCAGTGAGGCCTTGCGTAAAATTCAGCAAGAATATTTACCAAGTCATTGGCCGGATAAAAAAGCGCTTGGAGTGCTTATTCCAGCGGCTGAAGAAGCCGCAGAAATAACGCGCAATAAAAAAATTGGCGTAATCGCGACAGAAAGCGCAACGCGCTCAGAAGCGTTTATAAGGGAAATTAAAAAACTTAATCTTAAAGCAAAGGTGTTTCAAAAAGCCTGCTCTCTTCTTGTGCCATTGATTGAATCCGGAGAGCAAAATTCAAAAGCAGCGGAATTGATAATCCGCGATTATTTGCGTCCTCTTGTAAATAAAAAAATAGACACCCTAATTTTGGGCTGCACCCATTATGGAATTTTAGAAAATAAAATATGCAAAATAATCGGGCCGGATATTCGTATTGTGTCAGAAACAAAAGTCGTGCCGTCAAAACTAAGCGATTATTTAAATAAACACAAGGAAATAGAAGAAAAAATCGGTAAAAACGGAATTATTCATTTTTATTCCACTGATTTAACCGATAAATTCATAATTTTAGGAAGCAAGTTTTTCGGCAGAACCATTAAGGCGCGCAAAGCAATATTATAAAGCGATGTTATAACAAAAAATAGTTAATTCCAATATTCTCAAGAATATTGGAATTAACTTATTAAAGTGTTAATATAAAAATATGGAAAAAGCGGAGAAAAAAGAAAAAACTTACCATGATTTGGAAAGAATTATAAAAGGCGTTGCCAATCATCGTCGGGTTGAAATTTTGGAACTTTTAGGAAAGAAGCCGGAGATGTCCGTGACGGAAATAGCGGATAAATTAAAATTAAATTTTAAAACCGCGTCAGAGCACATAAGACGATTGGCAATCAGCGGTCTTTTAATGAAACGCTCCAACGGGCACAATGTTCGCCATAAGCTCACAAAGCGAGGCGAGTTAATTCTCAAATTCTTGAGAATTTTGGAATAAACAAAAAATAAAATAAAAAAAATAAATTTATGGCGATAAAACCAAAATGCGATTTTTGCAAAAAGGAATTAAATAAATTCGGCGCCATTTTGTTTAGTCCGCCCAATAAAAACAAAGTCAGAAAATTCCATATTTGTATAAATTGCTATAAAAAGATAATTAAATTTTCAAAAATAAAAAAATAACTTATGGAAAGAAAAATTATTTTAATCGGAGGGGCACCGACGGTGGGGAAAAGCCATATAGCCAGAGAGTTATCGGAGAAAATTAAATTACCATGGATATCAACTGATACAATAAGGGAACAAATGAGAGAATTAGTGAGAAAAGAAGATTACCCCGCGTTATTTCATCACTTAGAGCCAACATCAGATTTAGCTGTAGAGTTTTTATCTCATAATTCTGTGGAAGAAATTGTTAAACATCAAAATGAAGAAAGTTTGGAGGTATGGAAAGGCGTGAAAGCAATTATAGAAACAGATTATGTTTGGAAATCGTTTATAGTGGAGGGAGTGGCAATTTTACCGGAATTAGTCTATGAAAATTATAAAAATGATTCATCTGTAAAAGCATTTTTTATCATTGATAATGACGAACAAAGAATAAGGGAAACAATTTTCAAAAGAGGACTATGGGATGATGCCGATAAATACCCCGATAGTGTGAAAGAAAAAGAGGTTGAATGGGTTGTGGCCTTTAACAAATATCTAAAAGAAGAAATTAAAAAATATCCTTTTCCTGTTATTGAAATAAAAAAACGAGGATCGATTGTTTTGGAAAAAATTTTAGAAATAAGTAAGTAAATATAATTTAAAATGAATCAAATTGAAATTAAAAAGAAAATAATTGAACTTTCTAAATTGGAATTGGAGGAAAAGATAGATTTTTTAAAAAATGCTATTAATAGCGCGCAAAAAGAAGCGGCTAGTCACAAAGGCAGAATGGAATCAAGGTATGATACTTTTAGGGAAGAAGCTCAGGCAAAACGGGATGATTACAAGAAACAGCTTCTATATATTCAAAAATCATTGTCCATTTTAAATGAAATACCGATTGAAGTTGTTAATATGGTCCAATTAGGATCAATTATTGAAACAAGTGAAAATAGTTATTTTATTTCAATTGGGATATTGGATACGATTAATGTTGATAGGCAGAAATATTTATTAATAAGTCCGGAATCTCCCATTGGCCAAATGTTTTTAGGGAAAAAATCGGGAGATGAATTTGAATTTAGGGGCAAGAAAATAAAAATAAATAATATTTTTTAAAAGAAAAAAATATTTATGTTTGAAACTTCAATAATAATCAGGACGAAAAATGAAGAAAAATGGATTGGCGAAAATTTAAAGCGTTTATCTGGCCAAACTTATAAAAATTTTGAAATTATTATTATTGATTCAGGCTCAACTGATGGAACTTTGAATATAATAAATAATTTTAAAGATTCATTGAATATTAAAGTTTTTAAAATAAGGCCCGAGGAATTTAGTTATCCTTTTGCCTTGAATTTTGGCGCCAAACAATCTTTGGCTGAAAAATATGTAGTTTTTTTAAGTGGACATTCTTTGCCGAGTTCTAAAACATGGCTTGAAGACGGATTAAAAAATTTTACAGACGATAAAATAATGGGAGTTTATGGTTTTGTTTGGGCATTGCCGGACGGCTCCGTTTGGGAGAAATTGATTTTTAATAAATATCTTTGCAAGTTAAGAAATATTTTTAAAAAACAAATTATTGTCAAAAGGGGCGCAATGGGGGTAATGGGTTTTACAAATGTTGTAATTAGAAAAGATTTATGGGAGAAAAGAAATTTCAATGAAGAATACGGTCTTGGCGGAGAAGACGGGGAATGGGCGAATTATTGGTTTCAAAAAGGATATTGGGCGGTAAGAGATATTAAATTTTCAGTTTATCATTCCCATGGGCTTGGGTATAAACAATTAAAACAACAATGGGAGTATTGGCGTTCCTTGAATATGCCTCAGCCATTTAAGCCTTTAAATTTTAGAAAAAAGTAGATTTTATGTTAAAATAAATTTATGTCCACATTTTTAATTTCACTTCCTATATTTTTAATTATTTTAAGCGGCTGGCTTTTAAAAAAATTTAAAATAGCGACGGATGATTGGGTGCATATTTTAAACGTTTTTGCTTATTATATTTCCTTGCCGGCTTTAATTATCGCCAGTTTTTGGGATATTAATTTTTTAAATAAAGAATCGTGGAATATTATTTTTTCAAGTTTATTGACTTTGGGATTATTTTCTTTGGTTGTTTTTATTTCGCTTTATTTCTTAAAAATAAAAAAAGATTTAAAAGCAGCCATATTTTTAACAGCAACTGTCGGCAATACGATTTATATGGGATTTCCCTTAATTGAATTGGGTTTTGGGAAAGAATTTATTTTAAACGGCGCTTTGGTCGGAGTGATTTATTTGGTCGCGCCGATATTGATTTCAATTTTTATCATCAGGTATTGGCATAATAAAGAACGCGACATTATAAAAGAAATATCGGCATTTATTAGAAATCCTTTGATGATTTCGGTTTTTATCGGCATTGCTTTAAGTTTTTTGAAAATTTTATCAATAGATAATTTTTTAATTTTTTCCGTTAAAAAATCAATTTCCATGTTGGGGGCCACGGCTTCGCCGATCGCATTATTCACTTTGGGGGCGTTTTTATACGGAAGATTTTTGAAAAAAGATTTGGGATGGGCGTTTTTTGTTTCTTTTTTAAAGATTATTTGTTTTCCGATTATTGTATCTATGGCACTCTTTTATTTTTTTAAATCGGGAAATTATCAAATTTTAACCCTGCTTTCTTCAATGCCGGTGGCAGTGACGACTTTCGTTATAGCCGAAAAATTCCATTTAAATAAAGAATTAGTCGGCAATTCTTTGTTTATTTCAACTATTTTTTCGTTTATCGTCGTGCCGATTATATTTTATTTTATTAAATAAGCAATGATTATTTCCAATTTTAAAAATCTGGCGAAAAATTCTCTTCGCAAAAAAGCGCTTTTGATTGCCGAGGCGGGATATGGGGCAATTGATATTAAACAAGTAGTAAGTAGTAAGTGCAAAGTATTAAGTATAAATAACAAGGATTTTTTGATTATTAAGCTGCGGGGCAAAAAAGAAAAAATAAATCTGGATAATTTCAAACGGATTTTTCTTGTCGGTATTGGCAAGGGTTCGGCTTTGGCGTCGTTGACTTTGGCGAAAATTTTGGGAAAAAAGTTAACCAATGGTATCGCCTTAGATGTGAACAAACTACAAACTACAAATTACAAATTACAAACTTTGGTCGGCACTCATCCATTGCCATCGGAACAAAATATTATTGCTACGCAAAAAATCATCAAATTGACTAAAAGTTTAAAAAAAGACGATTTATTGATTACTTTTATTTGTGGCGGCGGGTCGTCTTTATTGTGCGGTTTAAAAAGAGAGCTAAAAATGTCTAGAAAGATTTTTAAAGAACTTACAAGAGCCGGAGCGAATATTGATGAATTAAACACGGTTAGAAAACATTTATCCGAAATTAAGGGCGGGGGATTGGCGAAAATCGCTTATCCGGCAACTATTAAATCTTTAATTATTTCTGATGTTTGCGGCAATAATTTATCAGATGTCGCTTCTGGTCCGACGGTTTATGACAAGACAACCAACGAAGATGCTAAAAATATTTTAAAAAAATATAGTCTCAAATCAAAAGATTTTCATTTTCATGAAAATCCTAAGGAGAAAAAATATTTCAAAAAAGTAAAAAACATTCTTTTTGTCTGCAATCAGGACGCAGTAACAGCAATGATGGAAAAATCAAAAGAATTGGGTTTTGAAGTTAAAATTTATTCTTTGGCGCTTCAAGGCGAAGCGATGAATGCTTTATGGCCGATGATTCAAAAAAATGAAAAAGGGCAGGTGATTTTGGCGGCCGGTGAAACAACGGTTAATTTTGAAAATCTGCCAAAGGGCAAGGGCGGAAGAAATACGGAAACAGTGCTTGGTGCTTTGGTAAAAATTAAAAATTTAAAATTTAAAATTGAAAATTCAATTATAATGTCCTTCACTTCCGATGGCCGCGACAATTCCGAAGCCGCAGGAGCGATTGGCGATTTTTTAACTTTAAAAACAGCTGAAAAATTGGGCATGGATCCCCGCTATTTTTTAAAACAAAATAAATCTTTTGACTTTTTTGACAAAACCGATGATTTGATTTATGCGGAGAAGAAATGTTTTAATGTTGCGGATTTAATGATAGTATTAAAAAATGAATAAATTATTTATAAAAAAATTAAATGAGGTCGGTATTAAAGATGTTGCCGAAGTCGGCGGAAAAAATGCTTCGCTCGGCGAGATGATTCAAAATTTAACGCCCAAAGGCGTGAAAATTCCCGGCGGATTTGTGGTAACAGCTGATGCTTATAGATACTTTTTGGAAAAAACCGGATTAAAAAAATTTATAAAAGACACGCTCAATGGATTAAATACAAAAAATTTAAAAGATTTATCAAAACGAGGCAAACTTATTCGCGAAACAATCAAAAAGTCTGAATTTCCGGAAGAATTGAATCAGGAAATCGTTAAAGCATATCGGCAAATGGAAAAAGAATATGGCAAGAATGTAGATGTGGCGGCGCGTTCCAGTGCCACGGCCGAAGATTTGCCCGGAGCGTCTTTTGCCGGCGAACATGATACTTATTTAAACATTCGCGGCGCTGAAGAAGTTTTAAAATCCGTTAAATCGGCAATGGCTTCGCTTTTTACCAATAGGGCAATTTCTTACCGCGTTGATAAAAAATTTGACCATTTTAAAGTGGCGCTTTCTGTTGGCGTTCAAAAGATGATTCGTTCGGATTTAAGCTGTTCTGGCGTGATGTTTACTTTGGATACTGAATCCGGTTTTCGCGATGTTGTTTTAATAAACGGTTCTTGGGGGCTTGGAGAAATGATTGTTCAGGGAGAGGTAACGCCGGATGAATTTCTCATCTTTAAAAAAACATTGGATAAATCCCCGAATGCGATAATCAGCAAAAAACTTGGTATTAAAAATCAAAAAATGATTTATTCGGAAGGCAAAGGCGTTTCCATAAAAAATACGAAAATTATTTCAACTTCGCAGAAAGAAAAAGAAACTTTTGTTTTATCGGAAAAAGAAATTTTGCAATTGGCAAAATGGGGAGTTTTAATTGAAGAACATTATTCAAAAAAATATAAAAAATGGATGCCGATGGATATGGAATGGGCGAAGGACGGCAGAACCGGAGAATTATTTATTGTTCAGGCGCGTCCGGAAACAATTCATGCTCTGCGGGATTTTTCAAAAATAAAAGAATACGTTCTAACCCCTAGCCCCCATACCCTAAACCCTATTATTAAGGGTGCTTCGGTAGGAAGTAAAATTGCAATTGGAAAAGCGCATATTATTTTGGACGCGAAAAACGTCGGACAATTTAAGGCCGGCGAGGTTTTGATAACGGATATGACTGACCCGGATTGGGAACCGATTATGAAAATCGCCGCGGCGATAATTACTGATAAAGGAGGGCGCACGAGCCACGCGGCAATTGTGAGCCGCGAGCTTGGCATTCCTTGCATAGTCGGTTCGGAAAACGCCACCAAGAAAATTAAGACCGGGCAGATGATTACGGTTGATACCACGGGCAGCGAGGGATTTGTTTATGACGGTGTTCTGAAATTCAAAATTATTGAACACAATATTAAGAAGTTTCCGAAACCAAAGACTAAAATAATGATGAATATCGCCACGCCGGAAACCGCTTTTGAAAAATCGTTTTTGCCGAATGATGGAGTGGGATTAGCGAGGGAAGAATTTATTATTGCGGGCGATATTGGAGTTCATCCCAACGCCCTTATAAATTATTCTAAATTGCCGCAAAATCTTAAATATCAGATTGATAAAAAAAGCGTTGGTTATAAAGATAAAACGCAATTTTATGTTGATAAATTGGCTTATGGAATCGCTAAAATCGGAGCGGCGTTTTATCCGAAACCGGTGATTGTGAGGTTTTCCGATTTTAAAACCAATGAATATAGAACGCTTATCGGCGGCGAATTATACGAGCCGCAGGAAGAAAATCCGATGATTGGCTGGCGCGGGGCTTCGCGTTATTATCATCCGAATTTCGCAGGGGCGTTTGTTTTGGAATTAAAAGCGATGAAAAAAGTCCGCGAAGAAATGGGTTTGGATAATGTGGAAGTAATGGTGCCGTTTTGCAGAACGCCAGAAGAAGGCAAAAAGGTGCTACAGATTATTGATAAGTTTGGGTTGCGAAAAAATAATGGCAAAAAATTAAATGTTTTTGTCATGTGTGAAATTCCATCTAACGTTGTTTTGGCCGATGAATTTTTGAAAATTTTTGACGGAATGAGTATCGGTTCAAACGATTTAACGCAATTAACCGTTGGCATTGACCGCGACGGTAACGAAATGATAAGGGCTATTACGAATGAAAATGACGCATCGGTGAAAAAATTAATTTCCGAAGTCGTCAAAAAATGCCGCGCCAAAAAGAAATACATCGGTATTTGCGGCCAGGCGCCATCGGATATTGAAGGCTTCGCCGAATTTTTGGTTGAACAAGGCATCGAAAGCATTTCTCTTAATCCGGATACGGTGATTAAAACCACTATTGAGGTTGTTAAAAAAGAAAAACAATTAAAAAAGTAAAAATTTTATGGCGGATAAGTTTATTATTAGAAAGGCAAAAACTAGAGATTTGGAAGGTGTTCTTAGATTGAATCTTGAATTATTTAAGAAAGAATATCGAGAATTTGATAAGAGCCTAGATTTAAATTGGACTTATAAAAGAGGAAAAAAGTATTTTAGAGATAGAATTGTTAAAAAAGATGGTTTTGTAGAAGTGATAGAAAATAAAGGAGAAATAATTGGATATTTATGCGGAGGTATAACCCGAGGATTGTTCTATCGTAAAAAATCTAAATATGCTGAGATGGAAGATATGTTAATCGAGAAAAAATTCAGAAGTAAGGGTTTAGGGACTAAATTAACAAGAGATTTTATAAATTGGTGCAAAAATAATAAAGTTAATTATATTTCCGCAACGGCCTCCGTTGAAAATAAATCGGCTATAAATTTTTATAAAAATTTAGGATTTGAAGAATATAATCTAACTTTGGAAAGAAAATTTTTCAATAATAAATGAGAATTTTAATTTTCGGCGACAGCATTACTTATGGCGCCTGGGATAAAGAGGGTGGCTGGGTTCAGAGATTGAGAAAATTTTTGGATGAAAAAACTTTGGCTGACAATGGTCATTTTTCGGTATACAATCTCGGGATTAGTGGCGACAATACAGAAGATTTATTGGAAAGAGTCGAGGCAGAAACAAGGCATAGATTAAAAGAGAAAGAAAAAATGGTTTTTGTTTTTGCGATTGGAGTAAATGATTCCCAATTTATTCATAGTAAAAATAATTTAAGAGTTATTCCGGAAGAATTTGAAAATAACATCCGAGATTTAATAAATATATCTAAACAATTTTCTTCAAAAATAATTTTTATCGGCTTAACGTCGGTTGACGAATCAAAAACAACGCCGATTCCTTGGAATACTGATAAGTCGTATAAAAATGAATATATCAAAAAATACGACGACATAATAAAAAAGGTTTGCGAAGAGAACAAGATTAATCATGTTCGGGTTTTTGACAAATTAAAGATCGCTGATTTTGAAGACGGCCTTCATCCTAATTCCGCCGGCCACCAAAAAATTTTTGAGATTGTTAAAAAATTTCTAATTGATAATAAAATTATTTAATGAAAATTAGTGATATTAATTTAAAAATTATTTTAGATTCCCGCGGTAAAGAAACTTTAGAAGCCGAGCTTCGCGCGGACTCGCGCGGACTTAACGCGGACTTGCGCGGAATAGCTAGTGTGCCGGCTGGGAAAAGCACGGGGGCGCATGAAGCGTTTGTTTTAGAGCCGAAATTAGCGCTGGAAAAATTTAAGGAAATCAAACCGCAGATTTTAGTCGCGTTCGCCAGTGGGCGGATTGAATCGCAGAAAGAATTCGACAATTTTTTAATTTCTTTGGACGGCACGGAAAATAAAAGCAGTTTGGGCGGTAATTTGATTTTATCTTTGTCTTTGGCCTTCGCGCGATTGAAAACAAAAAGTGAGGGGAAGGAACTTTTCCAATATATAAATAAGGAATTAGGAATTAATAATCAGAAATTAGGAACACCAAAGCCGATTTTCAACGTTATCAATGGCGGGGCGCATGCTCAAAATAAGCTTGAGTTTCAGGAATTTCAAGTTATACCAACGGTGGATGATTTCGGCATCGCCTTAAGCATTGGCAAAGAATTTTATCGCAAATTACAAGAATTTTTGGAAAATAAATTCGGCAAGGAAAATATTTTTTTGGGCGACGAGGCCGGATTTTCCGCGCCGTTCAGAAATAATGAAGAGGCGCTTGAAATTTTGGCTGATTTGATTGAAAAATATAAATATCCTTTGCGGATTGGATTGGATGTGGCGGCGACGCAATTTTTTAAAGATAGTTTTTATATTGTTGACGGCAAGAAATATTCAGCAGAGGAATTGAAAGATTATTATTTAAAACTGATTGACGCTTATAATATTATTTCAATTGAAGACCCGTTTCAAGAAGAAGATTTTGACTCGTTCGCTTCGCTCACCGCTGATTCATACGGATTAAGGCGGATTAATACGGATAAAAATATCAGTATAAATCAGTCAAATCAGCATCAATCAGTGTTGGTTATCACCGATGATTTAACCACCACTAATCCCGAAAGATTAGAGACCGCCATTGATAAAAAATCCGGCAATGCGATTTTAATAAAACCGAATCAAATTGGTACGCTTACGGAAACGTTAAATGTCGTTAAACTGGCTTATGAATCCCCCACACAAAATTGTGTGGGGGATGAAAATAATTGGCAAGCGGTGGTGAGCCATCGAAGCGGCGAGACAATGGATGATTTTATTGCTGATTTGGCGGTTGGAATCAATGCTTGGGGCATTAAAGCCGGCGCTCCGGCAAAACCGGAAAGATTGGCGAAATATAACAGAATTTTGGAGATTTGCGGTAAAAATTGACATTCTAATTTAATTATTTTATTATAATTTCAGTTTATTTATAATTAAAAATTCAGAAATTCAATAAAATAAAAGGAGGAAAATTTATGAAGGGAAAATTTATAGTTATGGACGGCTTGGACGGCTCGGGTAAGGGAACGCAGGCAAAATTGCTGGCAAATTATTTTTTTGACAGCAATAAAAAGAATCATGTTTTTTTGACGCGGGAGCCGTATAATTCCGAACATTACGAAGAAATTCGCCGATTATTGAAAAGCGGTTTGAATCCGCGCGATAATGCCGAACGTTTGGCGGAATTATTCGTCGCCGATAGAAGAGTTCACGTCGCGTTAATTGAAAGCTTGCTTTTACAAGGTGTTAATGTTATTTCCGACAGGTATAAATATTCAACGCTTGCCTATCAGCAAACTCAAGGAATTTCCTTGCAAAAACTTATTGATATGCATAAAGACATATTAATTTCTGATTTAACATTGATTATAGATGTGCCGGCGGAAATAGCGCTTGAGAGAATTGTGAAAGACGAAGGCAGGGAATATAAGGAAGTTTTTGAACAGAAAGAATTCCAAGAAAAATTGCGGGATAATTTTCTCGCGCTTCCAAAGCAATTGCCAGATGAAAAAATAATTATCATTAATGGTAATAAATCTGCGAATGATGTTTTCGAATTTATTAAAAAGGAGGTTGATTTTGTTTTAAAATCTTAAAAAAATCAGAAAGGGAGGATTGAAAAATGATTAAGGTTTTATTGATAAGCAGCAGTGGTCTTGGAGTGCCCGAATTGGCTTCATTTGCCGCTAAAACTTGTTATCAGGCAGAAGAGCCAAAAATCGGGGAGTTGATAGATATCGAAAACGCGCTGTTCAAAACAGGCCATCACACAACTCTTCAACACAGTTATTTTACTTTTTTTATTGATGGAAT
>Ga0265296_1003446_pt1 | contig 14663 bp, 18 predicted proteins | sample MunlanPumphouse1_FD_189073 | JGI IMG/M metagenome (GOLD analysis project Ga0265296, IMG submission 189073) | Groundwater microbial communities from a municipal landfill in Southern Ontario, Canada - Pumphouse #1 | ecosystem: Environmental > Aquatic > Deep subsurface > Groundwater | place... | reverse complement strand
AATTTGTGTGTGATGTGCATGGCTTTTGCAGTTCATGTAAACATGGAACGCTGTACCGGGTGCAACAACTGTGTTGTTGCCTGCCCGGTTAATGCTCTCGAGCTCTTTTCGCTCGACCCTGTTACCAAGGAAAAAATCTACCAGGTACAGGATGGTATTGCAGTCAGCCTCGATTTCAAGGCTGAACTCTGTGCAGGATGCGGTGTGTGCGTAGAAGCGTGTCCGTACGAAGTGATCAGCCTCTCCGGTAAAGGTACCGGTGGCGAGTTTCCGGTCAGGGCCTGACCAGATTTTTCGAGGAGATATTATGGAAAAGAGAATTACCCTCAACATGATCACATGCCGGACCATCCAGCAGGGTGTCGGTATGGAAGCAGGCAAGACATCCCAGAAATATTTCGATGCCTGCACGATTATGCACATGCACCCTGATGACATGAAGAAACTCGGGGTATGGAAGAATACCAATGTCAAGGTTACCAGCTCGGTCGGCAGCGTTATTGTAAAAGCTGTCGAGACCCGCGAGGACCTTGTTCCGGGCCTTGCCCACATCCCGATGGGACCCTGGGCAAACAGGATCGTCCCTGCCTACACATTCTCAACGGGCGAGCCTTGTTTTAAGGGATTCCCGGTTGACGTTGAGATCGCTGCAAACGAACGCATTATGGGTGCAGTCGAGGTATTGCAGGATGCCTGCGGACTCATAAGGAAGTGACGAGCAATGCCAAAAGATGTAACTGATGTAATCTGTCCGTTCTGCGGTACGCTGTGCGATGACCTTATCGTCACTGTATCCGATGACAACAAGACTATCCTTGGGGTCAAGAACGCATGCGCCATCGGCGCTGAAAAGTTCAACCACCAGAGGCTCCCCGGCCGCGTAAGGCGCCCGCGGATGAGACAAGCTGACGGCTCATACAAGGAGATCACTTACGATGAGGCGATCGACTGGACCGCAAAGATGCTCGTCAAGTCACGAAAGACCCTGATGTACGGCTGGGCATCAACCAGTTGTCAGGCCATGTCAATCGGGCACGAAATCGCCGAGAAGGTCGGCGGCATTGTCGATAATTGCGCAACTGTCTGCCACGGGTCGTCCCTTATCGCCATTGAAGATGTAGGTGTCCCAAGCTGTACGCTTGGTGAAGTCAAGAACCGTGCGGACCGGGTTATTTTCTGGGGCTGCAACCCGGCTCACGCCCACCCCCGCCACATGTCCCGGTACTCGATCTTCCCCCGTGGTTTCTTCACCGTCAAGGGCCACAAGGGACGTAAGATCTACACGGTGGACTGCCGGTATACCGATACCGCCAAGTGTTCCGATGAGTTCATCCAGGTCCAGCAGGGCTATGACTACGAACTCTTAAACGCCTTCAGGACCGCGGCCCGCGGTGAGGCACTCCCGGACACCGTTGGCGGCGTACCAAAAGAGAAGATCATCGAGATCGTTGAGGACTTAAAAACAGCCCGCTTCGGCATCATCTTCTTCGGCATGGGACTTACCCACACCATGGGCAGGAACCACAACATCGATATCGCCATCAACCTGACCCGTGACATGAACGACTTCACAAAATTCGCGATCATGGCCATGCGGGGTCACTGGAACGTTACCGGCTCCGGCCAAGTGCTCGGCTGGCAGTACGGGTTCCCGTACGCAGTCGACCTCTCGCGAAGAGATCAGGCCCGCCACCAGACCGGTGAGACGACCTCTGTCGACCTCCTCAACCGCAACGAAGTCGAGGCCTGCTTCTATATCGCAACCGACCCCGGTGCACACTTCCCGGTCGATGCGATGATCAGCAGCTCCCGAAAGCCGACTGTCACGGTCGACCCACACATAAACTGCACGACTGAGATCTCGGACATCCACATCCCGGTCGCCATGGTTGGCGTCGAAGTCGGTGGCTGTGCCTATCGTATGGACAACGTCCCGATTGAGACCCGTAAGGTTGTCGACCCGCCAGAGGGTGTACTGACAGACGAGGAATTGTTGACAAAGATCAACCACCGTGTTGACGAACTCCTTGCCAAGGGAGGTGCGTAAATGTCTGAATATATCATCAAGAACGGCCATGTCTTCGACCCGGTTCAGGGCATCAAAGGCGACAAGAAAGAGATCGCCGTAAAGGATGGCAAAATTGTTGACAAGGTTGGCTCCGGTGCAAAAGTCATCGATGCCTCCGGCAAGACCGTTATGGCAGGCGCCCTTGAGATCCACGCCCACGTTGCGGGTCCCAAGGTCAACGCCGGCCGCTGGTACCGCCCCGAAGACAAGCATTTCGACTCCCACAAGAAGGCTGGCATCACCCGTATCGAGGGTGGCAAATCAATTCCAACCGTCTTCAAGACCGGCTACGAGTACGCCCGCATGGGGTTCACGTTCGCCATGGAAGCGGCAATGCCCCCGCTGTATGCCCGCCACGTCCACGAAGAGATCCACGATACCCCCATTATCGATGAAGCCGCACTCCCGGTTTTCGGTAACAACTGGTTCATCCTTGAATACCTCAAGAACCAGGAGATCGAGAACACCGCAGCATACATTGCATGGGTGCTTCGCCAGACCAAAGGCTACGGTGTTAAAGTCGTTAACCCCGGTGGCACGGAAGCCTGGGCATGGGGACTGAACTGTCTCACTATCAACGACCCGGTCCCGTACTTCGAGATCACCCCGGCAGAGATTATTACCGGCCTGATGGCGGCAAACGAGTACCTCGGCCTGCCGCACTCGATGCACATCCACCAGAATGATCTCGGCAATCCCGGCAACTACAAGACCACGATTGACACCCTGAAGCTTGCAGAAGGTGTCAAGCCCAAGAACAACTTCGGCCGCGAGCAGGTCATGCACTCGACGCACTTACAGTTCCACTCCTACAAGGGCACGAACTGGGGCGACTTCGAATCTGGTGCAAAAGAGGTCATGGACTACGTCAACAAGCAGAAGAACCTCACCATCGATACCGGTAACGTCACTCTCGACGAGACCACCACGATGACTGCTGACGGTCCGTTCGAACACCACCTCCACGGTCTCAACCACTTAAAGTGGTTCAACGTGGACGTAGAACTCGAGACCGCAGCTGGTGTCGTACCCTTCATCTACGATCCGGACAATGCTGTCTTTGCCAGCCAGTGGGCAGTCGGGCTTGAGATTGCACTCTATGCAAAGGACCCGATGCGCTGCTTCATCACAACCGACCACCCGAATGCAGGACCGTTCACCCGGTACCCGCGTGTCTACGCGTGGCTCATGAGCGCGAAGTACCGCAACGAGCGGCTCAACTCCTTCAAGAAAGCCGACAAGGTCATCTCCGCAACGAACCTGTCTGGCATGGACCGCGAGATCTCACTCTACGAGCTCGCCCAGATGACCCGTGCAGGTCCTGCAAAGGCTCTCGGCCTTGCAAAGGACTACGGTGGCTTAAAGCCCGGCATGAACGCCGACATCGCCATCTACAACATAAACCCCGACAAGTTCCCGTCCAGCGGTGCCGAGATCGAGAAAGCATTCGCTAACGTTGCCTACCTCTTCAAGAGTGGCAAGATCTGTGTCGAAGGCGGCAAGGTCGTAGACATGGGCCAGAAGGAGACTTTCTGGGTGGATGCGAAAGTCAAGGAGAATAAGCAGGTCATGCACGATGTCCGGGAGAAGTTCCTCCGCTACTACAGCGTGAACGAGAACAACTACTCGGTCCCCGAGAGCTATGCACCGCACCAGCACATCATCAGTGTGGATGCAACCCAGTGAGGTGAAAAAAAATGAACACTGTTACACTGACTGTAAAGAACGCACCGGAACTTTTCCTTGAATGCGAGAATGTCAACCCGGATGTATTCGCCGGCAAAAAGGCCGACCAGATAGCAAAACTCGGTGCTTTCCAGGGTAAGGAAATTACGACCCTGGGTGACTACTTCACCATCACGGGAGAAGCAGGTGCAACGGCAGCAGAGACAAAGATTGTCATAAACGGCGACTGCACGAAGATGAAGTACATCGGCGCGAAGATGACTGCCGGTGAAGTAGTTGTCAACTCTGCCTGCGATATGTACACCGGCAGCTGGATGAAGGGCGGCAAACTCGTTGTCAACGGGGATGTCCACTCATTCTGCGGCCTTGCAATGGCGGGCGGCGAGTTCACCATCAACGGCAATGCCGGCAACTACCTCGGCGCTGCCTACCGTGGCGACTGGAGGGGCATGAGCGGGGGAGTTCTCCGCGTGAAGGGCAATGCCGGCTCCGATGTTGCGACTTTCATGACCGGTGGCGAGATGATCATCGAGGGCAATGTCGATATCCATCTCGGTACCCACATGGAAGGTGGCAAGATCATCTTAAAGGGCAATGCGAACCGCCGTGTCGGTGGCCAGCTTGTCAAGGGAGAGATCTACGTCTTTGGCTCGATCAATGTCATGATGCCCGGCTACAAGCCGGTCAGGGACGTCGAGCTCGAAGTCGATGGCACCAAGGCAAAGTTCACCGATTATATCGGTGACCTCGGGGAACGCCACCCCAAGCGCAAGGGAGAGACCGTCTACGGCCATCTCTACATGAAACAATAATTTTTTTCGCACATGTCACATACACGGTGAAGGAATACTTTCCTCTCACCGGATTTTGTGTGCGCTACTCTTTTCGTGCAGTTACTATACAAAAACCGTGCAGGTTTTCCCTGACAGAAACCCCGGAAAAGCCCGCATTGGCGAGTGCTGCCATCACCTGTCCCGTGGCAAGGAACTTTGCATATTGTAAGAACCGGCCTGCAGGTTTGCGGGCCCGTTCCCGCAGGGCAACTTCCCCATCCTTTTCTATAAAGGCAACAACAAGCATCCCCCCGGACTGGATAACTCGGAAGGCCTCGTTACATGATCGGGCAACATCATCCAGGAAGCAGATGACCGTCATCATAAGGACGCAGTTGAATGTTCCGGTCCGGTAGGGCAGGAATTCTCCCTTGCCCTGAACCGTTTCCACCCCTCGCTGCCGGGCCATCGCGAGCAGCCGGGGCGATGGATCGAGACCGTGCCGGATCCCGAGCCGGGATGCGAACCTGCCGGAACCGACGCCGATCTCTAACTTCCAGTCAGTGAGGGGGAAATACCTGAGGACGAGATCGCTCTGGGCTGCAAAGATCTCGTTATGTGTATCAAACCATTGGTCGTACTCATCGGCATAACGGTCGAAGATACTGACCACATGGTTCACGCATGATCCCCCGGTTCCGGCACACGGGTCTTCATCTTTGTGCGAATCGATTCGGTGATCTCCTGCATCTTCTGTATACCTTGGTTACCCTGACCGGCATAATAGAGCAGGAGATGAAAATAATCGGCGATCAGGTCTGCGTTTTCCTTCCGGTACCTCACCTCGATGTTTGCATCCCCCTCAAATCCCTTGACTGAAATGAAGTGCTCTTGGGTAAACGAGAAGTACGGGCGCCGGAGGTGCGGGTACTGTTTCACTGTACCGAATAATTCAAGAAACCGGAGAAAATCAGGAGAGAGTGGTTCATCAAGCACGAATTCCTTCATGAGTGACCCGTCGACGCAGACCTTGGTCTGGACAGACTTAACGATTCGCGTGTTCTGCCACCTCCCGCACGGCCTCTGCAGCCAGACGGCATTCCTCTGGCGTGTTAAGATGGGAGAAACTCACCCGGATACATCCTTTCCCGCCATCGATCCGGTCGTGAACGAGCGGAGCGCAGTGGAGGCCGGTGCGGGTGATGATGTTGTACGCTTTTACAAGGATGTAGCCGGCCTCGTCGTTGTCGAGATTCTGGATGTTGAAAGAGACGACCGGGAGATCGGGAGCCGGGGTGTAGAGAGTGATAGCCGGATCCTTTGTGAGTTCCCTGATGAAGAGTGCAGTAAGGCTCCGGCATTTATGGGTGATTGCATCCTGTCCCTGCTGTTCGATGGAGCGGACGCCGGCAAGGATCGAGGCAATACCAGGGTAGTTCGGGGTGCCGGCCTCGAACTTCTGTGGCATATCCCCCGGGTGGGCAAGTGTACGGGAATCCGTGCCGGTACCTCCTTGCCGGACCGGAACAATCGTCCCGGGATCCTGGATAAAGAATCCCCCGATACCGGGAAACCCGAAGAGCGCCTTGTGCCCGGTGAAAACAAATGCACCTGCAGGGATCTCTGACAGGTTGATGGGAATCTGGCCTGCGGTCTGGGCCCCATCAATGATGAGGAAAATATCGTTTGATGCACAGTATTCTGCTACCGGCCGTATGTTTTGTAAGGTGCCGAGCACGTTACTGCCATGGGTCATAACGACAAGGCGGGTATCTGGAAGTATGGCTTTTTTGATCTCCTGCAGGGTGACGCGACCGTCATCGAATGGGATTATTGAGAGGGAGAGCCGCCCTTCTCCTTTAAGGGTATGCAGGGGGCGGAGTACGGAGTTATGCTCCAGTTCGGTCGTGATTGCATGGAAAGGCGTGTTTTGTTTTTTTACAAACCCGTGGATGAGAAGGTTTAAGGAATCCGTTGCGCTCTGCGTGAAAATAAAATGGTCCGGCTCCTCAGCATGGAAAAAGACGGTAAGTGCATCGCGGGTTGCAGAGGGATAGTCTATTGCTCCCCCGGCGGTTGACCGCCCGTGCTCGAAAAAAGGAGTTTGCAGGCACCGGGCAACTTCTGCAAGGACCTCCGGGGGTTTTGGCCAGCTGCTCGCCGCGTTGTTGAGATAGATGAGCGGATTTTTCTCTGCTACCGGACACTCTGCCATTGCTGTAGATTTGATCATGGTTCGACTTGGTTCTTTTTATCGGTACTAGAAAAAGACGGTCTCTCTTTTTGAATTCCCCGTCAATTTCAATACCCTAATAAGGGGTGAAAGATAATAGGATTATGTTACCTGTTATCAGGGCATACATGAGGTTATCATAATGGACAAATACGTGTGCATGATGTGCGGTCATATCTATGACCCGGCAGTCGGAGAGACAAAGGCATTCACTACGATCCTGTGCAACACTTCCACAATGGAGAAGTACGAGTGCAAGATCATGTCGGCAGCACCGATTAAGGCGGGCACGGACTTCTCCGCCATTCCGGCAGACTGGAAGTGTCCGACGTGCGGTCACCCCAAGTCATATTATCGCAAAATGATGCCCGATACGCTTTCTGCGATGCGGACAATCAGCTACTGAAGTGAACCCATCGTTCACGTAACTTTTTTAGTCTCTAAAAAATTTCCTGGTGCCGTAATCCGGTGTGTTTCATGTCTATACAGTGCACCGGAATACCGGAAGAAAAACGGATCGTAACGTACAGGAGACTTGCATCGTTTCGTTAAACCTTGTCAAAGTTCCGGACTCACGACCCGCTGACTGTCGGGATAATTCCGGCTACGGTCTGCTTATAGAGCCGCTCAGGGAAGGTTGCGTGGAAGATTGACGCATAGAGCGGATAGGGTACCGGTGCGTGATACCGTGTTGTCTTGTCTGCAAATACCACTGCCATTGTCCGTGTCGTGACATCGTACCCAAGTTCACGGATCCCGTTGGATACGTACCTGTCCCAGACCATGTTCATGGTTTGTACTCTCCCGGGCACTTCAGGGTGCCTCACGCGGCATTAGAACGGGGGACACGATAAGATTTGCGGGAATCCGGCGCAATGTTAAAAAAAGAATGTTAACCTGATCAGCCCGATAAAAAGCCTATCCATCGATCATCGTTATGATCGTCTTCTTGAACTCATCGAATTCGAGCTCATCCAACTGTTCCGGCAACATTGAGCCCATCGAAGCCTGCCGGTAGATCCAGTAAATGATCTTGTCAACAACCTTGATCACCTCGTCCTGGGTCTTAACGGTTACGAGATTTCGTCCAAGCTTCGGGTGACGCCCCCGGTGGCCACCAACAGTAATCCGATACTCCGGGTCAGCGCCCCGGATGAGATGGAACGGGCAGGGCATGATACAGAACCCGCACTCCATGCACTTGTTTTCTTCGAGAACGATAATGCCGTCCTGGACATGAATCGCTTTTTCCCGGCAATAGTGGGCGCAGGTGCCGCAACCGGTACAAAGCCCGGGGTCCCGGATGGGTTTCTGTATGCCGGTGATACCGATTTCGTTGAGCCGTTCGCTCTCGCAGCCGTTCGGGCACGAGGAGATGGCAATCCGTACTTTTACCGGGAGTTCTTTTCCGAAAAATTTCTTATCAATCTTCTCTGCGAGACCAACACTGTCGATGATTCCGAACTTACAGTTACGGGTGCCAAGACATGCGGTGATGTTCACTACTTCTTCCCGTTCTGCTCCGAGGGGTGTGCCGTTTGTTTCCAGTTCGGCAAGGAGCCCTTCAAGGACAGAAGGATCCACATGCGGTAACTCTATGGTCTGGCGGGTGGTGAGGTGGAGTCGCTCAACACCATATCGGCCGGCAATCTCCCCCACCTCTTTCATCTGGGCGGGGGTGATCATACCCGCTGGCATACGAAGGCGGACGATACAGAAATCGGGGTCGCGTTCGGTGATGATCCCGCCGCGGGTAAAGAGATCCTGATTGATGGACTTGGGTGGGCGTGCCATAACATGGAGATATAAGGCGTGTTAACTGATAGAGATTGTCACTGTAACAATGATTATAGCATATAGTTACCAATAATAATCTATGACGAAGCAGTCCGAGTATATGGAGGCTTTTTTTGGAGTTGAGCTTAACCAGAAATTTGAGGACATGATCAGCGAGCTTAAGGATGCTGAAGAGAGCCTCAAGGACCTTTCAAGAGATATCGGGAAACTGGGCCCGAACCTTGGACCTGAGGAGGCAAAGGAACTCAACAAGGAATGTCGGGCGATTGCATACGAGAACGCCCAACAGATCAAGGATGTCCGGACCTTCCTTGACTTCTACTTAAAGTCAGACAAAGCCTCCACCCATATTATCCTCGAGCGGGATACCTACATGAAGATCTACCAGATCTTCAAGTGGGATGGCTCGGATGTACGGGACTTAAAGCGCTGGATCAAAGAGCTCAAGGAGCTCTGCGACAAGATCGGCCTGAATCCCCGCGACCTGATAAATTTCAAAAAGCTCACCGCTCAGCCAGTACCAGATGAGCTCGTGAAGTTCCCGGTCTATGCCTTCGACCGGCAGGGGTACTGCCTCACCGGACCTGCTTTTGATATGGTCATGCACATCGATGAAGTGCGGGAAAAGATTGCCGAGAACACATCAGAATAATTCTGTTTTTTTCTTTACTCCCTGCTTCCATTCTTTTTCAAATGCATGAGGACGAAATTCCCCGGCTTTCTTCGGTCAGCATCGCGACAGATTGTGATGATATTACTTTGAACTATCCGCGCGACTGTTAGGGTTTCTTGTAATCTGAAATGCCAGTATTAATTTTTTAAAGTTAACTTACCGATTAATTTCATTAAATTTATTTACCATTGCCCGTAACGTATGATCATGGCCGAAACCAAGGCAGGAAAAGAAGAACATTCCTCATATCTGGATACTCTTGCACGAAACCCGTTGTTAGTCGGGCTCGCAATCGGTATCCTTGCCGCGTTAGTACAGGTTTTATTGATTAGTGCCGGAGGACCGGAAGCCTATGGGTTCTGTGTTGCCTGCCACACCCGTGATGTTGTCAACGATGGCGTCAATGCGGTTGCCGGGACCAAACTCGCCATTGCCGCAATCTCGCAGAACGCAATTCTGCCGGTAATGACCGTCATTGGTGTCCTGATTGGGGCGTTTGCTTCGGCAAAATATTATACGGAATTCAAGACCAAGACCGGTAGCGCTGTATCATATATCTGGTACCTGCTGGGCGGGCTCTTTTTCATGATCTTTGCCCTCTTCATGGGCGGTTGTCCCTACCGCATCGGACTCCGTATCGGGTACGGCGATGTGGTCGCGTTGATCGGGCTCGTGGCCATTGTTGCCGGTGTCCTTGTGGGAATAAAAATTGCCACCGCTATGGCGGAGCGTGAGGGATAACCATGGTAGCTGCAGGCTGGCTCTCAAAGGATGTTGCAATTATTGCCGTCCCCATTGTCACGATTATCTTCGGTATTCTCATCGGGTGGCTCGGACAACGGTCCGGGTTCTGTTCGATTGGCGGATTCCGTGACTTCTTCATGTTCAAACACACCCGGCTCCTGTACGGGTATCTCGCCCTTATTGGCGGGGCGTTTATCGGGTACCTTGTCTTCTGGCTCATAACGCCGTCAGCATTTGAGAATTTCTTCTGGCTGGTAGGAAAAGGGCTCATGCCCGTGCCCGGTGCGCCGGCAAACCTCACCGTGGTCGGGTATATTGTTCTTTCCATTATCGGCGGTATTGCTGTGGGACTCATCGGTGTCCTTCTCGGCGGCTGCCCGCTCCGGCAGGTAGTCATGACATCGGAAGGCAATATCAAATCGCTCTGCTTTGTCATTGGCATGTGCATCGGGGCTGTCGTATTCGCAGCATGGGTATCCGGCTGGGGAGTAGCCCTCTTAAAAGGACTGGGAATCGCGTAACTGATAATGGTGAACATCATGACAACCAAAACTCTTGACATTACCGGAAAAGTCTGCCCGTACTGCCTTATGGCTGTACAGAAAGCCACAGCGGCACTGAACCCCTCGGATGAACTGGTCATTACCTGTGACCATCCCTCTGCTGCAACTACCTCCATCCCGCAGTTTGCACAGGATGCAGGCATGACAATCAAAACAAAGAAGATCTCATCGGGCCTGTGGGAGATACGGCTTACGAAAAAACAACTGGATATAATTAACAAAACCGATATATAACCAGATTTTAAGAAACAGTATAAGAGAAATTCCCCATGACATCACATTTTTTCCTGCTCGGCAGTCCACTGACACAGGAACGTCTCTCTTGGATTGAGGAGAGCTTAAAATTTTTCTTCGTCAAGCTGAACCCGGAGAATCTCCTGCACAGTTCAAAACCCAAGGATACGGTTTTTTCATTTTTTTTGACAGGTGATGCACTTTACAGTCTCCAGAATCCACAGACACTTTCCGCATGGGAGATCATCCTCTCCATGCCTTCGGTGAAGATTGTCTGCGACTGCAATGAACTGGAACTCCGGGGCATATCCATCGAACGCTTAAAGATGAAAAATCCCGACCAGGTGATTGACCGGAACAGCCTTGCCTTAAACGGCCAGCCCTCGTTCTGGAAGGATGTGATGAAGTATGCGAGGCAGCATGAACAACCGGTACCGAGTACTGTCGGTTATCTCCAGATGGAATCGCCTTACATGCACCAGTCGGCCCATGCCGCCCTCATGTTTCTCGCTGCCGGGGTGGAAGCCCATGCATCGGTAGATCTCTACGCATATCTTGACGGGGTTCATCTTGGACATCTCGGACAGAATCCCTCGGAATGTGAGAATATTGGTAATGGTCTTGAGGTAGTGAACGAGAAAGCACAGAAGAAGGGGCTATCCTGCCAGATGATTGCCTGCGGACGATGTGCTGCGGCCCGTGGTTACAGTACGTGGGACGATGGGCACGGTGTTGTGATCTCGACCTGTGCGATAAAACCATTTAAGATCCGGAACCTCAAGGACATCATCGATCAGTTCAAACGCAACCATATCATCCTTGCAAAGGACAGCGCCTCTATACAGCTGAAAAAAGACGGGCAGTCCTCCTCATTACCGCTGCCTGACAACGGAAGGAAACCTCCGATTACTATTCTCGTTACCCGGCGCCCGTATGGTACGGAAGAGGCATTCGGCGCCATCTCGTTTGCTGTTGCCTGTGCATTTGAGGGTATCCGGACGCGGGTCATCTTTATCGAAGATGGTGTGTACGCTCTCATGGGCGACCATAAGATGGAGAAGGGCACACATTTTTTCAACCTGCAGGAGGTAATCGATGCTGTTGCAGGAAGTGAGAACCTCCAGTTCTTCGGGTTCTTACCTTCACTTAGCCAGCGGGGAATTGCAAAGAATAAGAAGCTGAACGCGGTGCTTGATATCGGTCCTCACGAACTGGGACAGCTCCTCTTCTATCCCCCGAGCGGCATTTCGGCAAACCACCAGCGGGTCATCTTCTTCTGATGAGGGATGGTAACGTATGACAGGAGCACCAGCAGAGATTCCGGATTTTTCTAACCTTACCTGCACGAACCTGATGATCCGCTTAAAGATGCTCTTAAAAAAAGCAGGATCAGATGCTCCCGTAGAATGCATCGTCCGCCGTGACCAGCGGGACACGATCGATGTGCCGTTCTCCCATTCCGGGTATGATGTGAAGATACGGAAAGTGGATAACAACCTTTACCGGGTGAGTATGAAGAAGAAGCCGGGGCAAAATCCCTGATGGCTTCCCCGCTCATGATTGAGGCCATTCACCAGATTTTTTCACGGCATGACCGGCAGTACTGTATCTTCTCCCTTTCCGGCAGGGATGAGGAGTTTCTCTATTACTCTCACATATCCCGTCCGCTCCGTTCACTCATGTTCGGCAGGAATTTTCTCGATCAGTTGCCACGACTTATGGAAAAAGAAGATCTCTGTATCGAGTGTGGGTTGGGATTGTCAGTGATCGGCAGTGTTGCGCTGGATAACGGTGACAGAATTGCGTGGCATTGTACAATCGGGGAAGCAAATCACATACTACAAGGACTCAGGGACAGACTGGATGATGAAGGGCGTTGGATAAAACTATTCTAAATGTGGAGAGCGGATTTCATGTCACAATTCCTTACTCCAAAACAGGATGATGCCGAAGCGGTTGCAGGCATTGATCTGGGCTCGACACGCATTAAGGTCGTGATCTACAACGGGTCTTCTTATATCGCGAGGATGACGGATGCTGCATGGGATCCGGAGGAAACGGCCCTTGCCCTTCTCACTGAAACGAGTATGGATGCCGGACTATCCGCACCTCCTCATATCATCGCAACAACCGGGTACGGACGCCGCTGTCTTACGACTGCCACACTCACATTCACCGAGATTGCTACCCATGCAAAGGGAGCATTCCACCTTCTGCCGGGATGTCGGTTTGTGGTGGATATCGGGGGTCAGGATGCCAAGGGTATCTTACTTTCAGCCGAGGGGCGGGTTGAGGACTTTGTGATGAACGACAAGTGTGCGGCGGGGACGGGCAGGTTCCTTTCGACTATGGGGCAGGCACTTGGAATTCCTGTTGACAGCCTTAGTGCCTATGCTGCCGGTGCAGAACCGCACCGGATCAATGCAATGTGTACGGTCTTTGCCGAATCAGAAGTGATCAGCCTGATCCACCAGGGAATTCCAAGAAACGCAATTATCGCCGGTCTTCATGCATCCATCGCACGCCGGACTGCATCTATGGTTGCCTCTCTCCATCCGGAGCCCCCGATAGCCTTTACTGGGGGAGTATCACAGAATGCGGATATCGTGAATCGTCTGGGTTTGGAACTCGGCCATCCGGTTATTGTCCCGCACGATGCGGTTTATGCCGGGGCAATCGGTGCTGCGATTCTTGCATGGGAGCACCGTTTGGAAACAGAGAAAAAAGAGTATTAGTGTTTTTTGATCATCTCAAGGAATGCCTCGATGCGGGTCTTGATCTGGGCATTATCTCCCTGCGAATAATCAGTCTCGATCTGGATGAGCGGCACATTCCCGTGCTGTGCCAGATACTCCTTGATGACGCGTGACTCAACATTGTAGGTGTGGCAGCCAACCCAGGTGATATCAACAACCCCATCTGCATGGTATTCCTTTGCAAGTTCTGCCAGGAGTTCGAGCCGCCCGGTGTTCGGGCTCATGCAGGAACACGGTGTGGCAAGGTACTTGTCGGCAATCGCATTGAGTGGTGAGTTGCTGGTTTGAACGTCGTGCAGGTACTGCTTCATGCCGGCACAGTTTTCTATATAGATTACAGCGGCTCCCGACTCTTCGATAATCTTAATCACTTTTTCCGCACCGACACCGGTCGGCACACCGGTGACGATGATGCGTTTTGCTGTTGCGGGTGCGGCTCCCGTACCTGCAGCCATCATGGTTTTGATCTCAGCAATGAGGTCTTTGAGCTGCTGGTTGAATGCGGCCCGGTCGAAGGTAAAGTTTCTTGCCCACATCACTTTGAGGAGATCCATTCCTGATAGCGGTGCCGGGTTTGCGGTGTTTTGTAATGCCAGTTCCCGCATGAGCGCCCGCTGCTCATTGAGTTCCTTTATGGCAGCCTTCATCTTCTCGTCCGTTATAGTGACGCCAAGCCGTTTTTCAATCTCCTGCTTGCAGCGGGCTACTTCCGAACGCCAGTACTGCTTCTGGGTCTCGCCCTTTGCACTCTGCGGGACTTCGAGGACAACCATGGGTTTGAACTTCTCCATGAGCTCGAACATCTTTTTCTTGCCATCGCAGGTTGTCTCGCCGATAATGAACTCGGAATTGTTGAAAAACGCACATTTCTCGGTGATCGCAAACCCATAGGAGGATTTGATCAGCGGACAGAAATTCCGGGGCAGGTATTTTTCCCCGTCAGCTATGGGTTCTTCCTTGGTGGCACACAGGGTTACCGGTACGGCACCGGCAGCAACGATGAGTTCCTGTGGTGCAAAAACACAATAGAACCCGACGAATTTTTTACCCTGGTCGCGTACGCTCTTGATCGCTGCCGATGCATTCGGGATCACCGAATCGAAATAGGTCATCTTTTCTGCTCTCATAGTTTTTTC